>OGCB01000562.1_pt1 | contig 9430 bp, 10 predicted proteins | sample 1570031 | NCBI WGS metagenome assembly OGCB01 (sample SAMN05518655, study PRJEB24509) | hot springs metagenome | isolation source: Octopus Spring Streamers, Yellowstone National Park, Wyoming, USA | place: USA:Octopus Spring Streamers, Yellowstone National Park, Wyoming, USA | collected 2011-10-11 | reverse complement strand
CTATAGGTGTTGCGAACCCACCAGGATCTCTATGCCCTGCTATATCTGGCAAGCCTGCCATTGATAATATGTCGGCCCTCTCTATCCCGATGATCTTTGCCAACATATATACCCTCTGAATCGGTATTGCTATCCCTAGATGGCTCCCCAGCTTTATCGATCTTTTGCTCTCCATATACTCATTAAACGGTATATGTATAGATATAGCCTTTGAGTCTGTTGAAAGCTCTATAGGTACAGCCCTCGACACATGGCCCACTATAGACTCGCCAGCCTCTAAGGCCTTACTATCAGCTTCCCTCAAGAGCTTCTCAAGCCTATTCGAGAAAGACTCGTCGAATATCATTGCCTAAGCTCCCCCAAAACCTGGGCTACCTTCACATTCTCATCATGGCTCAGCCCTAGCCTGGGTGCTCCGTAGAGGTAGAGGGCGAGATATATCGATGCTGAGAGCCTCTTTGAGATTCTATCAGCTATCTCTATATCCACAGGTAACCCGGATATCGAGAGGTTCCTAACTATATAGCCTGCCGCCCTCAATAGCTCCTCTCTATTGAGGGACTCTAGCCTAAATACTCTCGGCCCGGCTGGTGTTCTCACATATACATAGATCATATACCTGGCTTCAAGGCCTTGAAAGCTCTCTCTAAAGATACCCATCACATGAATCCTCTTATCCCCAGCGAGTCGGGACACCACAACCGGGTCTGGAGCCCTGATATCTCTCCCTGTTATTCTTGTGAACTCCTCTCGGATCTCAGGGATTCTTAGAAGCTTGAAGGTCTGATCCAGCCTCTTAACGATACCTATAAGTCTCAGTATATGGGGCTCCCTCTCCCTATATAGCTTCTCAAATGCCTCTCGATACTCCTCTCCGAAGATCTTTGAAAAGGCTACTTGCACAGGATAGATAGGCCCGTCGATCAATATTTTATCAGATCTCATGATGTTTAGAACAGCATTCTCAAGCCTCAGCCTAAGCTCGTCGTGAATATTATCGGATTTATATCCCTCATCATATAGCGAGCCAGAAGGGCTCTCAACATATGCCACCCCCTCTAAAAGAACTCTAAGCGACTCAATAGCCTTTCTACCCATCTGGATAGCCAGGTAAGGCGTTCTAAGGCCTGTGGGAACCAGAACATGACGATCTAGATCCTTTGCATAACAAGCACCAATGAAGATCCTAATACCGGGATAGGCAATAGATCTTGAAGAGCTATCCAGAAACCCCTTATAGGGGGGTCCATCGATATCCTCTATTACATACTCAAGAAGTCCTGATCCTAACCCGAATCCCTCGGCGATCTCGATGGACTCCGCCAGCTCCTCTAGGCTATCTATCTGAGGCTCTGGTCCAAGGTATATCAGCTCTCTCTCAGCTTTAGCTAATATCTCTACAAGCTTATCTATATCTTTAAGGGGATTCATCATTTTCATAGTTGTATTAACCATATAGAGATAATGGTGAGGAATAATATTTTTTGCCTTGTAACCATATGCTTGCAGTCTATATCAATGTAGAGGTTGCTTCAGCCATTGAAGAAGAGTCTTTACTGATCATAGCTCTTGTCTGGTATATATTGATGTAGACCAAGTATAATACCTATAGGAATTAATGTTTATATATCTCGCCATACTATGGTAATTGGTGGTTATATGCAGGAGCTAAGAATAAGCTCCCTGAGCGATGAGGAGAGAAGGGCTATAATAAATATTGCTAGGGCCCTCTCGTATTTCGCGAGGGAGAGGGCCTATGGATATATAGATAGAATTGCAAACTCCTTCTCACAGGCAACTCTAAGGCATGTGATCTCAGAGGCTCTCAGAAGCCTTAAGAGTGAGAGAGATAGAGAGGTTGAGGGCGGCGAGCACAGAGTCTTCATGCCTACTGCTAACGATGTAGAGATCTTTCTAAAGCTCGCAGAGAAAGATCTAAGCGTTGCCAAGATCGTGGCTTCTCTAGCCATTGCATATTCCTGGAGCGCCAGAGAGACTGGTGAGGAGGTGAAGCAGGCTGGCTAGCCTATCTATAAGCCTCAGAGTCGAGGTTAATGCTGAGGCCTTCAACGCTGTAGAGACTGTGGGTAATCTTACAAAGCATAGAAGGGCTCCAATGGTGATTCCCAGCGATAGTGGGTATAAGCTCGTCTATGTCCCTGCCGTGAGTGGTGAGTCTATCGCCAACGCGTATCAAAGAAACCTTGTTGATGCTACTAAAGCGATCTACAAGACCAGCCCTCCCCTAACCCAGTGGGATCTTAGATACGAATTCGCAAAGTTCATGGATAACGCCCATCTAACACCAAATCTACAGAAGATCGTCCAGTCGAAGCCTAAGGATGTTGTTGCTGCCAAACACGAGTTTGAGAAGACAGCCATCAGGGAATCCATAGTGGCTGACGTAGCAGGATTTCTATATGCCGAGGAGGCCTTACCAGTCAAGAGGACATCAAGATTCTACACTGGATATATGCTCCCAACCTACGACTCGATCGAGGCTACGGCAATCGAGGCGCAGTTCCACGCAAGACACATGCCCGCAGAAACGGGGGCTGGTGGGCAGAGGGCAGCCCAGATGATCTACTATGTAGAGATAGCCTCCGCTCTCTACGGGATCACGGTGTCCCTCGACCTAGAAGGGATTGGCAGAACATCTCTGGTAAAAGTTGAGGACGCCGTGGATCCTAAGGAAAGGGCCAACAGGATCAAGGCTGCCCTAGCAGCCCTCCAAGGCCTCTTCCTAGGCTTTGGCTTCGGAGCCAAGCTAAGCAGATTCACACCTGTCAAGAGAATCGTCTCCGGGGTAGCTATTCTTACAAAACCAATTGCTACTAACGCATCGCCAGCTCAGATCCCAAGCTATATAGAGGATACTGAGTCGAAGGCAGCTAAACTCGCATCATCTCTGGGCAAGCTAGGGATTAGTGCTAGCTATGAAGTAATAGCCTATGGTGGAAAGCCCAGGGATAGCAAGACCAAGAGAGCATCAACCCCGGAGGAGTTCTTCGAGCAGGTGATCGACAGCGCCCTAAGATTCTCAGGGATCCAGTCATAGATGAGATCTTTAGGATAGAGAATAGATCTAGAAGAAAAGACATAGGAGCTGAGATCTTGTACTATGTCAAGGTGCTTATGAGGCTCTCATGGGGCTTCACAAGCAGGAAGCTTTTCTCAAGCAAATCAAGAGAATCATATATCGTTCCACCACCAACAACACTCATAGGAGCCCTTTCATACGGGTATGCCAGACTTAACAAGATCCCTGAGGAGGATGGGGGTCTGAGCTCTGCAGAGAGAATTAGAAAGCTTGTCTACTCAGTACATGAGAAAATAAACGCTCCCGTGGCACAATATGCGGATATATCTAAAATCTGGTGGTATAGGGCTAGAGAAGCTGCTGCAAAATACGATGCTGTGGCAGTAGGCAAAGCCTATAAGGGGGTATCAAGGAGAGAACCTGATTTCGAGGTTCTATATATTGCGAGGGAACAAGATCATGCGAAGGTTATAGCATTTTCTGCACACTCCATAATTAGGGTTGGGGGCTCATATGGGCTTATATCTGTGGAGGATGTTGAATACGGATCTCTATCCTGTGTCTCAGAGGGTGAAGCGTCAACTTTATATTCATTCTGGGAGGACTTGGTACTTGATGGGTTATCTGGAGACGTATTGATTGAGGATGTTGTCGACTATAGAAAAGCTTCGATTGGAAGCTATGTTGAGAGCAGCCTTAGAAGAAGGGTGTATCCATATTCGAAGTCTCTGATGAAGCCTGTGGAGGTCCATGTTAAAATAGATCCTAGAAGGGCGATGATCTGTAGGGGAGGTGGAGAGGTGGTTATAGTTGAGCGATGAGCAGATAATCATAGATCTCCCGCCTCCAGGAACCCTTATCAGAGATCTAGCTGTTACTGCCATCAATATGGTTGGAGCATTTGGGGAAGCCTCTATATCTCTAAAAGGTAATGCCGCTGTGATCTCGCACAGGAGCTTACAAGATGCCCTCAGCAGATTTTCTAACGAGATCCACTACATATACAGGGTGAAGAATAAGGGGAAAAACATTAGGTGGCCCTATCTGCATGTAAATGATAAAGGTACTCTTAAAAAAGTAATCCCCCAGAGCCAGTTAGATAGAATAGAGACATATGGAGATGCTGCGGAGTACTTCATTAGAGAGATCCCGCAGCTTCTAGGTAAAGGGGGTAGATTATCGATTAAGGTTGGGAGAAGCTCGATCCAGCTTGGCCAGGGTAAGCTATCCATGTTTCAGCTCTTCAAGGTAGAGTTCTATGAAAAGGCTCTCTCATATAATATGCCATACCAACTAGATCTAGATGTTAGGATGGACGATGCCTGGGCATCCCTCCTCTTAGCAGGCTTCGTAGTATCCTATATGGGGATGAGGGTAAGTGATGGCGTGGTTTTGTCAACAATCCCTGATATATATGATCGATGCTCCCAAAACTCTTGGCTCGCTATAAATATGGCTAGCACTCTATATAATGTTCCAACGAACCCCACTATACCTTATATGTTGTATATATATGCAACAGCGATCCTGCTTGAGGATCCTAAAAATAGAGGAGATATGCTCTCAGACATCCCGGAGGGTTTAGAGCTATTTGAGAAACTATTTGGAGATAGGTGTGAAAATAGATGGGTGAGAGGTGTTGGGCTAAGGATCCACAGGATCGCACTGGCTGGGAGAACATTTACGGAGGTCTCCAGAGAAGATCTAACGATTGGGGGTGAGATTGCTAGATTAGCCGATCTATGTGATCAGGATAACCTAGGCTGTAATTGTCTTCAGCAAGTGAGGGATTTTATTAGAAGGGGCTTGGGCACAGAGGAGCCGAAGGTTCTCAACGCTGTTACAATGCTCTACGAGGCCCTGATAGGGTCTAAAGATCCCTCAGAAGCCTCGTACTATATAGCAAGGGCTATAAGAGATCAAGAGGAGAGGGAAGGTAGACAGATAATCAATATTCGTTGCTTTAAGAGACTTGTCGAGGTGTTAACTGGCCTTACTATTCGGTGACATTCTATGAGATTGGGTGATATATATGTGTGGACAGTTGAGAAGGGCCTCTACAGCTCTCGAAGGATTAGGAGCTTCATCGAATACTCCCTAGATCGTGTTGAACAGGCATTTAAATCGGGGAAGGTGGTTGTTCTAAGAGCTCCCCCTGGAATCGGTAAGACAGCTGTTTCTATAACACTTTTACTTGCTATTCTCAAGGGAGATTTTCAACATGCGTCTTCCGTGATCCATGTTGCCCCCACGAGGAGCCTGATCGATGATCTTGCTAAGAGGGTGAGGGGATCACTAGCCAAGCTAGTCGGTGACAAGATATCCACGGAGCTAGTTGCAAGACAGCATGGACTCGCCCATGAGACCTACAGTCTTATGGCCCCCTACACTATCACTACTTTCGATACATATCTATATAGCTTCTATAAGCTCCCAACAGACGAGATTATAAAGATCTATGAAGACGGCTATGGCCATTACGAGGTTCCAAGATCACTGATATTCTCGGCAATTAACTTTTTAGACGAAGTCCATATGGCTATCGAAGAGGAAACCAATATGGCGAACGCGGTTATTGAATCTATCAGGGCGCTAGCTAGCTCTAAAACACTAACGATAGTTTCAACAGCGACCCTTTCAAACTATCTACTCAACAATATAACAAGGCTTATTGGAAGAAGCTTTATAGATCTAGTGGATTATGGGGAATATATATCGCAGAGGGGTGATGACTTCTACGAGATAGAATCTAGTAAGGTGTTTAAGCCGCTGGCAGAAAAACCCATGATCAAAGTGAGGGATCTATGCAGCATCGATGAAGAACTCTTAGAGAGATTAGTTAGAGAGCTTCTAGATATTGCCGAGAGTGGGGGAAGGGCCTCTATCGTTGTAAATACCGTTGAGAATGCCAAGTGCATATACTTGAGACTTAGGGATAGGGGAAACGTTATTATGATCCATAGCAGGTTCACCCCCGAGGATAGAATAGCTAAGCTTAACGCGTTGGAGAACAATAGAGGTGTGCTGCTGGTTAGCACCCAGGTTCTAGAGGTGGGTGTTGATATGAGCTTTGACGCCATGATCTCTCAAATCTCGCCGCCAAGCAGCTTGATCCAGAGGATGGGTAGGCTCGCTAGGGGCGAGGGGCTCGATGAGGGGAGATGGGCCATCTTTACATCCAACGAAGATCTAGAGAGAGGGTCTGGAGTATACCCTCCAGACCTTATAGATACAACCCTGGACATTCTAAAACCTATAATAAATGGTAAGAGAATCAACTGGCACCTACCAAAATCCTTGGATAGAAGCTTCACAGGATATATGGATATCATAGATGCTGCTTGGTCATCAAGCCGTTGGAGAAAACCCTCCCTGGGATTGCAGAGCTTCTTTGAGGCTCTTACAAACCCGCTAATTGATTCTAAGAATGTCTATGAGTTCTTAAAGATTGTTGGAGGCTTTAGGGATGAGAATATATGCTCTCTATACATTTGTGAGGATCAGGAGTGTAGATCGCTTGATTATAAGGAATTATGGCCTAGATCACTACCTATCCCATGCGATCATATGCTCTCCTATGCTGAAAAAGCTATTGGAAAGGGATTTGCAATATATCTCCTCAAGAGATCTGGATATAGAAAGCACATAGACTTAGAGGCAGAGCATATCGACTTAAAGGTTTTGAACAGACTCAGGAGAGAGCTTAACAAAGACCCTCTATCATTTCCCATTAAATATCCTAGCATTGCGATCCCATCTACTCTCTACGATGGGGGTGTCCACGGGATTGGTCTCAAAAGCCTGTAGAGAATCCTACATCGCCGGGTGTAATAGAGAGCATAAGGATGAGTGCTGCGAATCTATGGAGGATCATATCCAATCTATGCTTAAAAAATATAGATCTTTAGATGAGGGTGTTAAATCAGCTATTAGCAAAGCCTATGAGATGATAGTAGAAGCTATAAGGGCTACTTTTTCGATCGATGAGAACGTGAAGAATATATCGCCACTTATCAAATGCGACCCTGTAGAGATCGTAATAGCGTTCCACGACCTAGGTAAATGTACTAAGAAGAACCAGGAGAGCCTTAGAAAGAGGTGTACAGCTCCTTACCATGAGATTATATCCGCCGCCTCTCTATATGCATTCTCCGTCTCTATAGATAGGAAGTTCGGCCTTATCTCGGCTCTACCCCACATTATAGCTATTCTTCTCCATCACCATTCCATGAGATCTATTAAGGATATAATAAATAAAGCTTCTAGAGATAAGCTCTACTGGGACAACGATTCAGAAAATATGGTTGAATGTGCTAAGATCTCCCTTAGAGTGAACTGTCCAGATCTAACGCCGTATATCGCCAATCCAACGTGGATCTCTAATATACCGAAGTATATTTCAGAACTTCCTAAAATCATAAGCGTAATGGAGAAACCTAGAGGAACGAATAGAAATAATCTATATTACTTAGTATATAGGGGAGCTGTAATGATCACAGGAATTATATCGATCTTGGATAGGTATGCAGCATCGATAAACAGATGGTGTGGCAAGATCTCTGAAGAGGATCTCGATAGAGATGTTAAAGAGTATCTCAGAAGAAGGAGGGCTTATATGGAAGCCTCAAGAGCCTTGAGTATAGGGGGTAGCTAGGTGGCTAAAGCCCTCGTCACAACCATTGGTTTCGACGAGAGATTCGTTGTCAGAGCATTGATCAGATATCTAGAAAACATAGACCACTTCATCGGGATCCTCTCCACCCCTATTGAACAGAGAGCCTTACAGGCTATTAGCAATATAAAGAACTTTATCGATAAGTATGTGGTGGATAGTGGGAAAAGGCTTGCATATGAATTCATCGAGATAGACATTACTGATCCATATGAAGCTATAGCAAGGTTAAAGAGGATCTTCACCTCCAATAATGAGTATATAATAAACCTGAGCGGGGGTATGAGGGCATTAACTATAGTCACATTCATAGCCTTCATAATAAGCAGAGCCAGAGGAGAGATAGAAATCGAACTGGAGAACCTACAGGGGAGAATATCAATAGATCCAAGGATAATCACGGCAGGCCCACTAAGCAGCGATGAAGAAAAAATAGTTAATACAATAAAAAAGCTAGGGAGAGCAACATATAGAGATATAATGAAAGAAACAGAAATCCCAAGGGCAACACTCTTCAAACACCTCTCATCACTGAGAAGCAGGGGGGTCATTGATCAGCAGAGAGAAGGGAGAAACACATATTACTTGCTTACAAACATAGGCAGATCCCTATCCAATCCTGAGAAATAGATCCAAATCCCGTCATGGCTTAGATCAAGATAAGCCTTTCTTTACCTTTTTAAGCTTATTTAATTCTATATGAAAAGGCAAGAAGATCATGGATATCCCCTGAAGAAGGCCGATCACCTGGGTAGATCTGTTGCTACTGATGTGCTCCTCAAGCTTATTTCTTGTTCCTCTAACAATTATTTTTACACCTATTAATTCGTGGTGATCGAAAATATTGGTCTCGCTCTTCGCTATGTAGTCTAGTCTCTAGAAGTAGGTAGCTCTATTATGAGCCACCTCGGGATCTTCGTACTCACGAGAGAAGCTGAAAGCAGAACGTTAATAGAATCTAAGTAGACTCTATATATTATTTTAATATTATTATTGCAACTAGGCTCATTAAGCTTCGTAGAGGCTAGAGAAGTTCCGAATATTACGTCTATGTCATTATCATAAATTGGAACAAATCTTTCTCTACATATGTTTCTTAAAAGCTCTCCAGTTGCGTTAGTCAACAATAAACACCTTCGTCAATGCGTAAATAATCTTAATAAGCTTTTGATATCTATTTAACTAGCGATATGGTAAATGAGAAGCAGTTTGACCATGGAAGAAAATATAGTCTATAAACAGTTAGGAACAGCTTCACCTATACGTCTCAGCGCTTTTCTAATACTATCGGGCAGATTAGCTAGTATCTTCTCTATTTCAGATGGTTTAAGAATTCCATTTTCTCTAATGCAATTTTGTAAATTACTGGTGAGCTCATCAAAGTCTTTGTTTCTTTTCCTAGAATAGTAAATATTCTCGAATCTACCTGATACCTTTGCGCATGCTGTATTTACCAATATTTATCGAATATAAATCACTTTGCATATGCAGCTGCATGCAATTAGTGGACGACTTTATCGGGACTTCCAAGATATAAGATGATGTTAGAGTTCTCCTTCAATTTAAAGGCAAACCATGGTAGGCCGTAGGCTAGACCTGCATGAGCATAAATTACCCTATTTTCCACACTGACCCTATCTGCTTTCGAGATTAATAGACGTGAATAATTGTAATCAATAATATAAGCTGGTTTGCTACGTCGCTCCTTATATACATGG
>OGCB01000561.1_pt1 | contig 9433 bp, 5 predicted proteins | sample 1570031 | NCBI WGS metagenome assembly OGCB01 (sample SAMN05518655, study PRJEB24509) | hot springs metagenome | isolation source: Octopus Spring Streamers, Yellowstone National Park, Wyoming, USA | place: USA:Octopus Spring Streamers, Yellowstone National Park, Wyoming, USA | collected 2011-10-11 | reverse complement strand
CCCCCGCACGCCCAGGACTGGCCGGGGGGCGTCGCGAGGTCGCATCGCGGCGTGCGGGGGCACAGCTGTGCCCACGGGAGCCCCCGCCGCCCCGCCCTCCCGGGGGGGCCCGTTCAGGGCGTTGTCTTGAATGTTCTTCTCGCGTAGAAGAGCGATAGGGTTCTGTAGACCTCCTCTGGCGGGGCTCCCGTCAGTGTTTTGAGAACCTCCGCTCTCTCGATGAGCTCCACGGCCAGGTCTCCGGGTTCCCCGAGCCTCCTCCAGGCCTGCTTGGCTAGGTGTGTTTCGGCGAGCTCCACGGGGTCTTCCGGTTGCTGGGCGTCGGTCTTGGGGTTGTACTCCGCTATTGTCTCCACGTCCTCGCCCTCTATCACGGTCGCTATCTCCGTCACCCTCCTCTTCATGCCGCCCTCCCCCGCCGGCAGCCTCTTCACGACGACGATGCACGACAGCAGTTTGAGGAAGAGCGGCGGCAGGGCTATGGGCTCCAGCTGCAGCCTCGCTATGGCGGTCTGGGGGCTGTCCGCGTGGAACGTGGCCATGGAGCCGTGTCCTAGGGCGGCGGCCTGAGCCAGCAACTTGGCCTCCCTGCCCCTGACCTCGCCGACGACGATGTACTCGGCCCTCCTCCTCAGGGCGAACCTGAGCATCGCCTCCAAGTCTATGTCCGGCACCGCCTCGCCCGCGGGGCTCGGCCTAGTGTGCAGGGGATCCCAGTAGGGCTTGACGGGCCTGAGCTCCGGCGTGTCCTCGACCGTCACCACCCTGGCGTGGGGCGGCGTGAGGTCTATGAGGGCCTGCAACAGCGTTGTCTTGCCGGAGCCCATGGGGCCCACGACGAGCGTGAACATCTGCGCCTCCACCACGAGCCACAGCAGTGCCAGGTGGGCCGGGCTTATCATGCCGGAGGCGAGTATGTCCCCGGCGCTCAGGGGCCTCTCAGCGTACTTCCTCAAAACGAAGCTGCTGCCCTTCCTTGAAACCTCCTGCCTGAACGTCACGGCGACCCTGTAGCCCTCCTGCGTCAAACCCTCGGCCGCGGGCTGCGCTATGCTGACGAGCTTCCCGGCCTTCCTGGCGAGCTGCACCGCCAGGGCGTCGGCGTCCTCCTCGGAGAGCTCCATGTCGACAGCGACCCACACGCCCGGAAACCTGCGGTGGACCACGAGGACCGGGGTGCCGGGGCCCGAGTACGCTATCTCCTCCACGAGGCCGTCCGCGATGAGAGGGTAGAGGGGGCCGTAGCCCGACCTGTGCCTCTCAAGCCAGTAAACCTCGTCCTCGGAGGCGGGGGAGGCGAGCCCCGAAACCAGATCCCGGAGCCTCTCAGGCAGAGGCTTCGGGGGCTCCTCGAACCTGAGCCTCACACGGCCCAGAACATCTAGGTACAAAGTGTAGCTCACGGCGCCGGCCGAGTAGCTGTGGAGAACCCTGCCCTCAACCTGCCCCCTCCGGGGAACCTGAACCTCGATGGGAACCCTCCACGACAGCCCGAGCCTCTCCCTCAGGCTCCTGAACAACCCCCAGCCCCCTGTGTTATGTGTGGAGACCGGGTTTAATAGCTTGAAACCCCGAGGCCGGCCCGCGTCTAGGGGATCTCGGCCAGCGCGCCGCCTCTGAGCGACGCCCGGGGCTCGCGGGGGTTGCCGGCCCGGAGATAGCGTGCTGTCGTGGGGGCACAGCTGTGCCCCCGCTCGCCTCCGACGGGAGGGAGAGCGGGGCCGGCTATAAAACCCTCCCCTTCCAACCACTCCGGCACCTGGGATGAGAGAGAGGGCGGTGGAGAGGGATGGCTGGGGTTAGACGCGGGGTCGCTGTCGGCGTTGCGAAGCTGGAGGCGAGGGTTGAACAGCTGAGGGGCGCTACTGGAGGAGGCGGGGTTGCGGCGGGAGACTAGCCCTGGAGAGGTGCAGGGGCACAGCTGTGCTCCTGCGCACCGTGCAGGAGGTTCGAGCAAACCACGTCCCCTGTTTTCCCCCTACGTGGTGGGGGCTTTGTTCGAACACCTAGGTGTGCCGGGGTGTAGCTGTGCCCCAGCGTGCCCGGCCTCCTACCAGTCTACTACTTCAAACGCCTGATGGGTGCCTTTAAGGCTAAGTCGCATCCTCGGGAGGGCGGGGGGCGGGAGGGGTTGAGGCATAGTCGGTGGCTGGGGCTGCTGAATATAACGGTTAGGCTGGTGCACTACACCGAGGACGCCCCCAGGCTCGTGGCGGTGGCCTCCAAGGTCAGCCTCTCGCGGAAGCCCCTGCGGGAGCTCCTAGAGATGGGCGGCGAGGAGGTGGAGGTGTGGATCAGGGAGACTTTCAGGAGGCAGCATTTCTCGCCGTGGGAGCACGCCAGCTACACTTTCGCGGTGGACGGGCTCAGCAGGGTCGCGAGCCACCAGCTCGTGAGGCACAGGCACGCGAGCTACACGCAGATGTCGCACAGGTACACCGAGGGCTACCTCAGGAGCCTGGCGTTGGAGGCTTCGAGGCTGGCCGGCCGGGGTTGCCCCGAGAGGCCGTCCGGCAACAAGAGGGAGGTCTACAGGTGCTACTCGGACGCCATAGCGGACGCCCGCCTCCTGCTGTCGGGCGAGCGCGGGCTGGCCGGGCTCGCCAGCACGGCCTTCGTCCCGCCCCCGGCCTTCCACAGCAGGGAGGAGCTGGCCTCCGAGTGGGCGGGGTCGGTTTTAAGGTCGGCCTCCGACTACTACAGGCTCCTCGCCTTCGGCGCCCTGAGGGAGGACGCTAGGTACGTGCTGGCGGACAGCGTCAGGACTAGGATCGTGGTGACGATGAACGCGCGGGAGCTCGTGCAGGTGTTCCTGCCGTTGAGGATGTGCACCAAGGCGCAGTGGGAGATAAGGCACATAGCCTGGGCCCTGTGGGGGGAGCTCGTGAAAGTGCACCCGCAACTGTTCAAGTGGGCCGGGCCGAGCTGCGTCTTCAGAGAGAACACCAGCAGGAAGGAGCCCGCCGAGCTCCGGAGATACGTGGACGGAGAGGAGGGGTTCACCATACCGCAGTGCCCCGAGCTCGTGGAGAACAAAGCCATACCCGGGTGCCTGAGGGCGGCCGCGAGGCCCCTGCACCGCGACCCCGGAGACCCGGCCTGAGAGGCCGGAGGTGTGCGGGGGCACAGCTGTGCTCCCGCGCGCGCAGGCCCCCGCACGCCCGCCCTAAAAGCCCCCGGGGGGAGAACGGAAGACGGGACGAGGAGGCCCCCGGGGAGCGGGGGCGGGGGAGCCCGCGGAGAGCACGTGCCCGGGTTTTAAAGCCTTCCAGAGAACCGTGCTCCCCCCTCCATGGAAATCCCGGGGGGTAGCGTGGAAACGCCCCTCCGGCGTCCCCGGGGTTGCACGCTAGGAATTCCGCCTAGGGGGTGGGGCGGGGTGTGCGGTCGCGGTGCGGGGTGCGGAGGCCGGCGGAGGGGGGTGCCGTGCCGGGTTCCCCCTTGGCTAGGATGTCGCTATATAGGGCCGGGTTTTAAAGTGAAGCCTTTTGCGGGCCGGGTCTAACCCTTTATAGGTGCCGCTGTGACCCCAGCCTCCTCTCCCCCCGGGCTCGGAGGGGCGGGGGTGGTCTCGGGTTGGGGTCTCGCAGGCTCGCTCCGGCGTGCTTCAAGCTGGTGGAGGAGCTCTTGGCGGAGGCGGATGGGCTCGCTGGGAGGGAGGGTGTTGGGAGGCCGGCCGTCGCGAGGAGGGTTGCGAGGCGCTACTCGGAGAGCTTGAGGCCCGCGGCCACGCCTAGGATGGCCGTCCACGGCGTCCGGGGCGGGGGCGCGGGCGGGAGGGAGACGAGGGCGGGGTGAGGGGGTTGAGCGAGGAGCTGGAGCTCGGGCTGATACAGGAGTCGGCCGTCAGGCCCGAGGCCGAGGTCGAGGCCAGGCTCAGCCTCCTGAGGAGGGTCTACTCGGAGGTCGTGAGAGGCTACGCGGGGAGGGCTCTCAACGGCGGGCTCCTAGCCCCCCTCCCGGACTGCGTGGGGGCCTTCGCTTCGGGCGCTTCGAGCGCCCCGTGCCCCGACGACCTGGGCTTCCCCTACAACGCCGTCAGGGTTTTGATGGCCAGGTACATGAGCAGGGGTTCCGGCGGCCTGCTCGCCGAGACGCCCAGCATGGTCATGGCCAGGGTCGCCCTAGGCTTCTCGGGCAGGGTCGACCCTGCTAGGCTCTACAGGTTGCTGGTCGAGGGCAGGTTCCTTTTCAACAGCCCGACGCTCTTCAACATGTACGCGGACGGGGCCCGCGGCACCCTCTCCGCGTGCTACGTGACGCCGGTCTACGACGACATGGAGTCCATACTCGACGCCGGCGCGGTGCAGGCCATGACCTTCAAGTGGGGCGGGGGCCAGGGCTTCAGCTTCAGCGAGCTGAGGCCCAGATGGGATCTGGTCAGGGGCACCAGCGGCTACAGCAGCGGGCCCGCGAGCTTCATGCAGCTATACGACGTGATAACGGAGATGGTGAAGCAGGGCGGCAAGAGGCGCGGGGCCAACATGGGCATAATGCACGCGTGGCACCCCGACATCTACACGCCGGGCTTCGACCCGTACGCGGCGTTGAAGAACAAGCTGCCGCCGCAGGTGGCGTCGCTGCTGGAGTCTGTGAGGAGGCTGATAGAGGAGGTTGAAGGCGAGGGGTACGAGGTCAGCGCGGAGCTGAAGGCCGCGGTGGAGGCCCTGGCGAGGGGCGGGCACTGGACGGTCGAGGACGCGGGGTTCATACAGGCTAAGAAGCCCCCGTTGCAGGACGCCAACCTGACGAACTTCAACATAAGCGTCGGGGTCAACGACGCCTTCATGGCGGCCGTCCTGAGGGACGGCTACTGGACTATGGTCAACCCCAGGTACAGCGACCGGGGGGACGGAGTCTACAGGCTGCACTACAGCGTGAGCAGGGAGGCGGGGCTCGGGAGGCTCGGGGAGCTCGCGGCGAAACACCCATGGCTCCTGGAGAACCCCTACCTCAACATCTACGAGGAGGTGCTGGAGGAGGCCAAAGCCAGGGCCCTCAAGGACATGGAGGACGCTTTCAGAGCGCGCGGCCTGCAGGCCAGCCTGGACACTAAGAACACGTACGCCTGGAGGATCAAGGCCAGGATGCTGTGGGATGAGATCGTGGAGAACGCCTGGGCCGGAGGGGATCCCGGGGTCTTCTACGCGGACAACCACAACAAGTGGAATCCGACGCCGTGGCTTGGAGCCGTGACGGCGACGAACCCGTGCGCAGAGCAACCCCTATACCCCTTCGAGAGCTGCAACCTAGGCAGCTTTGCTCTAGACAAGTACGTGGCGGGAGGGGTCTTCGATCTAAACAAGTTTTACGAGGACGTGCAGTTGGCCGTTGACGCCATGGACGCCGTCATAGACCTCAACAGCCACCCCGACGGGAGGCACTATAAGGCCAACGCCCTGACGAGGAAGATAGGCCTGGGGCTGATGGGGCTCGCCGACGCGCTCGCGGGGCTGGGCATGCCGTATGACAGCGATGAGGCCGTGGCTTTCACGCTCACAGCGTCGGCCGCGCTGGAGGTCTTCGCCTGGAAGAGGAGCTGGGAGCTGGGGGCGGAGCTCGGCCACGCCGGGGCTTTCGAGTGCAGGAGGTTTGATTGGAGGAGCTTCGAGTGCCTCGAACCGGGGGATCCGGAGCTCCTGTCAACCCTGCACACCCCGGCTCTGGTCAAGGCGGGCAGGGTCGCGAGGTTCGAGGATGGATGGGTCAAGGTCAGGTACCACGAGGGGGTCAGGGTGCCGGAAGACATCCTAGGCGAGCTCGCGGGGCTCTCGGCCTCTAGGGTTGAGGTGGACGGCTCCCTCAAGCTAGTACCACTGGACGTACTGGAGTCGGTGGCCTCCAGGGTTTTCGGTGTGAGCAGGGAGGACTACTGGAGGGCCCTCAAGTCCAGCCCGCTTGAGGCGGTCAAGGATCCCAGGATGCTGCTAGCCCTAGCCATCTACGCTCCGGAGAGGGCCTGGGAGGCCTTGAGGGTCTACGGCAGGTTGCTCGGGGCCAGGGCTCCCAGGAACACTGTTGTTACAACCGTAGCCCCCACGGGGACGATAAGCATCATAGCCGGATCCAGCAGCGGCATAGAGCCCTACTTCGCCCTAGTCTACAGGAGGCAGGTGGCCGTAGGGTCGTTCCTAGAGATAGTCAGGAGGTTCCGCGACGACCTGCTAGCCCTGGCCGGGGAGCACGGGGTCTCGGAGGACGCCCTGAGGGAGGTCTACGAGGTCATAGGCGCCAGCAAGGGCAGCCTCAGGCGGGCCCTCCCAGAGCTGGCTAGGAGGCTGGAGGAGAGGGGGGCCCCCGGGGGCTTCGTAGAGGGCCTGTATAGGCTGGCTAGGAGGTACGCCACGGCGATGGACTTCGACCTCTGGTACCACGTGGCGCACCAGGCGGCCGCGCAACTCTACGTGGACCAGGCCATAAGCAAGACCGTCAACCTGCCCAAGGACGCCCCCGTGGAGAGCGTGCGCACAGCGTACACGCTGGCGTGGCTCGGGGGCCTCAAGGGGTTCACGGTGTACAGGGACGAGAGCAAGGGGGCCCAAGTCATAGTATTCGGGGGCGGCAAGGCAGGCGGGGCCGGGAGGCTGCTGAAGAGGAGGGGGGAGGCAAGGGCGCGGACGAGGATGGCCGTCCCGAAGAGGGCCCCGGGGGAGAGCGGGGCCTCCAAGGCCGGGAGGCCGGGGGAGCCGCTGGAGGCCGGAGGGCGGGGGGAGGTGGTGGTGCGGCTGGAGGAGAACTCCGCTTGCGAGACGTGCGACATATGAGGCCCCCGCCCTCCCCCCTTTTAAGCTCCCGGGAGCCCTCCTAGGTTGCAGGCTGGTGGCGGGGCGTGGCAGAGCAGAAGAGGAAGAGGAGGGCGGAACAGCTGTTAGAAGAGGCCGGCAAGGCCGAGGAGGCATCCGTGGAACAGCTGGTCACCGTGCCCGAGAGGGCGGCGGCCGCAGACTAGCCGCACACCACCCCCCTAGAACAGAACCCCTCTCTCCTCCACACCCTTTCTTTCCCCGGCGTCCTGAGAAGGGGCCTTTTCCCGCCCGCCGGAGATGTGCAGGGGCACAGCTGTGCCCCTACGCACGCAGGCGGTTCGAACCAAGCGAACCCATGTATGGGGGCCGGCGGAGGCCGTGGCTTGCTCGAACCTCCGTCCTGTGCCGGAGCACAGCTGTGCTCCCGCGCAGGAGGAGGGTGAGAGGCACGCTCCCCGGCCGGCAGGCCGCCTGGGGGAGGCCTAGAGCCTCCCCGGGGGTGCGGGGCGCCCGCCCCTCCTCCGGGTTTTTACCTCTCCGCTGTCTACGGGTTCTGCGGGGTGGGTGCGGGGAGTGGATCTGCTAGAGTTGCTGGTGAGGGTCGCCGGGTGGATCTTCTGGCTCGCGGGGGTCGCCGCTGTGGGTTCCGCGGGTGCCAGCATGCTCTACCTGGCTTTGGGCGACAGGGACAGGGCTGTGACCCTCTTCAAGGGCTCCATGGCGGCCATACTCGTGGCGGCTTTCGGCCAGAACATACTCCTCTCCGTCATAGCCTCCCTCGGGGGTTGGAGCACTTGGTCGGCGCAGGCCGGCCAGGTAGCGGGGCACCCCGGGGCCGGCACGGCCATATACGTGATGGCGTTCATACTGCTCCTCCTAGCCGCCGTAAACCTAGCACGCGGCCACGTCGCCGAGGGAGGATGGATGATAATAGGCTCCGTCCTAGCACTGGCAGTAGTCGTATTCGCGACACAGGCCTTCAACACGACCGTCATGCAGTACGGCGGAGGGCCCCTGCTCGTAGAGGCGAGAACCGATAAAACCTACCACCAGCCCAACGAGCAAGTGTTCCTCTACGTCACGGTCAGGTCGTCGGGCCTCGCAGTCAGCACAGTAGATCTGGCGATAGATTGGGGCGACGGCAAAAACCCGGCTGAGGTGCCGGGCGTGCCGGTCGGGAGGGAGGTGAAGATATGCTATGACGCGGTGTCCGATAGGTGGTTCCACGCGAGCCCCTCCTTCTCCTGCCACCGGGGGAAGACATATGATGTCAGCGGAGAGGAGGACAGGTACTTCACGATCAGGGTTGACGCCACGGCCGACGCCGGCGGGAACCGGCTCGCGGGGACCACGTTCGTAACAATATACGTCAGGCAGCTCCCAAGCCTCTCGTTCCCATTCTCATTCCTAGGCGGCGTCCTAGGCTGGCTCGCGGGCAAGTTCAGCATGGGCACCCTGGATCCGGTCAAGCTCTTCTACGCCCCGGTGTTCAGGATGGACGGGCCTGAGGGCGAGTGGTACAAGACCACGCTCAAGATAGCCATCGGCTTGTTGCCAATCTTCCTGTTGTTCCGGATAGCGCCTGGGCTGGCGTACAGCCCGGGCGCGGCGATAGTCGACGGGTTCAGGGACGCCGCCATAGCCGTCCTAGCGATGATGCTGATCCCACACGCATACAATATCACCGCGGGCGCCTTGAACACGTTCACGGAGGCGCTGATGGGCTCCGCGGGGGCGGCCATAGTGTCTCAGATGGCCGGGACGGCGATAGCGTGGGGGATCTTCTTCATGGTCGTAAGCTTCTTTTCGCCGGGGGCCGGCTTCTTGGGCTTCAGCCTGCTCCTCACGGTGGTCTTGGTGGCGACCCTCTCCGTGCTAAGGTGGTTCATAATATTGGCGAGCATCACGGCCTCGCCGTTCCTGGTGCTGGCGTGGATGCACCCGGCGCTCCGGGGGGCGGCTGAGAGCGCGAAGGGGCTGGTCGGGGCGATGCTGGTCGCGGGGCCCCTCGCCGCGGTGTTCACGATGCTGTTCGCTAAGATCGTGCTCGGCGACAACCCTCTACAGCAGCTCGGGGGGAGCTTCGTGCTGAGCTGGCTCGGCATATTCATCGTAGGGATGCTCCCGCAGATCCTCTCGGGTCTCGCCGTGACGGGCCTGGAGAGGACGGTGGCGGGCAAGCTGGAGGGCAGGACGCTCCAGGCCGCGCCGCAGGTGGGCAGGGCGATCGCGTCGGGGCTCGCCACCGGGGCTGTTAGGGGCGCGGCGGCCGCGGGCGCGGCGGGGACCGCGGCCCTGGCGGGCGCGGCGTCGAGGAACGTGAGGCTGGCGAGGCCGCTGATGGACGCCATGAGGTCTGCCGGGGCGATGGTGGGGAAGGCCAGGGCCACCGTCTCTAAGGCCATGACGGGGATCCAGCACGGAATCGAGGATAGGGTCGCCGGGCTCACGGCGATGGTCGAGTCGGGGAGGAAGATCAGGGCGCTCGAAGGTGTCAAGGCTAGGCTGCAGGAGATCGGCTCGATCAGGAGCCCGAGGGCGAGGAGGAGGGAGGCCGGGGAGCTGGCGGTGCGCCTAGGAGAGCTCGCCGACGAGGGCATCCTGAGCAGGGAGCAGTACGCGGAGCTCCTAGAGCACCTGGAAGACCCCGCGGAAGCCGTCAAAGCAATAGACAGGATGATAGAGGA
>OGCB01000556.1_pt1 | contig 9499 bp, 9 predicted proteins | sample 1570031 | NCBI WGS metagenome assembly OGCB01 (sample SAMN05518655, study PRJEB24509) | hot springs metagenome | isolation source: Octopus Spring Streamers, Yellowstone National Park, Wyoming, USA | place: USA:Octopus Spring Streamers, Yellowstone National Park, Wyoming, USA | collected 2011-10-11 | reverse complement strand
ACGGGGCTTCGGGGATCGCCGTGGGGATGGCCACCAACATCCCCCCCCACAACCTCCAGGAAGTCTGCGACGCCCTGATCCATCTCATCGACCGCTGGGAGGAGCGGGATGAGATCACGGTGGAGGATCTTATGCGCTTCATCCCGGGCCCGGACTTCCCCACCGGCGGGCTGATCCTGGGCCAGGAGGGGATCAAAGCCGCCTACGCCACCGGGCACGGGCGGCTGGTGGTGCGGGCGGTGACCCGCATCGAGGAGATGAAGGGCGGGCGCTGGCGCATCGTGGTGACGGAGCTGCCCTACCAGGTGAACAAGGCGGCCCTCATCGAGCGGATCGCCGAGCTGGTCCGCGAAGGGCGCATCGAGGACATCGCCGACCTGCGCGACGAGTCCGACCGCCACGGGATGAGCATCGTCATCGAGCTCAAGCGCGGCGCCCGGCCCCAGACGGTGCTCAACCAGCTCCTGAAGTTCACCCCCCTTCAGACCACCTTCGGGGTCCAGATGCTGGCCCTGGTGGACGGCCAGCCTCGGGTCCTCTCCCTCAAGCGGATGCTGCAGCTGTTCGTCGAGCACCGGATCCAGGTGGTGACCCGGCGGACGCGCTACGACCTGGAGAAGGCGAAGGCGCGGGCCCACATCCTGGAGGGGCTACGGATCGCCCTCCAGTTCCTGGACGAGGTGATCGCCCTCATCCGCAACGCCCCCGACGCGGAGACCGCGAAGACACACCTGATGGCCCGCTTCGGGCTCACGGAGGTCCAGGCCCAGGCCATCCTGGACATGCCGTTGCGGCGTCTGGCGGCGCTGGAGCGCCAGCGGCTGGAGGAGGAGTATCAAAGCCTGCAGGCCCGCATCGCCGAGCTGGAGGCCCTGCTGGCCGATCCCCACAAAATCCGGATGGTGATTCGCGGGGAGCTGCAGGAGCTCAAGGAGAAATACGGCGATCCCCGCCGCACTCGCATCCTCCCCGAGGCCACGGCGGAGTTCACCGTGGAGGACCTCATCCCCGACGAGCCGGTGCTGGTGCTCCTGAGCCAGCGGGGCTACATCAAGCGGGTCCCGGTGGCCGCCTACCGGCCCCAGGGCCGCGGAGGGCGCGGGGTCACCGGGATGACCACCGACGAGGAGGACGCGGTCGCCCGGGGGCTGGCCTGTCGAGCCCTGGACTATCTCTTCCTTTTCACAGATCAGGGCCGGGCCTATCGGATCCGGGTCTACGAGGTGCCGGACGCGGATCGGGCGGCCCGGGGCCTCCCCATTGTGAACCTGATCAACCTAGCGGAGGGAGAGCGCATCACCGCCCTGGTGGCGGTCCCGCCCGCCTGGATGGAAGGGGCCGGCGATGGGGCGGACCGTTACCTGGTGATGGCCACCCGCCTGGGGAAGATCAAGCGGGTCCCCCTGAGCGAGTTCCTCACCGTTCGCTCCTCCGGCCTGGTGGCGATCCTGCTGGAGGAAGGGGATGTGCTGCAGGACGTTTGCCTCAGCGACGGCCGTGGGGACCTGGTGCTGGTGACAGCGCGGGGTCAGGCGCTGCGCTTCGAGGAGGCGGAGGTGCGCCCGATGGGCCGGGCGGCGGCCGGCGTGCGGGGCATCCGGCTGGAGGAAGGCGATCAGGTGGTCGCCCTGGATCGGGTGGATCCAGAGGGAGAGCTTCTGGTGGTGACGGCGGGAGGTTTCGGGAAGCGCACCCCCTTCGCCCAGTATCCCCAGAAGGGCCGGGCCACGGGGGGCGTGCGGACGGTGGCGGATCGACTGGAGGAGATCGGGGAGATCGTGGCGGCGCGGACGGTGCGTCCGGAGGACGACCTCGTGCTGCTGACGGTCAGCGGGATGGCCATCCGGATCCCCGTCCGGGAGGTCCCCCAGGCCGGCCGGGCGGCCCGCGGCAGCCGCCTGATCGCCCTGGCGGAAACCGACCGGCTGGCCTCCATCGCCCGGATCCGCCCGGAGAGCGCCCCGCATCCGGCCGGGGGATGAGCCGGCTTCGCCGGCCTCCCGCGTTCCCTTTGTAGGACAACTGCGAGCAGTTGTCCTACGATCTTGGGACATGCCCGGAGCCGGGGAACCCATCCCATCGAGATCTGCGTTAAGATCAACCTGGCAGTTGTGCAGGAACGGAGGCATTCATGCGGTTCCGGGATCGGCGGGAGGCCGGACAGCGGCTGGCGGAGGCGTTGCGAGACCTGGAGCCGGAGGCCCGGGCCGGACAGGTGGTGGTGCTGGGGATCCCCCGGGGGGGCGTGGTGGTGGCCTACGAGGTCGCCCGGGCGCTGGGGGCTCCCCTGGATGTAGTGCTGGCCCACAAGCTGGGCGCCCCGGGCAACCCGGAGCTGGCGATCGGGGCGGTGGCCGAGGATGGAACCCTCTGGATCGATCCCCTCGCGGTCGCGGAGCTGGAGATCCCCCCCGCTTACATTGAGGAAGAGACCCGCCGCCAGCAGGAGGAGCTGCGGCGACGGGCTGCCCGCTTTCGCGGGCTCCGCCCGCCGGTTCCGGTGGAAGGGCGAACCGTGGTGGTGGTGGACGATGGGATCGCCACGGGGGCGACGATGCGGGTGAGCCTGCGCTCGCTGCGCCATCGGGGCGCGAAGCGGCGGATCGCCGCCGCCCCGGTGGCGCCGCCGGAGATGCTCCCCCGGGTGGAAGCGGAAGCCGACGCGGTGGTGGTGCTTTACACCCCTGCCCTGTTCTGGGCCGTCGGGGCCTTCTACGAGCAGTTCGAACAGGTCTCCGATGAGGAGGTGATCGCGCTGTTAGAAGAAGCCATGGCCTGGGGGGCGCGCTCATGACCTCCTCCATCCGCACGGAGCCGACGCCGGAAGCGATGATCCAACGGCTTCAGGAGGCGCTGGCCCGGCCGCTCCCCGGGCCTTCTGCCCAGTGGGAGATGGCCCCGCCCTATCGTCGGGCCCTCCTGGAGCAGACCGGGGGGCTTCCTCCGGAGGCCCGGCCGGCGGCCGTGCTGATCCTCTTGTATCCCCGGGGCCGTGACCTCGCCTTCCCGCTCACCCGACGGACGGATCATGTGGCCCATCACAAGGGGCAGATCTCCCTGCCCGGGGGCGCATGCGAGCCGGGCGAATCCCCGGAGGCGGCTGCTCTGCGGGAAACCGAGGAGGAGCTGGGCTTTCTGACAAGCGCAGTGGGCCTCCTGGGCCATCTCACCCCCCTCTATGTCCCCCCCAGCGGCTTTCTGGTATATCCGGTGGTGGGCTATCTCCCGGAGCGCCCCGTGTTCCATCCCGCCCCCCTGGAGGTGGCGGAGGTGCTGGAGGCCACCCTCTCCTGGCTGCTGGATCCGCGCCATCAGGGTGAGGAGGAATGGGAGCTTCACGGCGCGCGGTGGCGGATCCCGGTGTTCCGGCTGGGGGGGCACGTCATCTGGGGGGCCACGGCGATGATCCTGGCGGAGTTCCGGGCTGTGGCGCGCGAGGCCCTTGACCCCCTCAGGGGATCCCACGCCGGCGCCCGGGATCTCGCGCGTCCATCCGGAGGCCTTGTCGATCCGGCGGGGCTGGGGGAGAATCCCCAGCGGGAGGAGAGGACAACGTGAAGGGCACCTCCGATTTGCCTCTGATCGGACGATCTGACCGGGAGGTTGCAGCGATGCGGAACTTCATCGCCCAGCGCGTAGCTTCCATCCCTCCGTCCGGGATCCGCCGCTTCTTTGATATCGCGGCGACGATGAAAGACGTGATCAGCCTGAGCATCGGCGAGCCGGATTTCGTGACGCCGGAGCCGATCCTCAAAGCCGGCGTGGAGTCCCTGCTGCGAGGGGAGACCCATTACACCAGCAACTCCGGGCTGATCGAATTGCGGGAGGCGCTGGCCGAGCATCTCTACCGGCTCTACGGCGTCTCCTATGACCCGGAGTCGGAGATCCTGATCACGGTGGGGGTTTCCGAGGCCCTTTATCTGGCGGTGAACGCCATCCTGGATCCGGGCGATGAGGTGATCATCCCCCAGCCGTGTTTCGTCTCCTACGCGCCGGAGGTGACCCTGGCGGGGGGCGTGCCGGTGACCTTCGCCACGCGGGCGGAGGAGGATTTCCAGGTCAACCCCACCGACGTCGAGGCCCGCATCACCCCGCGCACCAAGGCCATCCTGATCGGCTACCCCAATAACCCCACGGGGGCGGTGATGCCCCGGGAGAAACTGACGGCCATCGCCGCCCTGGCGGAGAAATACGATCTCCTCGTGATCTCCGACGAGATCTACGACCGCCTGGTCTACGACGGGACGCACACGTGTTTCGCGGCGTTGCCGGGGGCCCGGGAGCGAACCATCCTCCTCGGCGGCTTCTCCAAGGATTACGCTATGACGGGGTGGCGGATCGGCTATGCGGCGGCGCCCCGGGAGATCCTGGCGGCCATGCGCAAGATCCATCAATACACCATCATGTCCGCTCCCACCCCTTCCCAGTATGCTGCCCTGGCCGCCCTGCGCATCGGGGAGGAATACGTGGAACAGATGCGCCAGGAATACGACCGGCGCCGGCGGCTGATCGTGAAGGGGCTCAACGAGCTGGGCCTGACCTGCTTCGAGCCGAAGGGCGCCTTCTACGCCTTCCCCTCCATCGCCCGCACCGGCATGAGCGACACGGAGTTCAGCGAGCGTCTGCTCATGGAGGAGAAGGTGGCCGTGGTCCCGGGGAGCGCCTTCGGGCTGGGGGGCGAAGGGCACGTCCGCTGCTCGTATGCCACCGCCTACGAGAAGATCGAGGAGGCCCTGGAGCGCATCGCCCGCTTCCTGAAGCGCTACGGGTAGATCCCGGAGGCGCAGCCACAGCGGGCTCCACCCGGGTGGGGCGGGGCAGCCTTTCATACGGCTCCCCGCCCCGCCCGGAGTCCTTCGGAGGCCGAGAGGGGCGGCTCACCATTCCTCGTCCTCTTCGTCCTCCTCGAGGTCGATCTCCTCCCACTCCTCGTCGTCCAGCTCCAGCTCCTCCTCTTCCTCCGGGACCACCTCTTCCTCCTCCCACTCCTCCTCCTCGGCCTGGGTGTAGGTTAGGCAACCCATCTCGGGGTCCAGCTCGATCTCATCGGCCGTGCACATGCCGGCCTCCAGGTAGACACAATCCACATAATGGCAGCGAATGCGCGGCATGGGATCCCTCCTGACGGAATGTTAAAAGATTGAGGAAGATCTCGGAGGCGACGTCATGCTTCCTTAATTGCGTTTACCCTTCCTCCCGGAACGTCTGATAGAAGCGAAGGCCGCACACTCCCAGCAACAGGGTGATGAGGATGGCGGAGGTCACGCACCAGCTGCACCAGGCGTGGAGGACGAAGGCCTCGATGGCCGTGAGATACATCGAGAACAGCCATCCTCCCAGGGCGAGGGCGAAGGAGAGGGTCACCGTCCACGGCCGGAGGGAGGCGCGGTCGACCCATGAGAGGCCGCCGAGGAGGGCCAGGGCCAGATAGGCGCCCAGCCCCCAGGCGGCCACCGGGATCCCGAGCAGTTCCGCGTAGGGGCTGTTGTTCACCACGTCGCAGCCCCGGAACCCGATGCAGACCAGACCCTCGCCCTGGAGCTTGGCCCACGTCAGGTAAGCAGCCACGCCCGCCCCCATCAGGGCCAGCCCGCTCTGGGCCAGGGCGAGCCGATCTTTCGCCGCCGCCACCCTTGCCTGCGCCATCCGCCTTCCCTCTCACGGGCCCTTCTGCAGCAGGGTGTCCAGGTAGGTCTCATAAAACGTCACATCGTATAGCCCCTCGATCTTCTCCCCGTTGATGAAGATCGTCGGCGTCGCGCGGACGCCTCGCTGGCGCCCGGCCTCGGCCGCCTGGCGGATGAAATCCCGGTATTTGCCGGAGAGCAGGCAGTTCTCGAACCGCCCTCGATCCAGCCCCACCCGCGCGGCGAACCCGATCAGCCGGTCATCGGAAAACCAGCCCAGGTTCTCCCCCCGCTGGTTGGCGAAGACGACGTGCTCATATTCCCAGAACCGGCCCTGTTCCGCCGCGCAAGCCGCCGCCTCCGCCGCCCGGAAGGACTCCGGCCCCAGGAAGGGGAAATACCGGAAAATATAATACACTTTCCCGGCCTTCACGTATTTCGCGTCCAGCCGTGGGGCGACCTCCCGGGTGTAGCGGGCGCAGACCGGGCACTGGAAATCCGAATACTCCTCGATCACGATCTTCGCCTCCGGGTTCCCCTTGTAGGGATAACCGTCCGGGGTCAGGCCGCTCGGGTAGTCCACCGCGGCAACGCGCTCCGAAGGGCGGCTGGCCCACCACTGATAGCCGATCAGGGCCAGCACCCCCACCAGCGCCGCCGCCACAATCAGGATCGGCAGGCCGATGGGTCGCCGGGTCGGGGTGGAACGGGCCGTGCGCTTGCTCATCGAAGCCTCTCCTTTACGGGGTTCCGGATGCGCTCATCAGATCCTGGAGGTCTACCCACACCTCGGCCATCGCCGTCGCCCCCTCCGGGAGCGCCGGCACTCCCTCCGGGAGGATGACCAGGCCGTTCGCTCGGGCCATCGCGCTCAGGATATGAGAGCCCTGCAGTCCACTGAGGCGGGCCCAGAACCGGCCATCCTCATAGAAAATGCGCGCGCGGAAATACGTCTCCCGACCGTCGCTGGAGATCGGCTCGGCCAGGTGCACCGGGATGCGGGGCCGCTCCCAGCGGGGATAGCCGCTCATCCGGCGCAGGACCGGCCGGACGAACTGGTCGAAGGTAATCATCGCGGAGACCGGGTTCCCGGGCAGGCCGAAGAAGGGGATGCCCCGGTAGTGGCCGAAGGCGAAGGGCTTCCCCGGGCGGATGCGCACCTTCCAGAGCCGGAGCTCCCCGTGCCGGCGGACCACTTCCTTCACCCAATCGTAAGCGCCCACGGAGGCGCCCGCGGAGGAGAGGATGAGATCCGGATGGTGAGCAGCCGCTTCGTCCAGCAACCGCTGCAGATCCTCCGGATCGTCCCGGGCGATCCCCAGCAGCAAGGGCTCCGCCCCGGCCTCCACCGCCTGGGCCGCCAGGGCCGTCCGGTTGGTCTCGTAAATGCAGCCCGGGGGAAGCGGACGGCCCGGCTCGATCAGCTCGTCGCCGATGGCCAGCACCGCCACCCGCGGCCGGCGGTGGACGGGCACCTCCAGGCGTCCCAGGGCGGCCAGAAGGGCCAGGGCCCCCGGAGTCAGGATCGTCCCCTGCTCCAGCGCCACCGTCCCCCGGGCCACATCCTCCCCGGCCGGGCGGATGAACTGTCCGGGCTGCGCCGGCCGGAACACGGCGATCTCCGGAGGAAGAGGACGGCCCGGCCCGCCCGCATCATCCGTGTCCTCCACCGGGATCACCGCATCCGCCCCGCTGGGGAGCAGGGCCCCGGTGGCGATGCGCACCGCCGTCCCGGGCTCCACCACGCCGGGGAACGGACGGCCCGCCGCGGCCTCCCCCCGCACCCGCAATCGGACCGGCCGCTCCCGGCTCGCCGTCCGGACGTCCTCCGCGCGGACCGCGTAGCCGTCCATGGCGGAGTTCGGGAAAGGGGGCAGATCCCTCTCCGCCCGGATGTCCTCCGCCAGGATGCGCCCGAGGGCCCGGGAAAGGGACACCGACTCCGACGGCAGCGGATGAAACTCCGCCAGGATCAGCCGGCGGGCCTCCTCGACCGACACCCATTCCTGGGTCTGAAGCATGTTCGCTGTTTCTCCCGCCCGGGGGATGCCATTCCCTCCGGCCTCCCCCGGGATTATACCCCGGGTTTGGGGCGCGGGGCTTCAATCCCGAAGGCGGCTGCGCCCGGGATCCCAAGGGGCCGATCCGATCTTCGCATCGGGGTCCACCTCCAGGTCGAGGGAGGCGAAGTGACCGGCCCGGGCGTGGAGCGCCGCGGCGGCGCCAATCATCGCCGCGTTGTCCGTGCACAACCAGGGTGGAGGAGCCACCACCGGGACGGGGGCGCGGCGGGCCATCTCGGATCGGAGCAGCCGGTTGGCGGAGACTCCGCCGGAGATCAGGATCGCCCGGGCTTCGTAGCGGCGCAGGGCCTCCAGCGTCTTCGTCACCAGCTGCTCGACCACCGCCGCCTGGAAGGAAGCTGCCAGATCGGCCACCGGGAGGGGCCGTCCCTGGAACCGCTCCACGGTGCGCAGGACTGCGGTCTTCAGCCCGCTGAAGCTGAACCAGAGGGGATCGTCGACCTTCGGCAAAGCGGGGAAGGGGAAAGCTTGGGGATCCCCTGCCCGGGCGATCCGCTCGATGGCGGGCCCGCCGGGGAACCCCAGGCCCAGGAGCCGGGCGACCTTGTCGAAGGCCTCCCCCGCCGCATCGTCGATGGTCCAGCCCACCCGGCGGTGATCCAGGAGATCCCGGACCCAGATGAGCTCGGTGTGGCCGCCGGAGACGATGAGGGCCAGGAACGGCGTGGGGAGGTCCTCCGGGGGGTTCCCCTCCACCCGGAGGCGGTGGGCGTAGAGGTGGCCTTCCAGGTGATTGACGGCGATGAGGGGTTTGCGACGGGCGAAGGCCAGGGCTTTCGCGAAACTCACCCCGACCACCAGCGAGCCGGGCAGGCCGGGCCCGTAAGTCACGGCGATGGCGTCGATGGCCTCCCATGAGAGGCCGGCCTGAGAGAGGGCCTCGCGGGTGACCGGGACGATGGCCTCGACATGCATCCGGGCGGCGAGCTCCGGGAAGATGCCGCCGTATTTGGCGTGGAAGGCAGCCTGGGAGGCCACCACGTGGCTGCGCAGGGCCCGGCCGTCCTCCACCACCGCCGCCGCCGTCTCATCGCACGAGGTCTCAATGGCCAGGATCCGCATCGGGCCCCTGCTCCACCGGGCGATCCTCTACCGTGAACGCGGCGACCGTCCCGCCGGTGATCCGGACCAGGTCCGTGAAGGTGATGGGGAAAAGGGCGTTGCGCGCTCCGGCGGCCGCCCACAGGATCTCGTAACGGGCGAGGGAGGCGTCGATCCAGACCGGGAGGGGCGTGGCGTGGGCGACGGGAGGCACCGCGCCCACCTCGAATCCGGTCACCTGTTGCACCGTCTCGGGGTCCGCGATGCGGATGCGCTTGCGGGAGATCCCCCACAGCCCCGCCAGGAGGCGCTGATCGGCTTTTCGATCCCCGGCCACCAGCACCAGCCGTGGGTCCCCATCGGCCAGGAAGAGGAGGGACTTCACGATGGCGCCCAGGGGGCATCCGACCGCGGCCTCCGGGGCCGTCGCCGTGCTCTGCTCCAGCACCCGCACCGCGGTTCCGGGGAGATGTTGATCCAGGAACGCCTGCACATCCTGAGGACCTCGTCCGGACATCGATCCTCCTCCCCGTCAGGCTCGACCTCTTCGTTTCATTTTAGGTAGGAGTTACGCAGTTGGCTGTGCCCTTCTCTTCACGCATGGAACCCGGCCTGGCCACAGATCCTTCAGACCACCTAACCGGCTCCTTCTTCATTGGGACACACTCACCCCCCGGCGTATGACGGGGATCATACCGGAGTGGGCCGGCCTGGGCCACGATATCCCTGAGCATACGCGCGCCGACC
>OGCB01000553.1_pt1 | contig 9548 bp, 10 predicted proteins | sample 1570031 | NCBI WGS metagenome assembly OGCB01 (sample SAMN05518655, study PRJEB24509) | hot springs metagenome | isolation source: Octopus Spring Streamers, Yellowstone National Park, Wyoming, USA | place: USA:Octopus Spring Streamers, Yellowstone National Park, Wyoming, USA | collected 2011-10-11 | reverse complement strand
GCCCGACATCGACCTGCCGCCCCACGCGGCCTCGCCCTTGGAGCGGTGGATCGCGCGCGCCGCGAGGAGGGCGCGGGTGCCGGCCTTGGGGTGGGCGGTGACGGTTGCCATCCGGTTGTTGCGGGTTGTCCTGGCCATGCTGGGGACCCGCCATCGGGGGTGGTTGCATTCCCCGCTGGTCCCCCTCGGGCTGGCCGCGTCCGGCCTGGCCGCGGGCGGGCCGGCGGGGTGGATGTTGCTGGGGATGGCGGTCGGGGCCTTCAGCCACCTGTTGGGGGACAGCCTCACCCCCGGCGGGGTGAGCTGGTTCGGCAGGCGGGTGAGGGGGCCGTTCCGCACGGACGGCGGGGCGGACGTCGTGGGGTTCGCGGTCGGATCGCTTCTTTTGCTCTCGGCCATCGCGCTCGGGAGCGGGCGATGACGGCGAGCGAACGGACGGCTGTCGAACGCCGGCTGATGGAGAAGAGGAAGCGCCTTGCTCGGCCAGATCAGCCGACGGAAAGGAGGAAGGCGAAATGACGGAGACGCTGCGCAATCTTTTGCAGGCATACAAGGCGGCAGAGGAGGTGGCCGGGGAGATCGAGAATTTGGTTGGGGAGATTTTGGAGCGGTTGTCCTGCCTGCGCGAGACCGTCCGCATGCGAGAGGCCGGCCTCCGGCTCGCCCTCGGGGAGGAGCCGCTCCCTGAAGGGGGAGGGCGCCGCGGGCAATCCCAACAAGCCCCTCCGCCCGCCGAGGGCCCTGCCTCTCCCGCAGGATTGGGAGAGGCATCCGAGACGTCCTCCCCGCCTTTCGGGGAGGCGGACATCGCGGTTGATGACGATCAGGAGCTTGATGGGCAGGGGATCATCATCGAGTTCGGCGACGAGCCCCCCTCGCAGATCCAAGAAGACAGAGCAAGCGACGCCTTGGACAACGCTTTCGTTTGAGGAGGGGAAATGGATGGGCCTCGCGAGCTCCAAGGGCGGCTTGAGGAGCTGGTCGCCAAGCTCCAAGAGCTCAGGCAAAGGCTGGAGCGCTTGATCTCCCTCATGCAGATGGCCGGAGAGATCCCCGAGGCGAAAGCGAAGGCTCTGCGGCGATCCGTCGTGGGGCCGCTGGACGAGCCGGGCGCGGCTTCGGGGGTCGACGAGACGGCCGCGGAGGCCGGCGAGAGGGCGCGATCGGACGCCGAGGACGCCTCGGGCGGGGACAAACATTCGTCCGCCGGCTCTCGCCGCGCGCGGCGGACGGTCGGGAGGCCCGGATCCGGGTCTTGAAAGGGACGGAGAGCGAACAGGACTCCGGAGAAGGCATCGAGAGGCCCGGGGCTCCTTGGCGGCGCGACAAACGGCTCGCGCGTTCGTCCGCTTTTCCGCCAACCGGTTAGAAGCCCTTGCCCCTCGGCGCGGGATCGTCGCGGCTTGGTTGCGCATCCGCCGCGCGCCGTCAAACCGGGAAGCGGTCGGCGAGGGCAGGCAAGGCAAGCGATTCGCGCGCCAGCCCCGACACGGCTCGGGAACAGCGCGGAGGCCTGTATGGCATCCCGTCCTCTGAACCTGATCATCCTGCGCAACGAGGTCGAGCACACCCGGACCTACGCCAAGCGGGCCGGCGCGCTCAAGAGGCGGGCCGAAGAAGCGGGCGGGGTCGGGGTCGGCCCCCCTCCGTCCCGCCTGTGGTACGCCCACCTGCGGCTGTGGGGGAGCGCGCGGGTTGTGGTCCCGCTCTATGTGGGGCGGACCCACGCGGGCAGGCCGGCGATCCACGGGCTCTCCTTCCCCATCCCGGCGGCGGACCAAAACGGCCCCATCGCCCTTCTGGCGGGGCTCCTGCGCTTTGTGGGCAGGCTGGTGTCCGAGGCCCGGCAGGCGGGCGTCCCGCTGGAGCGGGCGTTCCGCGTCTTCCTGCGGACCATCGTCCCGAAGGAAGGCACCTCCATCGAGGTGTTCAGCCTGTTCCTCTCCGAAACGGATCCGATTTGGGGGGTGATCGACAGCGACGCCGTCGGCGCGCCGCCGCCGACCCTCCAGGAGGCCACCCCGCTGCGCCGCTTGGTGGCGGGATCCCCGAGCGCTCGGGAGCTGAAGCAGATCCTCATGGAGAAGCTCGCCGGGGTTTTGCAGGCCCCCGACTACGAGGATGCGGACGAAGACGAGGGCGAGGACGAGAAAGAGGAGGGGATGGCTTCTCGCCTCGAGGGGCCCGCGCCCTCGCCGCCTCCCGTAGCGGAGCAAGAAGAAGAGGAGGACGAGGAGGGGGGACCCTCGCGGGAAACCGACGCCGCGGGCGGGGGAGAGGAATCAGGCGAGCTCGCCTCCGGGGAGGAGGCCTCCGCCGCCACCGGCCAGACAGAGCCCCTCCCGTTCTTTGACGGCTTGGCCCGGTTCGCCAAACGCGCCCGGAAGCCCCCCGTCCTCCCCCTGCCGCACCCCGCGGTCTGGCTGGCCCACGCCGGGGCGGTCGCGGCCGCGTGGCTGACGTCCTTCTGGCCTGCGCTGTACGCGCCGCTGGGGGTCCGTCACCCTGTCCTGCTGTTGCTGATCCCCCACGGGCTGCTGGTCCGCGCCGCCGTGGCCCTCACCCTGTCCGGGGCCGGGCAGGCCGCGACCGTGGTGGCGCTGATCTGGGTGGCCCTGATCGCCTCGTTCTTCGCCGTCGTTTCAGCAGCCTATCGGGCCGCCGGCTACGAGCTGGATCCCCTCAAGGGGCTGATGGTCGTTTTGCGGGCCATCGCCTCCGCCATCGCCGCGGTCCGGGGCCCGCGCGGACAGCAACAGGCGCAGGGCGGCGCGGGCGCGTCCGCGGGGAGCTTCCAGATCGGGGGCAGGGGAGGCGGGGCCGGACAGCAGGCGTCGGACGTGCTGGTGGTTCTGGCCGCCGTCGCCCACCACGTCCCCTTCCTGTCCTTCCTGTCTCCGGTGCTGCTGGGGGCGGCCCTGTCCGTGGAGGCGAAGGGCGCTCCCTCCCTCAGCGTGCTGCTGGCGGCCTCCCTGATCGCCCGGCATCTGGCTTCCTCCGCGTCGCATGCCGCGGCCGCGGCGCTTTTGGCGGCGGCCAGCCCGCCGGGGATCTGGATGATCCCGCACGAGGAGCTCGGGAAGGCCTGGGCGGAGATGCGGGCGCGCCTGATGGAGGCGCTGGCGGACCTGCGCCGGGGAAGGCTGTTCCGGTTCGGGCGGGCGTCGGAGGGGGGCCGCTCCATCCGGGTGCGACTGGTTCCCGTAAGGGCCGACCCCGCGATCCTGGAGCTGGCGCGGGAGGTCGAGGCCTCCCTCGGCCTGCGGGCGGCCCTCCAGCGCTACGTCCTGGCCCTGGAGGCGGCCTCGGAGAACCCCGATGCCCCCGCGGACAGCCGGCGGATGTGGACGGAGGCGGCGCGGGCGGCGCGGGAGATCTTGGAATCCGGCCAGCCCCTGATCGTCCCCCACATCCAGGACTGCGTCTACACCTCCCTCATCCGCTTCCTCCCGCAGCCCGCCCTGGCCGATTTCCGCCCCGAGGACGTCCCGGAGGTTCAGGAAGAGACCGATGGGGGGGAGCAGCAAGCCCGGGGGATCCCCTTCCGGAGGCCCGGCGGGCGGCGCGGCTACGGCTTTGACGACGACGATGAGGAGAGGGGGAGGGGGCCGACCCTGGCGGAGATGCTGAAGGAGCCAAGGGTGGTCGCCCCCGCCGTCTCCGACGCGCTGGAGCGGATGCGGAGGCGGCAGATCGTCATCCCCGGGGCCGCCTGGGACGAGAAGGCCATGGGGCTTCGCGTGGGCCGGATGCGCCCCCTGGGCGCGGAGCAGCAGAAGGAGCTCACCCGGCGGGCGGGGGAGGAGCTGCGCCACCGCGTCTTCGGGCGGGAGGTCTTCGTCCCCTTCGCCTACTCCGCCATGCGCGGGGCCGGCGCGGGCTACATGCCCTTCGGCCTGATGGCCTCGCCCCGCCGCTCGGCGCACCTGGTCATCGCCGCGCCCACGCGGAGCGGCAAGTCCGTGGCCATGGCGGGCATGCTGATGCGCCTGGCCCTGGCCGATCTGGACCCCAAGCTGCCCTTCCGCCTCTCCAGCTTCTTCATCGACGGCAAGGGCGAGACGGCCAGCATGCTGGCTCCCATGGCCCGCCATATGTTGCTTCCGCCCATGTCCTTCGACGCCACCAACCCCTGGCCCATCCTGTGGGCCTACTCCGCCGCCGCGGCGGCGGTCGTGGCCCGCAACGCCTTCGCCGCGGAGATCCAGCGGGCCGCGGAGATCCTCCGCCAGGAGGGAAAGGAGATCCCTCCCCTCATCCGGCAGGCTCTGCAGGACCCCACGGTGTTCGGCAGGATGGCGACCATCCTGCCGGAGGCCGCCGCCTGGCTGTTCGTCATGATCGACGAGTTCTGGGGCATCCAGGACGCCATGGGGCAGCTGCGGGCGATCAAGGTGGAGGTCCCCGGGCAGGACAAGCCGGTTCAGGTCAGCGCCGTGGAGATCATGAACGCCTGCCTTAACCGGGTGATCCTGATGGGAGCCTCGGGGGGGTTCGGGTTGGCTGGTGCCACCCAGTCGCCGCGCAAGGATGCCTTCAGCCTGCCCTCCATGCGGGACAACTGCAACGTCATGCTCGGGCCGTCGGTCCCGCAGCAGCTCGTCGTTTCTTTGCTGTCGGACGAAATGAAGCAGGCCATGGCGGCCATCCGGACCATTTACGTGTCCGGGTCGGGGGGGCACGGGTCTCTGCCGTCCTACACGTGGCTTCTCCTGCCGCGCTCGACGGCATACTGCGCGCTGGATGGGGAGCGGCTGATCACCTCCGGCGACGAGCGGGGCGGGGAGAAATACGGCGGCGACCTGATCTACCCGCCCTACACGCCGCCGGAGGCCCTGGCCCGCCTGCCGGAGCCGCGCCCCTACCGGGTGGGCCGGGAGTCCCTGGAGGCCCTGCTGAGGCTGGCCCGCGGCGTCGCGGGCCGGGAGGGCTTCCCCATGCTGTCCCGGCTGGCCTCGGCGCAGGATCCGGAGCGGGAGCTTCGGGCTCTGCTGGCGGAGATGCTGTCCTGGCCGTGGGAGGGCGACCCGAACGCGATCCAGCGGGTTCTGTCCATCGGGCAGAAGGCCATCGCCGACATCGCCGCGGCGTTGCATGCGCAAATCCAAGCCTGAGCCTGGGGAGGCGGAAGATGGATTTCGGAGCGCTGATGCTGTGGGGGGCTTCCGTCCTGGTCCTGCTGGCCCTGCTGGCGGTCCTGGGGGTGAGCCTGCTGGCCCTCGTGGGCTGGGCGGTCGGGCGCGTGGCGGGGATGCTCTCTTCGGCCCGGCACGGGGTGGTGCTGCCGGACCTCTGGGCGATCCTGCATGCCGCCGCTGCCCTTCTGGCCGCCTCCATGGCCGCCCAGATCGCGGCGCAGGATCCGTTGCGGGGAGTCCTGTTCGGGATCGAGCCCTCCGCCATGCAGGAGCTGGCGAGGGCGGTCGGAAGCTTCGTCGTGGACGTCATCCGGGGGATCGCGCCTCCCCTTCCGTCGCGGTGACGCCGCGGGCGGGTAGAATCCCGGCAAAACGCCCTTTTCCGGGAGGAGGAAAGCCATGAGCAACGCGAGCGCTGTCCACGTCACGGTGTTCCGGCTCACGCGGCACGACATGTCCCCGGAGCAGGCGGAGGCCCTGCGCGAGGCGGTCGGCGTCCTGCTGAGCCGGGAGGGGTTCGAGGGGCCCTTCACGATGAGCGTCCACGAGCACAAGCAGGCCGTCCCCGATGTCCAAACGCTGGTCGGGCTCCTGAAGGAGGCCGCCCAGAAGGACGCGGGCGATGGGAGGGTGCCCTCGGACGTGGCCCACGTGCTGGTCGCCGAGCTGGTCCTGCCCGTGGACATGCTGGATAAAGCGTTGACAGCCATCAAGAAGGCCGTGCAGGACCAGCAGATCCCGCCCTGCTACGTGATCCGGGCGAACATGAGGCGGGACGACGCGGGCAACTTCGCCTTCAACTACTACGAGCGGGTCCTCGAAGTTAAGGTCGAGACCGTCCGCTTGACGGAGCCGAAGGCGTAGGCTTGCCCCCTAAGCCGGGGCCGCGTGCCGAGCCGCATGCGGCCCCGGCGCTTTCTTGGCGGGAAAGCAGACGAATGGGCTGGAACCGCTTCCTCGCCGTGATGGAGAGGCCGCCGTCTCCCGACTGGCTTCTCGTCGAGAAGGGAGGACGGGCCTTTCTGGAGATGCCCGACTGGGGCGCGTCCGCCCGGCTCGTCCAGGAGGCCGGGGAGCTGCCGGAGCCGCTGCGGGAGGAGATCTCCCTCTTCGACCTGATCCGGATGGCCGACGCGGAGGGCGTGATGCTGAGCGTCCAGCCGCTCCTGCGCGGGATCGTGGAGGGCGCGCTGGGTGTGGAGGCCGGACGCCTCCACCCCGACGTCTGCCTTCTGGTCCCGGAAGGAAGCGCCCTGGAGATCCCGTTTTGGCGGGAGCCCCCGGCCCGAGAGGCCGGCCTGGTTTGCTTCCTTCTCCACCCCAAGCAGGATCCGGGAGGCAGCGTGGGGCTCTCCCCGCTTTTCGGCCGCCTGCTTTCCGAGCATGCCATCCCGATCCTTGGGGCGCTGGCTGGCCCCCATATGAGCCAAGCGATCGCGCGTCTGTCCATGTGGGTTGCCCCTCAGACGAGGCTTCAGATCGCCGTGGCGGACGAGGCCCTGATGGCGGCCTTCCTGCTGGTCCAGAAGGCCTTTTGGCGCAGCCGGTCGGCGACGGAAAGGCTGGCCCGGCGCGGGGCGCTGGACGCCCTGAGGCGGATGGCCGCCGGCGCCCGGAGGGGCTGGGGGAGGGGCGGGGTCGCCTTCGCGGTGAAGGGGCCGGGCGGAGATCCCCAAATCCACGCCTTCTTCCTCGAGGAGGCCTCGGGAAAGGCATAGGCCTCTCCGCGTTCAGCAACATGCGGCGTTCCCTGCGAGCCTCCGCCGCGCTTTGGACGCCAGCCTGGGACGTCTCCCAAATCGAGGCCGCGCACAACTCCTCGTGTGGCCGCTCTTGTTCCCGAGATGCGCAAGCCTGCCGTTGCCAAACGCGCGCCGCTCGCGTAACATGGAGGAGACCAAGCCGCTGGAGGGGAACATGAGCGTGAAGGTGGCAGATATCGACTTGCTGGAAATTTCTCTCCCCAGCATCTTCGGGCTACCAGGGAAAACCTACAACCGGTCGATCCTCGTTTTGACTGGACCCGCCGGTGTGGGGAAGACAACCCTGGCTCATGGGATTCTTCACGCAACTTTCGAGGCGCTCCAGCCCCGAGGGAAGGGCCAAAGCAAATCCGCGAAGAATAGGCGAGAGAACAGATCGTTGCCGCCTATCGAGATAGTCCCCGTTCATCTTCTCTTGGAGCTTGGCCGAATTCATTCGGTTGAGCATGACAGCGATTGCCGCATCACGAGGCTGGTGGGGGGTTCCTCTTCCGGGGTCAAAGCCTCTGTGGTCATCGACACGCTGAAAGATGCCCTCGGAAAGCCCCCGCCGCGAGGCGCAATCCGTTTGCCGGTCGTCGCGGTAGACGCGGCGACAGATCTCCGTGGCGATGATACCGACCGCTTGGGGAACATCTGGCGCGGCATCCAGATGTTCTTGGATTGGATGAACCAATTCACCTACCACATCGTCATCTTCATCGCCCAGGAGAGGGCCAACGTCAACGCCGGCCCCTACGCGCCGAAACATCGCGCCGGCTTCCCTGATAGCCACCTCCACAGCGCCCACTTCTTTGCCCGCATGGCCTTCGCGGGCGATGAGAAGGTGCGGATCACCTCCCGCGCCGTGAACGCGATTGTCTCGGGCAAACTCCAAGCGGAGGTCAGCCTCACGAAGGACACTCTGCGCTCGCTGATCTCTGGCGGGGAGACGTTGAGTTTCGGATTCGGATGGGCGGGGAAAACCCGCGTATATTTGGAGGCGTAGCAACCCTTGCAAGAGGAGGGAGCCAAGATGGGGAGATTCAAGGGGAGGTGGCCGCCGAGGCCCTTGCGGCGCTGGTCCTCTTCTTCTTGGCCATAGTAATCTTGGCGATCGCGGACGCGGCGATTCAGTTGCTCTTCCGGCCTGGTGGTTAGCGCCTGGCTGTCCTGTCGGAGGCGGGGATGTCTGGCTCCGACGCGTTTTACGAGCTCTGCGGCGTGATCATCTGGCTGATGGTCCTCCTCATCCTGGTCATGATCGGCCTCGCCGCCATGGCAAGCAAGGCAGGAGGCCACCTGTGAGCGCGCGCGGATTTGGCGTCGCCTTATCCAAGGCCGACGGACGTCCCGTCTCCAAGGTGGAGCCCGGAGCGGACGACTAACGCGGACGAGGGAAGAGGCGGCGCTCAGTCCTCGGGCAGTCGAATCGCCAGCGCTCGGGCCCCGTCCGGGGCCTCCACCTCTTCGAGGAGACCCAAGCGCTTGAGGGGCTCGATGAATGGCTACGGGATCTCCTCTGGGATCTCCCCCGCTCGGATGGCGTCCAAGAGCTCCTCGAAAGCCTCTTGAAGGCCCTCGTCGATCTCCCGCTCTCCGATCCTGCGGGCGGCCTGCCGGGCCGCCTTCGCCTCGCGCCCGCGGCCCGCGAGGCGCTTCTTCTTGCGATGGGCGGTCCTTCCGGGGCCGATGGCGAGAGCCTTGCCGTGGTGATGCCTGCCGCTCCAATCGCGAGGACGCCGACTGCCGCCGCGTTGCATCCCCCTCCTCTCGGGCGATTTCCGCGAGCCGGAAGGAAGCCGCGCGGCTTCGGCTTCGCCCGAGCTCAGCGGGCCAACCCTCAGGGCCTTTCTTGGTCACTCCGCTGGGGCGGAGCCGCTCTCGTCCGGCCCCTCCACCACCTCCAAACCCAGCTCTTCGGCCTTTCGGCGCAGCCATTTCTGGAACCGCGGCGATTCCACGTACTTCCGGATCACGGAGGAGAGGATCTCGTAGCGGCCCGACATGGTGAGCCCGCCGCCCTGCTCCAAGATGTCGCGCTCCATCGCCTTGACCACCCGCTTGGGCAACTTATAGGGCCACGGGGTCATGATGGCTGACGCGGTCCCCGGCATGCAAAACTCGACCGCCAGGCAGGCCCGGCAGTTCCGGACAAAGATGTAAACATCCGGCTCCAAGACCAGCTCCCGCTCCTGCGCGGGCCCTGTGTCCTCCGGATAGCGGGGCAACGTGCCGTGGGACAATGTCCAAGCCATGACGAAGTCCTTGGCCAGCCGCCCGCCAAAAGTGAAGGTCCGAACCTTGTAGCGGATCATCGCCCCTCCTCCTTCTGGGGATGTTGCTCGTCACGGGTCGCCAACGCCGCTTCCTCTCCTTATGATAGCAGAGCGAGGCTCGCTCGCCGCTTGGAGGAGGACAGGCCCAGCCGCGCCGCCGGGGCGGATGCGGAGGAGGCCCAAGGGCGCGGCGGTCCACCGTGCGGCAGGAGGCGGATATGGAGAGCTTCGACCGAACCCCCGGCCCGCGCCCGCGGAGGCCAGCCCCGCCTCGGATTGGACAGACAGCCGCGGACTGCCCGGCGGGAGGTTGTCCATGAAGGCGCGGATGAAGATGCGGCGCTCCCGACCGGAGAGCGGCGCGGCGGCGGAGGAGGCCGTTCGGGTCG
>OGCB01000551.1_pt1 | contig 9565 bp, 5 predicted proteins | sample 1570031 | NCBI WGS metagenome assembly OGCB01 (sample SAMN05518655, study PRJEB24509) | hot springs metagenome | isolation source: Octopus Spring Streamers, Yellowstone National Park, Wyoming, USA | place: USA:Octopus Spring Streamers, Yellowstone National Park, Wyoming, USA | collected 2011-10-11 | reverse complement strand
CCTCCCTCATCCGGGAGGCCACGACGCGGCGGTGCCGCGCCGGCTTTCGTCGGCGTCCCCACCGCCTCCCTTAACGCCCCCAGGGTTTCGCCCTAGGGACTGGGAAACCGTAGCCGCCAATCCTGGCGGCCCGGTCTCCCATGAGGCCGGTCGTCTGACCGACCTCAGACGACGATCTTTGCGTTTGGATAAAAAGCTTCGCCTTCCTTGACGCAAACCCGCCGAACGTAATACCGCATTCCGCGCCGAAAGCTCCCAGCTCAACGTGTTGGAGTATATTCAGACGGCTCGGCGATTGACCTGGGTCACGCCGAGTAAGGTCATCTGATAAGCGAACTAGTAAGAGATGTACTAGATAGTGCCTGTCTCTGATGAGACGCTATCACCACATCCTCCTGACCTCAGACACCTTCGAACTCATGGTGTTGAAGCCCTGGATGCGACTGGACGCGATGACGGCGCTCGGCATGCTAGCTCGCGTCTTGGTCATGAGGGACAGGTGAAGGGCCATCAGGGAGACATATGGGCTCAGGTGGTCGCGGGAGACGGGCTATGTCCCCGCAGCCCTGACATCCCAGACCTACTCATCGCTCATCGACAAGGCAAGGAAGGTGATCAGCTCATCGGACCGCTACTGAGGAGTGCTGGTGCTTGTAGCACTCTCTGGCTTGCGAGTGGGAAGAGGCACTTGACGCGATCACGGTGATGTAAGCCTTCTTTGCCTTCCGGATGAAAAGCGCGGGGTCCTTGATGTGCTCGAGGACCATCAGCTCTCGGTTCAGGTAGCCCTCGGCGTCTTTATGACAGAGCGTCATTGACGACTACATGCTCGACCTGCTCGAGGACACAGAGCCGATGACGTACAACGCACTGAGTCTGAGCGTGAAGAGGAGGTCCGGAAGCGATCACTGTCCGAGCACTTTCAGGAAGATCTGGACGACGTTCATGAGGCGCAGCGGCGCGGACCCGGAATTGAGGGAAGAGGATGGACATAGGATGAGCTTTCGAATGTAGCGGTTTGTCGGCCTGCAAAGCTCTTTCGCATTTCCGGGGCGCCCTTCTCCGCGTCAACCCTCTCAATATCTCTTGTGCTGTCTACAATAGGTACACAAGTTTTACTTAAGCCTTTTTAGGATCGATTTCTGGCCGTGATGCACGTCATCGATGCGGTAGTGGAATCTTCTCCAATCTATTTCGATCCCACAGGTACCCTCCTCTCAAGAAGATCTATTCCGTCATACTCTTCATAGCAGGCCTTAGCTTGAGAAATCTCTCCTCCTCTCCTAAAAAGCTTATTAGCCGCTTTCATCAAGTCTATATTTGTGTGGGGTCGGTTGGGTGGAAACAGAATACCAACCCCTTCGGATGCTGAAGAGTCTAGTAAAAATGCAATTGAAATGCATTTGAATAATATAATTAAAAACTATTCCAGTATTTGGATGGGCTATAAGAGAAGGATTGGATATCTTCGCACGATACTAAAAAAACTAGAGTTGCAAACGAGATTATCAGTCATCGAAGGCGATTCATATATTAGATTCAAATCTGATAATGATTATGCTAGTTTAAATTCTTTTTTCTTTGTATACGAGATTGGGAAGGTGTTCCCCACATTAATACGACGACATCTTATCGGCACTGACAGAAGGTTTAACTATTATCTTTTGAATAAACTTGTCTCGGTTCTTCCAGCTTTCAGTTTTTCGCTTGATCAACAATTGACCTTGTTATACTGGGGAAAACAGGCTCTATTTCTCTCTACTGAAGACCTAAAAAACCTTAAGTTAGCTAATTTTGTCCTTAAGGCGCGCAATCCAGCTTCCGTTGAGGTATCAGCTGCAAACATTTGTTGGCCTAAGTCTGCTTATCCATTTTCTAGGGGGGAGGAATCTGAGCGATGGGGAATTTGCTATCTTTTCAACTCACTCATGCCCCCAATCCTTGATGCAAATGAGGTTTGGTTTGAAGGTCCTTTCATCCTGATTGGGGACAGGACAGTTAGGATCTTAACAATACATAAGACCCTTTGTGGTATTGACAAGAGAAGTATAAGACCAATTGAGCAGAGGAGAGTTGTTAATGTTAAGGCTTCTATAATTGATCGCAATTTTAATTTGAAGCATATTCTTGTTGATGTTCCCGAGGAATGTATTGAGCAACTGATGAGTAGCGAATCTATTCATGAAGTGATTTTTGTAAAGGACATAAAATTAAATGCTCTTAAAATAAATGAGCAGAAGCCACATATTCATTATATGGTATATCCATTTGAATCCGTCAAAGTTTTAGGAGGTGAAAATTATGGACCACTTCTAACTATAACGTCTATAATATTACGTGACTGCTATCTTAGATCAAAAGATCTTTTTTATTTTACCCTAACCCCCGATGAATTTAAACAGTATCTTGCGAAGATCTTTCGCCAATTTCCTTGCAGCCATACGAATGAGCTAGGTTTAAAACTTGTCGAGAGTAGGGAGGGACTAAAAGTATTACTTTCACTACTAGGGGTTTACGATTTAGATGGTCAGTTTTTCTTATATTTCCATCCCGCCTTATTAGAGTGCTTCCTCGCCAATTTAAAAGGTCCGATTAACAAAAATAATCTTGTTAAGCTACAGAGAATAGTTTACAAATGTTACAAAAAAGCAGACTCTTTTGCACAGCTCAGTGGCATATCTCTAATTAAAGATTTGTTCAAAAGAGAATTCGGCATTGTTCTAAATGATAGCCAAGCGATAAAGCTCATACAGGCTGTCTTTAGTGTGGTCGATTTGTGTATTCCACTTTCAAAGTTTTTTAATTCATGGCCAGAGGGTGAATATTATGAATGATTCATGGGTAACCACATATCAGGAGCTTCTAGAAATAGAGAAGCGAAAAGTTGACGAATACGGCCTTGGAGACCCGCCTGACAGCCGTTCATTCCTTTCAAAGGAAGAGATCGTATCGGCGTGCATGAAGAACAAAGTTGATCCTCAAGAGTTCCTCTCTTCTAATCTCGTGCTTCAATACCCGAACTATGGGTGGCGCACTATCCATTTCGATCTTTTCTACAGACTAGTTAATATACGAAACCTAGAGTGGCAGATACCCATACCGCTTGAGTATAAGATTGAAATGAGTTATGAACCTGTTCCAGATTTCGGACGTTATAAATTTGAAGAAATATTACCTAGGCTTATTTTAAATGAGACAATACTGCAAATTATATTATCTGCTTTTAGCAAGAGCAAGTATAAGGGCCTCTCAAGTTATCAACGACCGATTGTTGAAGAACTTCTTTCTAATGAGCCAAGATACACAACAGCTGCTATCATAGCGCCTACTGCATCTGGCAAGTCACTCGCTTTCTTTCTGCCTGTAATCATTAGAGCCGTAGAAAGAAGTTTGGAAGGGAGGACTGGAGTCTCCTCTATTTTGGTTTATCCCCGCAAGGCACTTGAACGGGATCAGCTGCAATCATTCTTAAGTATTGTTGATTCCGTCAACAAGTACATGGTGAATCAACTCACTATTGGGATTGACGATGGGGATACAAAGAGATTTGCAGAAATTCGACAAGGCGATACATATCGGGAGATGAAGTGTGTGGAATGCTCAAACTCTCTAATAATAGATACAAAAGAAGGTAGAGCATTGGTAAAATGCAGCAGGTGCTCGAAAGCGTATCCTTATATTCTAGCTTCTAAGGACGAAATTTGGCTAAAGAGACCTACAATTCTAATAACGAACATCCACACGCTTTACAGAAGACTTTTAACACCCAACACCGTAAAAATGTTTGCCGGGATAGATTACATTGTCTTTGACGAAGCTCATGTATACACCGACTACCTTGGAGGACACGTTCATTATATCATTAAACTCCTAAGACATGCAGCACGTTTTAACCGTTCAGGACCCTATTTTGTTTTCTCATCAGCCACTATACCCAACCCCCTTGATTTTATCGCAAGGCTGGCAGGCGTCGAAACAGACGAGATATTCTATGTTAACTATGAGGAGACGCTAGAAAAAGCTGGAGTGACAGGGCGAAGGCTGATGTTATATTTATTCCTTCTGCCCCATCCTAGCTCAAGTGTAGAAACGCTCACCGAAGCCTTGATCTTAGCGGTCACACTCTGGTGCCATAAACACAATTTTAAGGCAATAACATTCATAGATAGTGTAGCTGAAATAGCTACAATCTCAGACTATATTTACACAACCATTCTAGGTAGAAGGGAGGGACGAGAAGTTACGGATCATATTTATAACTCAAGTAGGAAACCCGAAAACAGCTACAATTGGTTACCTTTGGCTCCGCCTAGCATGGTGGCGGATCCAAATACGTTCAGAAGTTTCGTACTGAAGCAATACAAAGAAAGCATTGGTGTGCATTATGGACAGCTCCCCCTCAATCAACGGGCAAAAGTCGAGTATCTTTTTTCTCAAGGAAATCTTAAGCATTTACTAGCAACATCCACTCTAGAACTCGGAATAGACCTGTCAGACGTAGCCGTAATAATTCAACACAAGCTGCCCATAACACCTGAGGGTGTAGTACAAAGAATAGGACGATCTGGCCGGAGCCCAGCATGTCTAAGAGTGGCTCTCGGGATAATAGTTCTTCCATCGTCACCACTAGGTACCTTGTACATGTTTGACAAAAGACTTCGAGACAAGCTGGCAGATCCTAATTTACTTCCGCCAGCTCTAGTAGGACAAGCCAGCGCGAGCATTAAACTTCAACACACTCTCTCACTATTGCTCTATAAGCGGGCTTTGCAAGGCAGGCCAACTTACATAGCCAGAGAGCAATATCTAAGGAATATACAAGAGATAATTAATGCGCTAAAACAGATTTTGAATGAACTTAACGAGGAATTACTCGCCTTTAATGATGAAGTTGGACTGTTTGATAAAGATGCTGTCAAAAACCAGATAAATGAACTTAGAACTCTCTTCTCCACTGCTTTGAATGGTTTAGAAAATGTAGAGGAGAATGATTTTTCTCAAGAGAAGAAGAGGTGGGATGAATTACTTAGCAATGTTGAGAAGAAATTTAGTATTATCAGACAGACACTTAAGCAGGTAGAAGATCTGGAAATTATGTTTGAAAAAATTCCAGATCTCGATAAGAGCGTTTTAAACGAACTTAAGTCTCTTAGGAACTTACTTCTTCGTGCACGTAATTTATGTATCGGACTACTCAACGCGGCACAAACATCTTACCGTACGGGAGACGGGGGCCTAATTCAGACTTGGTATAAAGCAAATTCTAGCAATATAGAAATGGTAGCTGAAGGGAACTTCGCAGCTGATGAGCTGCTTTCCCGGTTATTCACACCACTTAATACTTATTTAATAACCAAGATGAAGAATAACTACGAGGAATTCAGAAAGAAATTCGGATTCGGCTTTGAGGAAATTACCACAGTAATAATGGCTATTGCTAGATCGTTTGGGAGCTTATCAGCAAATGGTCTCGCGAGATTCCTAAAAGAGTTTCCAAACACTGCCCAGCTTCTGTGTTCAGTTAATCTGCCAGGACTCATAGCATACGAGTCGCTTAATCGGATAAAGAATGAACTAAAGGTCAAACCTGAGGGAGTCGATATCATTGATGCTATTAACTTATTGTTATGGAATAAAATAAGATTTTCTCTGATGCTAGAGCCACCCTCCCCCGAACTGGCGCTGGCAGGTGTTGAGGAAGCATGAGTTCGCGTCGAGTTTTGAAATTTATGCAGAGAGTAACCAGGCATGGTATACATGCATTATTCACTTTTACGCCATTCAAACTTCTCCGGGCATATCGTGGTGAAACCTATGAACTTATCCTTGCGGAGACGATTCATCACCGGACGACAGATCTACGTTGGCGTTCAAGAAGTGTAAAGGATGAATTCCCATTTAACGTGCCTGTAAGAACAGAAAAGAAGGGTTTCCAGCTATACGAAAAGAAGGTTGTGCAACCATATGAGCTCTATCCTATACAATTTACTAAAGAGCGTGATGAAAAATATGTGTTCGAACCACAAAACCGTAAATGGCAGGGAAAATATTTCCCTGAATACATGGAATTCAGCTGGAAGGCACTCCGAGAAGCTCATTATTGTGCCTTCGGGTGGGTTCTGTTATCTTCAAAAAGTGATGATTGTCCTATTGCAAGGGAATGTCGAGTCCGCAAGGGAACTCCATGCAAGTACTACTTTGGTCCAATGTCCTACAACGAGCTTTACAACGTTTACCCCCTGATACGGAGGAAATACATAGCGCCCCCAGACAAGAAAGAAAATGAGCCGTTAGCCGCAATAAGATACGAAAGCACACCATTAGTTACCATTACTTACGTTCCTATGGGTAGCTATATTGCATTCATAGATGGCGTTCAGTTTTCGCCTAAGCGTGCAAGGTTATTTAAGCATCCCATTCTGTATCTCAAGGAAGGTCTAGGCTTCAGAGTATCACACTCACCTGCTATTCAGTTTGAATTTAACAAAGACACATTAAGAGAATTAATACGCAATAGGCTTAATAAGAGACCAGAGCTTGCTCGCTGGATAAGACTAAAGCAGTTGCTCTATATGGGTACAACGGACAGAGACGATCTAATCAGAGAGGGAATGGGATTTGAAGCCTTCAAGCGGTTGGACGATTTAGTTGCGCAAGCGTTGTCAGCGAGGAGCAATGGTTCTGCGCGTTCTCGGACTATTGTTAAAGCAGTCGATGAAGCAAAGGTTGATGACGATCTGATAGATTTTGCAAGTGTTTTATTTATTCACAGCTTCGCGCATCTATTCCTTAACTGGATAAGCGCTAAATATGGATATAGTAAGGGAGACTTTGGATACTATCTAGAACATGATAGGATCCAGCCGATTGGGTCTCAAAAAGAGGGTGTTAGAGTCTTTGTCTTTGAAGTGGCTGTCGGGGGACTAGGTTATTTGAAAAGTTTCGCTCAAGACCTTACAGACCCAAGTAAAAATATAATTGCTGAGTTCCTAGGTTCTGAGAATCAAGGAGTCCAAGCAGTGTTAGAATTCTGCGAAAAAAGATCGAACCAGGCTGTGAAAAATCTCCCTAAGACGCTAACTCCTTTTAGGAACTATGAACAGGACGTCAATAATCTTGTAAACGCAATCTTAGCGGCATATACAAGATGCTTCAACGACCCGTATATTTATCCACATGTTAACTCGGTTAGACGAGCCCTTGTTGACAATCTCACAATGAGTTCAAAGGCTCGTGATCTAATGGACGATCTCCTTAGCAGAGCCCCTCATTGTTGGGATGGCTGCCAGCTGTGCGTTATGCTTGAGCGTGGTTGTAACTATCCCCCCTTCGATCAACCGTTCTTAGTAACAAGCAGGCTTACGGCAGACATCACAAAAATTTTAGAACAAATGGTTAACTCACCCACGCAAGTATTCCCGTTAAAAGTTGGAGTGTATGAGGAGTTCAAAAGATTTTTGTCAACTGCTAGATACACTGTTGACCTGATAAGCCCCTGGCTTTCACCTGAAGTCGTAGAGTTGCTTATAGAGAAATCTAAAGAAAATGATTTATATATTCGCATTATCACTACAAAAGACATAACTAATAAAGGCCATGAGGAAAGTCTTAATATTTTAAGGAGAGCTGACACTCGTGTAGACACTAGGATTTCTCAGCAATTGCATGCAAAAGGAATGCTAATAGATGGTGTGATGTTATTAACAGGATCTTTCAATTTCACAATATCAGGATTAACATCAAATGTGGAGAACTTAACTGTCGATTTTAGCGTCCAAGGGACGAAGATTTTTAGAAAAAAATTTGATGATATATGGGAAAAAAGCGTACCTCTTGATAGGGATTAGGGTGAAAGAATGAGGCCGATGATTCGATATTGGGGGAGGAAGGCAGGGAGTATAGCTGCGCCATACATAAATAAGTATTCTCGGCCAACAGAGATTGTCTTAGACCCCTTCGGTGGATCAGGGAGCATAGCAAAAGTTGCACTCCTATTAGGCAGAAGATGTATTTACTCTGACCTTAATCCGCTAGCCGCCCTCATAGCGAGAGTAGAATTAGAAGGCGTTGACTCTCAAGCCTTGGCGGCAGCATCAGATGAGTTGTTAAAAGGAAGCTGGACACGTTACTTCTCACTATACGAAGTAACATGTAAATGCGGGACCAAAAGACCGGCCTCGTACTTTGTATGGATTGGGGATGCGATTAAAGCTGCTAAAGTTATATGCAATTGTGGAAATCGTCTAATCAGATATAACGGAAAAGATATCGAAACGATCGAGCCTGTAGCCAAGCTTCCTAGCGGGAGTTTAAGATATCCCAATGGGTTACCCTTTATGAAAAGGAGGCAGGTCAATACAATCCCAGAACTTTTTACCAAAAGAAATCTCACGATTCTAGCAGCACTTCTTAGCGACATTAAGAGACTTCAGCTAGATGAACGAACTAAAAACGCGCTACTGGTGGCTTTTGCATCGATACTTTACCAAGCAAGTAAAATGAGTCGACAAAATGGCGGAACGTGGGGGGTGAACTGTTATTGGATACCACATGTGCATGTGGAACGTAATCCTTACTTTCTATTCATTCGCGCATTGAAAAGGTTGAGTCATATTAAAGGGCTAGCAACAGCCTTTACCTCAGCTGAGTCCGTTATCAGCGGTAATGCAAGTTTAGCAATTCTAAATTGTGATGCTAAGGAGCTACCATTGCCTGATAACTCGGTTCATATGATTATCACGGATCCGCCGTTCACAGACGAGGTTCAGTATTTCGAACTAAGTTATCTTGCTGCAGCATGGCTAGGTTTAGAGATGCCCTTCGATAAAGAAATAATAGTGAATCCTAAGCAAGGTAAAAAGTTTGACGATTACTGTAATCTCCTCTCAAAAGCGTTTAAGGAAATGTATAGAGTTCTGAAGCCTGGGCGAACTGCTGTTATAATGCTTCATGATGAGAAGGATGAAATTCTAAATCAATTGGTTGAACTTGTTAAAGGAGCTGGATTTATTATAGAGAGGAGGAAAAAAGAGCTAATGGTCCAGCGACAAATAGGAAACCGGGATGGACAAAAAGGCATCTACTTACTTGTCTTATGTTGCCGCAAACCTTAGGCAACTAAAAGGGCGTTTAGCGGCGTATCTACATCCCCGAGATCCAAAAGAGTCCTCATCCCTCAGATAGGTCTAGGCCTCTCCTGCACACCTCTAGGACGTACTTCGTAGGGTTGAAATTTCGATCCCATAGGTACCCTCCTCTCGAGAAGCTCTATCCCGTCATTTCTCTTCATGGCAGGTCTTAGCTTAAGGGGAATGAGGGACAGGAGGAAGAAGAAAGAAGAGCTAAGAAGACTGGTAACTGCAATTGCAACAACGCATAACATCATAAGGGCAGGAGAGGAGTTAATACCAATTTGACAGTCCCGGTCGGTAATCTCAAAAATTTTATCATCGGTATCGTTGTGATGGTATTGAAGCGCAAAGTCCTATCTTTCAACTCCCTCTCTCGGGATCACCGAGCCCGATTCCGGGATTTTCCGGCTCTCCGCGGCTTTCTGCCGCGGCAC
>OGCB01000547.1_pt1 | contig 9589 bp, 2 predicted proteins | sample 1570031 | NCBI WGS metagenome assembly OGCB01 (sample SAMN05518655, study PRJEB24509) | hot springs metagenome | isolation source: Octopus Spring Streamers, Yellowstone National Park, Wyoming, USA | place: USA:Octopus Spring Streamers, Yellowstone National Park, Wyoming, USA | collected 2011-10-11 | reverse complement strand
CCTTCAGGCTATCAATATAGATGTTCAGCTAATCCTCAAAATATAGATGGTACAGGTTGGATTCCTATACCTTTTAATAATTTTGATATTATTAACTTATCTAATTTACCTATTGATCCTATTAATAAACCACCTTATTATTATACATTTGTTGTAGGAGAAAGTTATTCTGTCTATGCCCAACTTGAAGATCCTAAAAATCAAGCTTCTAAAAATGATGGAGATAATTACCCTTATTTATATTCAATAGGCACTAATAAAAGGTTAATAGATCAAGCTCAGGGACTTGTATTATATTTACCATTTGATGAAGGAACAGGTACTATAGCTTATGATTATTCAGGTAATGGAAATAATGGAACATTAGTTAATGTCCCAACTTGGACAACAGGCAAAGTCAGCGGGGCTTTAAGTTTTGAGGGAGTGGATGATTATGTGAGAGTCTCTAACATAGTTATACCCACAAGCGCTATAACTATATCTTTTCGGATTGGTACTTCAATAAATTTATCTGCTGGTAGTGGGCGTAAAGATTTAGCTTACGGTGTTAGTAATCCTCGACCAGCCATAATTTTTAATAGAGAGGGTGATGTGGAAATAGGAATGTATGTAACTGTTAACAGGGTTAATTACGATGATGTTAAAACTGTAAGGAATTCTTGGCCTGCAAATATTTGGTATCACATAACTTTTACATTTGATGGTTCTACATTTAAAATATATGTGAACGGAGTTTTAGAAAATAGTATTGTTCATACAGGAACAATGCAAAGTATTACAGGATGGGATATTGGTGGTCGCCCAGGAGCGGTTTCTTTTCCAGGTCTAATTGACGAAGTCAGCATCTACAATCGCGCATTATCGGATGCTGAAATACAAGCCTTATGTAATGCTACAAAATAAATAAACTCACGGATTGATACGGATACTGAACAGATTTATACGGATAATTTGTCTATATTGATTGCTCCATATATAATCAGTATTTATCAGTTTCTAATCCGTTTAATCTGTGAATAACGGATTTATGAAGATTCAAAACTGATCTATGCCACTACAGATTTATGCGGATTTTAAACAGATTCCTACGGATACATTTTTATAAATCGATTTATCTTTTATCCGTTCTAAAGCCGCATTTATCCGAATTTATCTGTTCCGAATCCGCATTAATCCGTTGTTCAGAAATCAAATCCCTCTACGAAGCCAATCGGTAAAATAAAAATCTACACTAATCGAATTAGGACCAAATGAGATACCCGAATTATGACCGAATTTATCTAGCTACCCGAATCATTATCGAATACCTTATCCGAATTTTGCTCGAATAAAATCTTGGGACGTCGTACGTCCAGATATTAAGATTTTTTCTTTTTATGTTATAAATAAAAATAGTGGGGTAAGATTTATTGACTAATAGGAAAAAAATTTTTATATAGAAATTATTTTATCAAAGCAGCTTTTGGAATTTTAAATAAAAGTTTTGACAGTAAAAGTTCTTTAGATTATGTTAAAAAAATTAGAAGAAATTGGAGGAGAAAGAGTTCATTTATTTTAAATTCTTATTTAACAATGTTGTATATTGTAAAAATTATTTCTTATGGGACTATACGGACATATGTTCTTATAGTGCAACGCGGACTTTTTCGGACTAAACACAGACTTTTCGGAAATTCTTTTAATTATATTTGTCCGAAGAAGTTAGCATATTAGTAAAATGGTTGAAAGCTAATTTTTTCATTAATAAATTTATCATTTTTAATTACTAATTTTTCTTTAATTTTGTTAATTGTTTCAGGGATTAAGGGTTCATAAATTTGTAAAATAGTTAAAAGACCATTAATTAAACTTGAAAAATCTTCTATTTCTTTACTAGCCCAAATTTTTTTATGATCTATTAATTGATTTAATTTTCTCACTAATTCCAAGCTCTTGTTATAAGCAGAGTTAAATTCGAATTTTTTCATATCTTCCTCAAATAGTTTTTTAATATTTTCGATTTCCTCTTTCAAATAATTTTTTTGAAGATCAATTTCAATAAAATCAGTTTTTTTCAAAATACCAAAAATTCTTAAAATTAAATTTGCTAAATCTTTTTTCAATATTCCTTCATAAACTTCATGAAAATGATTCCAAGAAAAATCCCAATCACTAAAAATAGGTTGATGGGCTAAATAAAATCTTACTGCTTCATAAGGATATTTACTTAGAAAATCTTGAGGTGAAATTACATTACCTAAAGTTTTAGACATTTTTTCACCTTCAATAGTAATATGATAATGAACGATGATATTTTCTGGAACTTTTATTTTTGCTGAAAGCAGCATAGCAGGCCAATAAATTGCATGAAATTTAACTATATCTTTGCCTATAAAATGATAAACAGTTCCTTTATTCCAGAATTTTTCAAATAAACTTTCGTCATTACTTCCAAAACCTAATCCAGTTAAATAATTCAATAAAGCATCAAACCAAACATAAATTACTTGTGTATTATCATTTTTAACTGGTATACCCCAGCCCTTACTTCTTTCTGCATCTCTTGAAATACTTAAATCTTTTATTTTTCCTTCCCTGATAATATTCAAAATTTCGATTTTCTTTTCAATAGGGTAAATTTTAATTTTATCTTCTTCTATTAGCTTTCTAACTTCATCTAGATATTTTGTTAATTTAAAAAAGTAATTTTTTTCTTCAAATTTTTCTAATTTTTTCTTATGAATAGGACAGGTTAAATCAGGAGCTTCAGATTCTTCATAATAACTTTCGCAGCTTATACAATAATAACCTCTATAATATCCTATGTAAATATCTTTTTTGCAAAGATCCCAAAATTTATACACCCCTAGTTTATGCTCTTCAGATGTCGTCCTTATAAATTTGTCAAAGCTAATATTGAATTGGTCTTTTAATGCATAAAATTCAGTATATTTTTCATCTACGTACTCTTTCACATTTTTACCTTTTTCTTCAGCAGTTTTTACCATCTTAAGGCCATTTTCATCTGTTCCTGATTGAAAAAAAACTTTTTCTCCTTTTAATCTTTTATATCTAGCAAAAATATCCGCAAGTATAAATTCATAAATATGGCCTATATGAGGACTATCATTAACGTAGGGAATTGATGTGGTAATAAAATTTCTCATTATTTGCAGTTTAAAATATCGACCTTACGGACTATTTCTGACTATACACGGACTTTTCGGGCAAAATTTACGGACTATTTCAAACTGAACACGGGCATTTCGGATATATTAATTGTGCCCCCAGCGGGATTCGAACCCGCATTTCTGCCCTGAGAAGGCAGTGTCCTAGCCCTTAGACGATGGGGGCTGTTGATAATTTAATTATAAAATATTTGCTATAATTTTAATTTAAGGGATGAAAAAAGGATTTACTTTAATTGAAATTTTAGCAGTTTTAGCAGGAATTGCTGTAATTGCTGGTTTATTAGTTACTCTCATAAAACCTTTAGAAATTTTTAAATGTGCTAGAGACTCTCAAAGAATGAATGATTTACAAGCTTTAAGTTCTGCTATTCAACATTATATTATTTCTACAAACGATATCGACTTAGATGGTCCCTATCAAAATAGAGGAGTAGATGAAGCAAGCTCAACTATTTTTATTTCTGTCCCTACAGATAAAGAATCTCTACCAACTACTTTTGTTGTAGGAACATCAACATTTATTGTTAATTCTGTAAATTCAAATAACTTAAAAAATATTGATGGCAGTGGCTGGCTCCCTATAAATTTTCAATCTTTAGAAGTGAGAGCTATTAATGTTTTACCTTTTGATCCAATTAACTCATATGCTTCTAAATATTTCTATTCTTATGTTTTTCATAGAGGTATGCAAGGCTTTGAATTGAATGCTAATTTAGAATGTAATAGATATAAGAAAGGAGGGATAGAAGATAAAACTTCTACAGATGGAGGTGATGATCCTGATGTATACGAAGCTGGTTCTATGCTTACTTTATTACCATCAGAAATTTATCTTTCTCAAAGGATAACAGGATTAAAACCTATAATAGGATTAAGTGATGCTACCACAACAATAACTACAGTCTTAAATAGTGTTTCATCAACAAAAATTTATATCTATAATTTAGGAAGTACAACTTTAGCTGTTTACAATATCACCCAACAACCTGCTCAATCAAGAATTAGTACAGATAAAAATTACATAATTGTACCTCCACGGTCATATGAACCTTTAACAATTACTTGTAATGCAAAAGATGTTTATTCTACTACAACTTATACAACTACATTTAAGTTATGGAATAATGATTTTCAAAATAATCCTTATAACTTAAATGTAATTTGTAATGTAATGACTGCTCCAAGAATAACAATAACTTCTAAAGAATTATCAATAACAACTAAAACAGGTGCAAGCTCTACAGGTATAATTAAAATATTTAATAAAGGAAGTACAGACCTTAATATTACAAATATTAATCTTTATAGAGAAGAGTCTACTTCTACCTGTGCCAATTTTGTTTCCTTCGCTTTATCTTCTTCTATAATTCCTTCTAATCAAAGTGCAACCTTAACAACAATAGTTGATGCTACAACATTAAATTCAAAACACAGTTTCTATTGCAAATATTATATAGAATCAAATGATCCTTATAGACCATTACAAATTGTTAAGGTTAATATACAAGTTAAATCTCCTCCAGGTGAAGTTTCTAATTTGAAAGTTGAAAAAGCGGGGAGTCAAAAATTAAAAATAAGCTGGTCTGAGCCTAATGATAATGGCTATGATAATATTATAGGTTATAGAATATACAGAAAAATAAATGCAACACCAACAATATCAGATTTTGCAACTTCTGTTCCAAGAACAAGTTTATCATTTTTAGATTCAGGTTTAATAAATGGAACTAATTATTGCTATAGAGTAAGTGCAGTAAATGGCGTAGGAGAAGGTCCATTATCTTCACAAGTAGCTTGCGGTATACCTATGACAACTCCTTCGCCACCGGTTATATCTGCATCTCCTGGCAATAAGAAGGTTGATTTAAGTTGGTCAGTTTCAGATAATGGTGGCAGTATTATAACAGGATACGATATTTATTGGAAAACTGCAAATGATACAAATTGGAAGATTCTTTTTAAAGATTATCAATATACTTCCACTTCTCATTTTGTACCTTCTATCAATAATTGCATTAATTATCAATACTACGTAATAGCTAAAAATTCTGAGGGCAGTAGTAATCCTAGTAATATTGCTTCAGCTACTCCTTATGGCACATCTTCACCTCCTAAGAATGCCTCTTCAACAGCAGGAGCTAATTATGTTGATTTAACTTGGCAAGCACCTGATGATAAAGGATGTCCAACTTTAAGTTATTACAAAATATATAAAGCAAGTTCTACCCCTCAAAATTTTGTTTTTGTAGCTTCAACAACCAATTTATCTTACAGTGATTATAATGTTACTTCAAGTGTAACTTATTATTACTATATAACTGCTGTTAATAGCTATGGAGAAAGTGATAAAAGTAATATAATTTCAGCTAGGCCTGGTCTTTCAAAATGTCCTGCTCCTACAAACCTAACTTTAACCCCAAATGATAGAAGAATTACTTTAAATTGGAATACTTCATTATCCTCAGGTTATTATTATCTTTATTATTCAAGTAATACACCTTCTAATTTTGTAAAATTTGCTACTGTTACCCATCCTTCAAGTACATATACTCATACTGGTTTAATTAATGGTGGAATCTATTACTATTATGTAACAGCAGAAAATCCGGGAACTTGTTTAGAATCAAATCCATCAAACATAGCTTCTACTTCTCCTGGTTCAGCACCAAGCCCACCTAAAAACTTTAAAGCTGATTCTTATCAAGATAGGATAGAGCTTAGATGGGAACCTCCGGAAAGCGATGGCGGTTTTCCAATTTTGTATTATTCTTTATATAAAAATTACAATTTAATAACAACAACCTCTGCTTCCACCTTAAGCTATATAGATATAAATATAGATCCTTCAAGTGTTTACACCTATTCTGTTTCTGCAACTAATAAAATAGGGGAAGGAGAAAAAGCTTATGTTAATGCAGGTTATTGTCCTTCTTGGTCAATTATTTATGGAAGTGAAAAGGATGATAAGCCCACTTATACCTTTCTTTTATCCAATGGTAAATATATAATAGTTGGGGAAACAAAATCAACTTCAACTCTTGGAGGGTATGATGGTTTTTTGATGAGAATAGATTCATTGGGTAATTTAGAACTATTAAACTCTTATGGTGGAGCTTTAGATGATTCTATTAGGTCATTTGTAGAACTTGATGATGGTAATTACTTAATTGCAGGAACAACAAAATCTTTTGGAGATACCAATGGCGATATATTTATAGCAAAGATTTCTTCTTCTACAGGCAATGTTATTTGGGCAAAAGTTTTTGGTACTAATGGAATCGATGATTATCCGTTTATCACAAGAGGTGACAATTCTTATGATAATTACATTTATCTTACATTTTCTACTCAATATCAAACATTTGGTGGAAGAGATATAGTGGTAATGAAGTTGGATCAGAATGGTAATATAATTTGGCAAAAAAGGTTTGGAGGTGTAAGAGATGATATTCCATATAAGATAGTATTTCATGGTAGGCAAGCCTATTATTATGATGATTATCTATTTATAATAGGTTATACCTCAAGCTATAGAGCAGGCAGTTGGCATGGGCTGTTGATTAAGCTAAAAACAAATGGTAATTTAGAATATGCAAAAATATATGGAGGAAACTATCCATTTGCGGGAAGCTATCCATATAATTTAGATTATTTACTTGACATAAAACCTACTTATAATTCCGGGCTTTATCTTTTTGGTAGTACACTATCATTTGTATTACCAGGTGGAGGAGATTATATTTTATTAAATGTCCATGATAGTCCTGATTTAGGAATAATTAAAGGATATGCTTTGGGAACACCCGGTAACGATTATGGTTTTGCCTACACCCAGATAGGTAGTGGTTATCAGGATTTATTATTAGGGTACACAGATACCTTAGGCGCTGGTTATAGTGACTTATTATTGATAAGAGGGGATTCATTTTATGGAAATTGGATAAAAGTTATAACATTAGGAGGTGCTTTAGGAGATGCATTCCCTGTACCTCCTATTTTACCCACCTTAACTACTCAATTAGATCAAAATAAAATTTTAATAACTGCTAGAACAAATTCTAGTGGTTTTGGAGGTGATGATATTTGGTTAGTTAAACTTGACCCTGATTTATATGTTAAAAATAGTCAAAATCAAATAGGTTTTGAACCTGGTTCGAGATTTAAGTACTACTCCTATCCTACAACAATTATCATTGTTGAAAATATTACATCCCAAGTTAGCGTTAATAATATTACTAATCTTATAGGTAAAATAGATTTTTTCTCAAAAAATATAAATATTTCTTTGGGTACTAAAGGTATTAGTTTTAATAAATTATATGTAGCAAAATGCCCTAATATATCTGGTACAACAACACCTTCAGCGCCACGAAACCTTAAAGCTGTAAACCAAACTACATATAATCAACTTACTTGGGATCCTCCTTTATCTGATGGTGGTTCATCTATTTTATACTATAAGATTTATAGAAGAATACAAAATGAACAAAGTTCCCCAATATTTTTAGCTACTACGACTAATATTAGTTTTAACGATAACAATATACAAGATAAAACTTATTGCTACAAAGTAAGTGCTGTAAATGCTGTAGGAGAAGGACCAATGTCTGAAGAAGCTTGTGCTATTCCTGGTTCTGGTGGAGCTACTGTTCCTGATGCACCAAGTTTAACAGTTACTCCTGGCAATAGGCAAAATACTTTAAATTGGACACAGCCTTATGATGGAGGACGCCCAATCTTAGAATATAGAGTATATCAATACATTAACGTAAATTATACTTTATTAGCTACAACTTCATCATCTACAATAACATATACACACCAAAACCTTACTAATGGACAAGAATATTGTTATGCAGTTTCAGCAAGAAATTCAGTAGGAGAAGGAAATAAAAGCAATATAGCTTGTGGTACGCCTAGAGGAGTTCCATCTTCACCACAAAACTTACAAGCAAATGTAGGAGATAGAGTAATCTCTCTTTCTTGGTCCGCACCATTAGATAATGGTGGTTCTGCGATTACAGAATATAGAATTTATAGAAGACTTTCCGGAAGTTCTTATAATTTCAATTCACCATTAGCTACAACTTCAGCATCTATGCTTTCTTATAATGATACAAATGTAATTCCAGGTAATACTTATTGTTATGTAGTAAAAGCTAAAAATCAATATGGAGAAAGTAATTCAAGTAATGAAGTATGTAAAAAAGCAGGTGCTGCTCCGGGTAAATGGGAAATTAGAGTAGAAGATTATGGAAGCAATTGGACAACATTGTACTTCTCTTGCCCATATACATCTCAAACTCCTTTATGTGATGGAGGTTATCCAATTACTAAAATTAAAATTTATAGAGGTACAAGCCCAAGTTCTCTTTCTTTTTATAGTGAGCTTAGAGATCCTGCAAGTGCAAATTATAGATTTACAGATACAGGACTTTCTTCAGGAGTAACCTACTATTATGCCATTAAAGCAGTTAATGAATTAAATTTAGAAGGACCTACGAGTAGTGAAGTTTCTGTTACGCCAAGGGAAAGAGCAATAACGGGAAATATTAAAGTATTATGGGGTTTAATTTCAAGAAGCGAGGGTGAAAATAGGGTTGTTGTTCAAGATGCATTTCCAGCTATTGGAATTCAATTTGATACTCCTCAATATATTGACAGATTAGAAATGAGAACAGATCCAATTAACTCAGATTATTTGAAATACTTATGTGATAACTATGGGGGTAGCGATATTAATTCTTGGATTAAATCACCTACTACCACACTATCTATTAAAAGGACGTGCAAGACTTTAATATTTTATCCCAGTCATTCTATAATTTCTGGTTATTTCATAGGGAAAGATGCAAATGATATTTTTAATATGCAACAAATAAATATTTATGGAACTGGATTTCATGGAACAGCTAGATGGGCATCATTAAGTTTACCTTTCCTTTTAGATTCCATTGGTCTAGGGGGATATATTAGTAATACTGCTAATATATTCGATATCAAAATTTACAAATGAAAGGATTTACTTTTATTGAACTCTTGTTAGTTTTAGGATTAATTACTGCTTTAATTACTATTTTTGTTTATTTTATTAATCCTGTTGAAATTCTTAAAAAACATAGGGATATTCAAAGGATAAATGATTTAAAAGCTTTAGAAATTGCAATAAGTACTTATTTATCTGCAAATCCTAATGCAGATCCAGATGGAATTTTTGAAGGTACTGGCAAAGGAGAAGTCAATCAATCAATTTATGTTTCTATTCCTTATGATAAAGAAGTAATTACTAATGCTACTATAACTGATGATATGGGAAATGTTTGGAATATAATTCAAAATTCGTCAAGTTCAAATATGAGAAATATAGATGGAAACGGTTGGATTCCTATTAATTTCACTGAAATGAAATATCCTGTTAT
>OGCB01000540.1_pt1 | contig 9750 bp, 11 predicted proteins | sample 1570031 | NCBI WGS metagenome assembly OGCB01 (sample SAMN05518655, study PRJEB24509) | hot springs metagenome | isolation source: Octopus Spring Streamers, Yellowstone National Park, Wyoming, USA | place: USA:Octopus Spring Streamers, Yellowstone National Park, Wyoming, USA | collected 2011-10-11 | reverse complement strand
AAGGAATATCCCAATTGTTTGGGGGTAAAATATACGTACCTCTAAAAGTTTGACCATCTAACATTTGAATACCATAAGGCGTTGCTGTAGGAGAAAATGATCCATAAAAAACATATCCCGTCCAATTATCAAATGTGTTATTAAAATATCCATATACTATAAACACATATCTTCCGTTATCATATTGTCTAGATGGGAATACATTTGGAGAAGCACCTACGTATGGGTAATATTGTTGATAATAGTTTGAAGAATTATTTCCTATATACATGTATATTGTTACATTACTATTAGCAGGTATTCCATTATTTAATTTTACCCACCAAATCTTACAATATGTACTTCCATTTACTAATTGACCTAAATACCATGAATATATATTTGGAGTACCACCGTAGTTTGCAGTAAAGTATACGTTTTCACCATCTGGACGTATTTGATTAAATAATGTTACATTGTTTACATAAGCAAAATTAGGACCAATATTTATTGTTCCATTACATATTGCTATTTGTTGTTGGAATGGAGATGGAGTTGGAATACTTTGAGTATTATATATCCTTACCGTTAAATAAATACTAGAATTTGGTTCATATATTATATTAAATCTGTTACTATTTGGTGTATCATAATTATAACTAACTCCTCTATATACAAAATCTGCACTTTTAATATAATCTATGTAATCATAATAGCAAAGATTATTTATTATTTGACATAGACTATCCCTTTTTGAAGGTATTATATTTCCATTATTACATACAATATTACTTCCATTTATAGATATAATATTTCCATTATTATCTGTGAATATTATTACAGAATTATTTATATTTATTGGTACATTTCCACTATTATAGATAATAAAATATAAAGTATTATTTGAACAATATACATCACTTATTGTAAAAGATACCATTTGAGATTGCTGATTAACTAAATTATTTGATGAAGATGTTAATGAAGAAAACACACCTGAAGTAAAAGCATAAAAGATTCCAGCAATTGCGACAGTTATAACAATAATTAATTATAGTTGCTATTATTGGAGATATTGATCTTATATACATGTTATATTTATGGTTTTTTTAGTTTATAAAGGTTTTGCGTTTACAGTAAATGGTATTTTAGATAAAATTATGATCTATAAAATTTATAAAAAATCTTAAATGGGACCGCGGGGATTCGAACCCCGATCACTGGGACCCAAACCCAGTAGCCTACCACTAGCCTACGGTCCCTTAAAAATAAAAGATTTTTCAAAAATTTAAAAGAGTTTTTAGTAACATATTAAAAAATGCCACAGCATGGTAGACACAAGCCTAGAGCAGTATCTATGCAATTTTGGCCAAGAGTAAGAGCTAAGAGGATCTATCCGATAATTAAGAGTTGGCCATCTATTAATAATATTCAACCAGTTGCATTTGCTGGATATAAGGTTGGTATGACACATATTTTAACAAAAGAAGGAAAATTTGTACCTGTATCAATTATAGAAACGCCACCGTTAAAAGTTCTTGGAATTAGATTATACAAAAAGGATCCAAATAAAGGGTTTTTATCCTTAAAAGATATTATTTCTAACAATTTTGATGAACATGTTAAAAGAAAAATAAAAACATTAGAACCAAATGAAGATTTAGAAAAAGATATTCAAGATGTTGAACAAATATTAGATAAAGTTTCATTAATAAAATTAATTGTATATACACAACCATGGCTAACAACAATTAAAAAGAAAAAGCCGGAAGTATTTGAAATACCGATTGGAGGAAACAATATTAAAGAAATATTTAATTATGCAAAAAGTTTGTTAGGAAATCAAATAAAAATAAGTGATGTATTTAAAGATGGAGAATATGTGGATGTAATTGGAGTAACAAAAGGAAAAGGATTCCAAGGAGAAGTAAAAAGATTTGGAATAACAATTCAACCTAGAGAATCAAAGAGAAGTAAATCTGTTAGACACGTAGGTTCCAGGGGAGCAAGAGGAATGAAAAGAATATTCCCAACAACACCAATGCCAGGTCAATATGGATTCTTTAGAAGAACAGAATATAACAAATTAATAATAAAGATTTCTGATAATTATAATGAAATAAATCCAAGCTCTGGCTGGCCACATTATGGAATTGTAAAGAATACATATGTAATGCTAAAAGGTTCTGTAATAGGGGCGAAGAAAAGATTATTAATATTGAGAAAAGCAATAAGACCACCAAGGAATCCTGAAAAGATAAGCATAGAATATATATCTTTATTACCAAAAAACTAAGATGGAAGTAAAAATATATAGAGTTGAAGGATTAATATTCAAAACAAAAATTTTAAGAAATTTAAAGAAAAAAGAAGGTGTTTTAACAAAAAGAAAAGTTGTTTATAAATTTTCAAAAGAATTATTAGGAATAAATGAAAAAGATGTTTTAGAAAGGATATATTCATTATTTGGAAGTGCTTATAAAGTAAAAAGAAATAGAATAAAAATATTAAAAATGGAAGAAATAAGCGAAAATGATATAAAAAATAAAAATTTAAAGAAATTTATAGAATATATCAAAAATGGAAAATTCTAATGAACTATTGGAATTTTTGTACAATCAACTAGAAGCTATACAAAGTAAAATACTAGAATATGAATTAATAAAGAGTTTTATTAAAGAACTAAAAAAACAAGAAGATACATATATAAATTTAGGAGGATTGATATTTGTTAGAGGATCAATAAAAGATGATCAAAACTTATTAATAAATATAGGAAGAAATATATTTATTGAAAAAAGTAAAGATGAAGTTTTAAAACTAATAGATGATATAATAAATAAACTAAATCAAGATTTAAATGAAATAAGAACAAAAATAAATCAAATATCTATGAAAAAAACCCCTCAACCTTAACAATTTCATGACCTGTAGAATGTTTTCCAATTATTAAATATTCTTTATTAATTTCTATCCCATATCTTAAATATGGACTTCCAAAATTAATTGATCCTATATCCACAATATACCCTGTAATTTCTATTACTTTTTCTATTGTCTTATCACTTAATTCCTGACTTATTAATAATTTATTATTATATAATTTAGATATGCTTCCAAAAAGATATTTTGTTTTTATTTTATATGCTGGTAGAGATAATTTTTCAGATATCTTCTTTACATCTTTTTCTTTTCCATGAGAATAAATTATCCCATTCTTACCAATTAAAAATATATTTCCTATTAAATTTTCCATAAAATCTATTTCAATCATATCAAAATGTTTCTTTAATACTTCCTTTAATTTTTCAGGAACATTAGAACTAATAATTATTTTGTTGTCATATTCTATAAAATATGGAGTAATAATTGGTGACTCTACATAATACTTTTTTATATCAATATTCATTTTCTCAATACTATTTTTTTCGCTTTCGCTTGCTACAAGAAAATCTTCAAACATATGCATTACGATACCTATAGATGGTACGTTAATATGATCTGCTTTTTTAACTCTCATTATCAATAATGATTATTGAGAATAGTTATAAAACTTATATATTTTAGAATATTTAAAATTTGTATGAGTATCTTCTCTAACATATTTAAAAAGAAAAATAACAACAAAAATGCTCAAAACATTAATGTTATACCCCAACAAAATATTGTATACCAAAATTATACATCGGAAATAAAAAATATTATTAACTCTATTGAAGGTTTAGTAAAAAGTGTAAGAGAATTAGAGAATAAAGTGTCTGAAATTTCTAGTAACATATCAAATATTAACTCTATAATAGAAAGTCATCAAAATGAAATAAATAGCATTAAAAATAACTTAGAAAAAGTTTTTTCTATATATGAAATGTTAATAAAAAATTATAATCCATTTGTAGAAAATGAAAAAAATGAAGAATTCTCAAATGTTCAAATTATAAATGAAAACAAGATAGAAAATTCAGAAAATAATATATTACCATTAAGCAAGCTTGACGATAATCCAACTACTTCTTCAATTGTAATTGGTTGGTTAGCATATTTAGTTAAAAAATCAAATATAGAAGAAGTAGATAATGCATTAGATTATTATGAATCTATCAATTGGATAACCGAAAAAGTAAAAATAAAATTAAAGGAATATTTAAATGGATTGAAAGGTGTTGAATGTGAAAACAAAAAACTATTACCAATGGATCATATAGTAAGTTTATATATAATATCAAAATTGGCTCAAATAAGTGGTTCAAATAATATAGAAAGATTAAAAGATTTGTATAATGAGCTAATTCAGAAAGGTTATATATCACCAATAAAAAGATGATAAGGGAATTAATATATTTGTCTATTTTATTTATAACAGGATATCTTGTATTAAGTACATTTTTTAACTTTTACTCTTCAGCAGGAAGAATAATTGCAGATGGAATATTAAATATAACAACTTTAACACATGGAACTCCGGTAAGTTATATAATAAACCATTATAACTCTGGTGATTATTCAATATTATATCTAGTACAAAATATTGATCCTTCTAATTGTATAAATAGTATAAAAGTTGGGGATACAATGGTTAACTTCACATATAAAGTATTAAATCAGTATACAATAGAATTAAATATAGGTTATCCAGTAAATACAGGAGATCGTTTAACAGTAACATTCTGTAATGGCCAATCTAATTTATATTATCTTAGCTAACAATGGTAGAATACATTAATATTTATTTAGATAGGGATGAATTTTCAAATAGAATTGGGGGTGGAATTCCAAAAGGTAGTATATTTATAATTGAAGGAGAAAATGGAACTGGTAAAAGTATTATATGTCAGAGAATATTATATGGAGCACTATCAAATGATCATACTGCAACATATATTTCTACGGAATTGTCTGTTGTAGATTTTATTAAACAAATGGAATCATTAGGTTATGATATAAAAGATTATTTACTAAATCAAAAATTATTATTTATAACAACACTAAATTTATTTAATAGAATAAAGGAGAGAGAAAATTTAATATTTGAATTAACGAAGGAAAAATTTAGAAAGGTATTGGAAAATGAGTTAATAATATTAGATTCTCTATCATATCCATTAATAGATGGTTTAAATAAGATGGATTCAATAAGGCTAATTGAATTTTTAAGTAAAATAAAAAATTTAGATAAAACAATTATTTTAACATATAATCCTTCAGAGATAAATAAATTCTTTGTAAGAAATATAAGAAGAATTGCAGATATATACTTTAATTTAAGGTTTTCTTCTATTGGAGAATTATCATTATTAAAAATAATAGAAGTAAAGAGATTTAGATATCCAATGGGAATATATAATACATTAATACCATTTAGAGTAGAACCAAATATAGGGCTAATAATTGAAATATCTTCATATGTATAATGCCTGAACAAATACAAGAAACAAAACAAGAATATGTAATAAAAAGAGAAAATGCAAAGGTAATAACTAATGATATAACTACATCTTTTGATGAAGCATTAAATAAATATGAACATCTTAGAAATTATATTAATGAAATATCATTAAAAATAGGACCTCCTGAATGGATGACTTCCCTAGATTTTTCTTTAAGATCTAGAACTGAGTTTAATATATTATATCCTGTTGGAGATCCAATATTTATTCATATATATAAATTACCATCTGGAGAAGCATTATATAATGTAATAGAGCCAGAATTAAATGATAATGAAAAGAAAAAATTAGAACAAACACAAACAAAAATTGTTAAATATGCAATAGAAGATATTAACTTTAATAATGTTGAAGAAGTGAAAAGATATATAATTGATCTATTTAATAGAGTTATTGATTATAAGAAAAGAAGATTATTTTCTAATAAGGTATATATAAAAAATCAAGAAGAATATGATAAGCTATTATATTACTTAATTAGGGAAAGATTTGGTTATGGATATTTAGAACCATTTTTGAGAGATCCTTATTTAGAAGATGTACATATATTGGGTTTAGGTCCAATTTATGTTGTACATAAAATATTTGGAATGCTTAAAACAAATAGGGGATTTAAAAATGCGGAAGATTTAAATAAATATATAATTAAATATTCACAAATAGTTGATAGACCTGCATCAGAAACAAGACCAATAGTTGATGCAATATTACCGGATGGTTCAAGAGTTAATTTTATATATGGTAAAGATATATCTTTGCATGGATCTTCATTTACAATAAGAAAATTCTCTACAAAACCATTAAGTATAACACAATTAATTTCTTTTGGTACAATTTCTCCAGAAGAAGCTGCTCATTTATGGTTGGCAATTGAAAATGGAATGAACATAGTAATATCAGGAGAAACAGCATCAGGAAAAACTACATTATTAAACGCATTGGCTACGTTTATTAAACCTGATGCAAAGGTTTATTCTGTAGAAGATACTCCTGAATTAAATATACCACATAAAATATGGCAAAGATTGGTTACAAGAGAAGTTGGAAAAACTGCAGATGTATCTATGTATGATCTATTAAGAGCAGCATTAAGATCTAGACCAAATTATATATTGATAGGTGAAATAAGAGGTAAAGAGGGTTATGTAGCATTCCAGGCAATGCAAACAGGTCATCCTGTTATAACAACATTCCACTCAGGCAATATAACTCAATTAATAGAAAGATTGACTGGAGAACCAATAAATATTCCAATTACATTTATAGATAACTTAAATATTGTTGTATTTACAACATCTGTAACAGTAAAGGGAAGATATGAGAGAAGAGTAACAAATATATATGAAATAGAAAAATATATTGCAGAATTAAAGAAAGTTGCTGTTAGAAATGTATTTACATGGAATTCTGTACAGGATAAACATATGTTTATTGGAAGATATAATAGTTATATACTAGAAAAGAAAATTGCACCATTAATGAAAATTGACGATAAAAGAAAAATATATCAAATATTAGATTATAGGGCTAGGATATTAAAAAAGATGGTTGAAAATGAAATATTTGATTTCTTTGAAGTATGGGAAATATTAAAGAATTTCTATATAAATGGACCTTCAGCATTACCATTTTCAGTATAATTAATAAATTTTTCTTTAGATTAATTTAATTATGGATCGAATTAAAAAGTCAAAAATTTTTGTTATAAATAATTATAATGGATAAAAATATTATAAAATTACTTTTATGGAAAAAACCAACAATAGAAGTATTAGGAGAAGAAAAAGTAGACAAGATAAATAATTTTAGACATTATATAGGATATGAAATATCTGGATATGTTCATTTGGGTACTGGGGTTGTATCTGGATATAAATTAATTGATTTTATGAATTTTGCAGAAACAGAAGTATTTTTAGCAGATTGGCATTCAGTAATAAATAATAAATTGGGTGGGGATCCTGAAGTAATTAAAAGGATTGCAAAAGGGTATTTTACTGAGGCAATGAAACAAACAATAAAATCTTTAGGTGGGGATTCTAGTAGAGTAAAATTTGTTTTGGCATCAGATATATATAATAATGATTATTGGTCTGAGGTAATTAAAATTGGAAAAAATACTACATTAAATAGATTATTAAGATCTGTTACAATTATGGGAAGAAAATATGAAGAATCTATGCCATCCGCAAATTTAATATATCCATTAATGCAGGCTGCAGATATAATATTTCAGAAGATAAATATTGCACATGCTGGAATTGATCAGAGAAAAGCACATGTAATTACAATTGAATATGCTGATAAAATAAATTATGATTTAATTGCAGTACATCATCAATTAATAACAAATCTACAACTACCATATGAAACATTTCAAAAAATAAAATCTGGAAATATAAAAGAAGTTAAGGAAGAATTATCTGAACTGAAAATGTCTAAATCAATACCAGGTTCTGCAATATTTGTTCATGATAGTCCTTCAGAGGTTATTGATAAAATAAATAAAGCATTTTGTCCTCAAAGAGAATTAGAATTTAATCCAATATGGGAAATAGTTGAATATTTAATATTTAGGGATCAGGAAAATTATTGGATAATAAAATATTTATATGAAAATAATTTGTATAAAATAGAAAATGTTGAAAAAATAAATTATGATATATATGAAGAATTAAAGAATAAAAATAAAATAAATTGGAATGAAGTATATAGAATTGTTGATAAAGAATCTAATGAATTATATAAATATTCATATAAAGATATTGAATTTGAGATAATTAATGAAAAAACTGGAGAAAGAAAGGTATATAATAATTTATGGGATTTGAGAAAGGATTGGGTTGAGGGAAAAATACATCCAATGGATTTAAAGAAAGCTGTTGGAAAGTGGTTGGCAAATAAATTAGAACATGTATATAGATATTTTATTGAAGGACCTGGTAAGAAATATAAAGAAGAATTAGATTCTGTTAAGATCACTAGGTAGTCTCATTTATAAATTTTTTTATAAATGATAATTTATGAAGATTGACAAAATGATTAACAATTTGATCATGTTAATTAGTTTATATAGATTACATGCAAAAAAATTACTTAATAAAATTCAGGATAATGAAGCAAAAATGTTATTATTAATGTCATTTAAAGATAATGATATATTAAATATTTTGGAAGATATTGTTGATAGAAAGAGAATATTTGATGAATATATAAGGAATAATCAAATAAAGAAAGCATATATGGTATATAAAGATATTGAATATAAATATAAGTTAGCTGAATCATTATTATATAATAGAATTGAAGATTTGGTTAAAATAAGGGCTCTAGATATTGTAAAATCTAGAAAAAATTAATCTTTTCTTTTTACTCTATATAAAGGTATTTTTCCTTTATATGATAAATATATATAGACATCTATAACAATTAATAACAATATAATCAACGCTGCCATATGGTATAAATTTTTACTTGGCGAATTAATCAGAGTGTTCGTTATAATTGCAATAGTTATCAATGTAATTATTAAAGTAAGATAAACTTCATATTTCGTTGCATATAATTCTTCTTCCATTAATAATTGTTCTATAAAATATTAAAAAATCTGAGCTCAAGACCCTCATCATTTATCAGCCGATGAGTTTTTCTTCATTATAAAGATATTATAAAAATTTTATTTTAAAAGCCATAATAGAAATGATAAAAATAGATTATGATTGCTTGTTTTCTAAATCTATATAATTGTATTTATTTAGATAATATTTTCTTAATTTATTCCTAAAGAATAAATATAATAATGTATGAATAATTCTTTTTATAATATTACTATCTATTATTGTTAAATATTGAAGATATTCTTTTATAGATATTTTATAATTTGTATTATAAACTGTATTTAATTCCATCTTTAATCCTATCAAATAATCTAATGCTCTTTTACATTTTAATCTTTCATAAATATATATAAAATCTTTCAAATGTTTTTCAAGACTATCTTTATTAAAACTAATACTTGCACTTAGATTATGCCTTCTATAATATGTTAATCCATCTTTTATCTTTATTATTCTACCCTTAGTTTTAAAATAACATATTAAACTATTATCAACAACAAAATATATGTTTCTTAAATATTCTACTAGTTCATCTTTGTTTTTTGTATGAAATATTATTCCTACTGTTCCGCCAACGCTTACTAAATCAAATATTTTTTCTTTAATTCTCTTTATAATACTTTTATTTTCTTTAATTATATTTCCATTTACATCTATTGGAATTAATCTATGGGCAATCATATATTCTTCATCCTTAATATTTTTTACAA
>OGCB01000538.1_pt1 | contig 9785 bp, 9 predicted proteins | sample 1570031 | NCBI WGS metagenome assembly OGCB01 (sample SAMN05518655, study PRJEB24509) | hot springs metagenome | isolation source: Octopus Spring Streamers, Yellowstone National Park, Wyoming, USA | place: USA:Octopus Spring Streamers, Yellowstone National Park, Wyoming, USA | collected 2011-10-11 | reverse complement strand
TATTGCATGCAGCCGTTCTCCACCGTCGCTTCGTCCAAAGCAATCCATGCAGCGACATGGATTTGAGGTTCGTCTTTGGGCTCAAAGGGGAAGTAGGGCAAGTCTTGGTGCCAAGGCTTCTCCACGCCAATCTTGGGCGGTTTAAGCATGGCTTTGTCGGCGAAGAACCAGATGGCGGAACTGCCCATCAGGTCTTCCACGATGTCCAAAAGATGCGGGTTAGTGGCGAGTTGCGTCAGCACTTCGTCGCGCCCGAAAAAGTTCCAAACCTTGCGGACGGCATAAAGGGGGTCGTCAGGCATATACTCGCCCTTTGCCACCAACGGCTCCAACTGGATGAGGACGCCGTTGAAGTTCACCGTATCGGCTTCGGGCTTTTGCCCTTCCCGCAGCATCCGCAAGCCTTCGCGGATGTAATAGGCAAGCCGCTCCTTAACGGCAGCAACTTGTTGCTCGGAGAACAACCCTCGCACCACCAAAAAGCCATCCCGCTCAAATTGCTCCTTCTGCTCCGCCGTCAACGCCTTCAGCGTGATCATCGCCGACACCTCCTTGCTGCGTTGTCGGTTCGGTTATAATTCAGCGACGGAAGCGGGTGAGGGGCAATGGCGAAAGGGGACAAAGTTTTGTCGCAATGGGACAGGCGTCCGATGACCGTCGTGCGGGATGATTTTCTCCCCTACCCTTCCGACGACACTTTGCGGGAATGGTCGTGGGTTTGGGAGCGGATGAGCGTTACTTTCCTTCACGCCCGCCAACACGAATGCCTGCCCCATTGGCACATCGCCCCCCGTCGCTTGCCCAATGCCATCGCCTTTTTCGTCCACGCGGGGCGGGCGAAGTGGCAAATTGGCGATGTCATCGTCATCGCTAAGCCCGATGACTTGCTGTTCATCCCTGAAGGCGTTTGGCATTCGGCGGCGCATTTGCCAGAGCGGCGCTTTTGCGTCAGCGCCATCCACTTCACGGCGCGCCTATTTGGGTCGTTGGATGTCTTGAGCGTTTTAGGGTTTCCTGTCCATGTGCCGAAGTTGCCCGAAGCGGGGAGCGCCGTCAATGAGTTGCTGCGTCTATCGGCGCGTCAACCGTTGGGTTGGCAGCGGCGTGGGGCGGCGTTGGTGACCGATTTGCTCTTGCGGGTCGCTCAGGAGTGTCCCGAACTCCTTCGCCCCACCGCTTCGCCGTTGGCGGTAACTGCCCTCAAAGTCTTGCATCCCGCCATCCAGTTTGCCGAAGACCATTTGCGGGATCGGGTGACGGTGACGGGGATGGCGGAAGCGGCGGCATGTTCGGTGCGTCACTTGCGCCGTCTCTTTCGGGAAGTCTTAGGGATGTCGCCCAAGCGTTGGCTGATAGAGCGGCGGCTACAAAAGGTGGCGCATTTGCTCACTCAAACCGATTTGCCTCTAAAAGCCATCGCCGCCGAATGCGGGTTTGACGATTTGCCTCACTTCCATCGCCTCTTTCGCCGTCGTTTCGGTCAGTCGCCCGCCCAATTCCGTCGGTCGGCATTTCGGGGGTTGTGAAGTGTTCAATGACCAATGAGCAATGAGCAATGACCAATGTCCAATGACCATGCCCTTTGACCAGTCGCTAATCGCCATTCGCCCCTACCATTCGCCACTCGCTATTCGCCAATCGCTGCCGTTTTCCGTCGTGGCTGATAGCCACGCCAACATCGCTGCCCTTTGACCAGTCGCCAATCGCCATTCGCTATTCGCTGCCGTTTCGTGGCTGATAGCCACTCCAACATCGTTGCCGTTTGACCAGTCGCCAGTCGCTAATCGCCAATCGCTGCCGTTCACAGGGCTTGCGGGAACAGTTTGAAAACCTCCAGCGGCTCGGTGCTGACGCATTCAAAGCGGTGGGGTTGGGTTGCTGCCGAGTAACCGACGAAAAATTCGTCGCCCGCTTTGATCGGTTTGCCGTTCAACTTCCCTTTGCCCCGCCAGACGAACAAGGCGTAAGGGTCGCCCTCAACGCTCTCAAAAATGCCCGTGACGACGAGCCGCTTGCCACTGAATTTGGTTGTCACCGAAGGCGGGAAAATCCACCACTCTTGCCCACCTTTTTGGCGCGTTTCGGTGATGGGTTGCGGGAGGAGGCGACAGCGCTCCAGCAAATCGGGGTCTTGCGCCGTGCGGAAGTCCAAAAACCGCAAGGCAGTCTCCAAGTCGGGGAAGCCAGGGTGAATTTGCTGGGGGCTGAGGGGGCGACCGTCGCTGTGGGTTTCCAGCAAGGTGTAGACATCGCTGGGTTGCTGCACTTCAAGGCAGAACGCCGTGCCAGGGCGATGGGGCACGCCAGCGGGCGTGAAAAAGCCTTCGCCGTAGCGTTGCAAGTAGCAAGGCGAAAGTTCCAACACATGGTCGCGTCCTTTGCGGATGGCTGCGAGCAACGCTTGTTCGTCCACGCCCGCCTTCAAGCCGACATGGCTGTAAGGGCACGAACCTTTGGGCGCATCCAAGAAGAAGTAGGCTTCGTCCTTGCCGAAGCGATGCCCCGCAAAAAATTCGGGGTGACGCCAAACATCTTCGTCGCGGGCGTGGAAGTGGAAGACGATGGGTTCGGCGGGGTCAAGGAGTTTGGTCAGCAGGCGAAATTCGCCGTCGTGGGCGCGATGGCGTTCCGCTCCCAACAAGAGGTCGCCGAACCGCTGCAAAACATCCCGCAGGTAAACGATGCCTGCGGAAGGTGGAAGCCAAACTTGGCTGAGCCCTTCGCCCTTGACAGGGTGAGGGTTATTCGCTTCCACGCACGAGGCAATCCAGCGTTCGGGGACGAAGAGTTTGGTGCGGGGGTTAAAAGTGCCGCCTGCTTTTTTGCTCAATCCTAACCGACCGCCGTCCTTGTAGAAGCGACGGACAAAGTTGGGGCGCAACTTCAAAATGCCACCCGTCCGCTCTATCTCCCGTTCCACAACTCGCTCCCAATCTGCCATCTCGCATCACCTTGCGCAAAAGTTTCCCTCACCGCCGCACGGTGGCGCGTTGCAAAAGTTCCTGAGCGTGCTGCAAGGAGGCGGCGGTGATTTGCTTGCCCGACAGCATGCGAGCCAACTCGCGCACCCGCTCTTCGCCGTCCAACGGGACGACGATGACGCGCGTCCGCTTGCCATCGTCCACCTTTTCCACCCGCAAATGCCAATCGGCTAAGGCGGCGATTTGGGGCAAGTGGGTGACGCAAAGGACTTGGGCGTAGCGGGCGACTTCCCGCAACTTTTCGCCGACGGCTTCTGCCGTCCGACCGCCGATGCCGACATCCACCTCGTCAAAGACGAGGACAGGAATTTCGTGGGCGCGTTGCAGGCAGGCTTTCAGCGCCAGCATCACCCGCGCCAGTTCGCCGCCCGAAGCGATTTTCGCCAACGGCTTCAGCGGCTCACCAGGGTTGGTGGCGATCAAAAACTCCACACGGTCAATGCCATCCCGCCCGAAAGCGAAAGTGCCGTCGGGCAGCGCCAGCCCGTCGGGGTCGGGGGTGCGTTCTAAAGCGACTTTGAATTTCGCCCGTTCCATCATCAACGCTTTCAGGTGCGCTTGCACCGCTCGCTCCAACTGCCGAGCCAATTCCGCTCGCGTTTGAGAAAGGGCACAGGCGGCGTCCGCCAACGCTTTCCGCAACCGCTCCCGCTCCTTTTGCAACCCTTCAAGGCGCTCCTCGCTCGTTTCCAACCGTTCCAACTCTTGGGCGATTTGTCGGCGATAGTGCAGGATGGCGGCGATGCTGTCGCCATACTTGCGCTTGAGCCGTCGGATCAAGTCCAGGCGCGCTTCCACTTCTTCCAGCCGTTCGGGGTCAAATTCCGTGTGGCGGGCATAGCGCTCCAACTCAAAGGCGATGTCTTGCAAGGTGTCAAGGGCTTGGTTGAGGGTTTCGTGGGGTTGGCGCAAGGCGGGGTCAAACTCGGCGGCGTCTTTCAGGGCTTGCACCGCTTCGCCTAAGGCATCCAACGCCCCGCCATCGCCGCTGAGCCGTTCTACGGCGAGGTTCACTCGCTCGGCGATGCGTTCGGCGTGGGCGAGGCGGAGGCGTTCCTGCTGCAACTCTTCCTCTTCGCCGTCCCGCAAGTTGGCTCGGTCAATTTCGTCCGCCTGATAACGCAGCAAATCCAGCCGTTGCATGCGGTCACGCTCGCTTTGTTGCAACTCTGCTAACTCTCGCTCCACTTGCATCAATTGCCGATACAGGTTGGCGTAGCGTTCCTTGAGGGGCGTCAGTCGGTCGCCGCCGAAGGCGTCCAAAAAAGCGAGGTGATTGGCAGCGTCCAACAAAGATTGGTGCTCGTGCTGACCGTGAATGTCCAAAAGGGCTTTGCCGATTTGCTTGAGCATGGAGACAGTAGCGGCGCGCCCGTTGACCCGACAGCGGCTGCGCCCTGACCTGTTCAACTCCCGCGTCAGGATGAGGGTGTCGTCTTCCAACTCAAAGCCCAACTCATAGATGACCGCCCGCACTTGCGGGCAGGTTCGCAGGTCAAAGATGGCTTCCACCAGCAAGGCATCAGCGCCCGTGCGGATGAGGTCGGGGTCGCCCCGTTCGCCGACGAGGAAACTGAGGGCGTGGATGATGATGGACTTGCCCGCCCCCGTCTCGCCCGTCAGGACATTGAAGCCCGATTGCAGCGTCACTTGCACCTCGTCAATGATGGCGAGGTTTTTGATGAGCAACTCCGCCAGCATGCCCTTCACCCTGCCCGAAGGCATCTTTGATTTTGTCGCCGACGGGAACGGTCGTCGCTTTCAAGCGCTTAACGGGATGGCACGGAGGGCGCAACAATTGGGGCGCTTCCTCTTCGGCATCAGCGCAACAACCTAAACTCACCACGAAAGGATGGCGAAGGATGGCGCTGTGGGAAGTGGTCTTGTTGGCGGTCGTGCAAGGGTTGACGGAGTTTTTGCCCATTTCCAGTTCGGGGCACTTGGCGATCGTGGAGCATTGGCTTCGGTTGCCAGAAGGAGAACGGTTGCCCGTCTCAGTGATGGTGCACTTTGGGACATGGGTGGCGTTGCTCGTTTACTTTCGGGACGATTTGCTGTTGATGCTGCGGGGGATTGGGGCAGGCGATGAGAAAGGGCGGCGGTTGCTTTGGAGCGTCATCATCGCCAATGCGGCGACGGTCGCCGTCGCTTTGCCGCTGAAGCGCTTTGTGGAGCACGCCCTCAGTGCGCCCATCTTTGTCGCCCTCTTTTGGGTGTTGACGGCGCTGTTGCTGTTTGCCAGCGAGGCGTGGGCGACGCATCGGGAGCGAACGAACCCATCACTCGCATCAGCAGGCGATGCGCCCGACGAACCGTTCCCTTACTGGTGCGCCCTTATCGTCGGGTTGGCGCAAGGGTTGGCGGCGTTTCCAGGTTTGTCAAGGTCGGGGGCGACGATAGCGGCGGGTTTGCTTTGCGGGTTGGGACGGAAAGAAGCGGGGCGGTTTGCCTTCCTCGTCGGCATTCCCGCCATCTTGGGGGCAAATTTGCTGGAAGCGAAGGACATCGCCTCTTTGCCGACAGGCAGCATCGGGATCATGCTTGGCGTCCTCGTTGCCTTCGTCGTCGGCTACCTTGCCATCGGTTGGACATTGGCGGCGGTGCGACGGGCGAAGTTGCATTGGTTTGGCGTCTATTGCTTGCTGGCTGCCCTTGTCGTCATCGTCGGGTGGCACGGGAAATGGTTGGCATTAACTCCATCGCTCCCTCGCTTTGTGGCATCGGCAGTTTCAGGACGATGACTTCCCGCAATTGGCGCTCATCGGCGAAGGGGCGCACGGCGATCCTGGGCGGTTCGGTGTGGCGGTCAATGCGGGCGATTTCACCGACGGGAATGCCCGACGGAAAAACGCCGCCCAATCCCGAAGTGACCAACCGTTCCCCTTTGCGGGGAAGGATGCGGCGGGAAAGGTGCAAAAGTTCCAATTGCTGACCGCCTGTGCCCTTGACAATCCCGAAGACATTCGGATGCCCTTCCAACCTCACGCCGACAGCGCTGCGGCGGTCGGTGAGCAACAGGACGACGCTATGGTGGCGATGGACTTCCCAAATGCGTCCGATGAGCCCTTGATGGTTCAGGACGGGAGCGTGGCGCGTCACGCCGTCCGAAGCGCCTCGGTTGATGACGGCGGTGCGAAACCAGTTGCTCCCGCCGATGGCAATGACTTCGGCGGCGATGAAGGGTTGACCGACCGATTGCCCCAATTGCAAGAGCGCCCGAAGCCGTCGGTTCTCTTCGGCGAGATGGCGCAGGTGCAAATTTTCGGCTTCCAAAGTCGCTAAGCGTTCCCGCAACCGTTGTCGCTCTTCCGCCAGTTCGTCACTTTGCACCAATGTCTCCGCCCATGACCGAAGGGCATGCCAACTCCGAGCGGCGAAGGAGGCGGAGCGAACACCGACCCCGCTCACTGAATCGGCGACAACGGGCAAAACCCATCGGGCAAGGGAAACAAGTCCGAGCAAGACAGCGGCGAAAAGGAAGCCCAACGAGAAGGCTTTCAGGATGCCGACCAACCCTGCATTTGCCGTCCGCGAGGCACTCCTTCGGGTCGCCATGCCTCTCGCCCCAAGGTCGGGATTAACCGACGCGCCCGTTCAAGGCGCGCTCTAACAGGCTGATGTCTTCCACCATCCGCCCCGCCCCCAACGCCACGCAAGTCAGTGGGTCTTCGGCGAGATGGACAGGAATGCCCGTCTCTTGATGAAGCCGACGGTCTAAACCCCGCAGCAACCCGCCACCGCCACAAAGGACGATGCCTCTGTCCATGATGTCGGCAGCCAATTCGGGGGGCGTTTGCTCCAGCGTCAGTTTGACGACTTCCACGATTTGGTTGACGGGTTCGGCGATGGCTTCCCGAATTTCCTCACTGCGCAAGGTGACGCTCTTGGGCAAACCCGTCACCAAATCCCGCCCCCGAACTTCCATCTGCAACTCCTTCTCCAATGCATAGGCGGAGCCGATGCGGATTTTGACCTCTTCCGCCGTCCGTTCCCCGATGAGCAAGTTGTAAGCGCGACGGACATAGTTCATGATGGCTTCGTCAATTTCGTCGCCAGCGATGCGGATGGTATTGGCGACGACGATGCCGCCTAAGGAGATGACGGCGACTTCCGTGCTGCCGCCCCCGATGTCCACGACCATGCTGCCGATCGGCTCCATGACAGGCAAGCCCGCCCCGATAGCGGCAGCAAACGACTCCTCCACGACATAGGCTTCCACTGCCCCCGCCTCTTTCGCCGCCTGAATGACCGCCCGCCGCTCCACTTCCGTCGCCCCCGACGGGATGCCGACGACGACGCGTGGATAGACCATGTAACGGCGACGATGGACGCGGTGAATGAAGTAACTGAGCATTTGCAGGGTCGTCTCGTAGTCGGCAATGGTGCCGTCTTTCAGAGGGCGACGGGCGACGATGCGCCCAGGGGTGCGTCCGACCATCCGCTTGGCTTCCTCGCCGACGGCACAGATGCGTCCCGTCTCCGTGTCCACAGCGATGACGGACGGTTCTCGCAACATGATGCCTTTGCCTTGCATGTAGACGAGGGTGTTCGCCGTCCCCAAGTCAATCCCCAAGTTGCGGGAGAAGCCACTGAGCAATCGCCTGATGCTCCACGCCATCCGACAACCCTCCTCAAAGCAGACCGCGCTCTTTCAGGCTAACGAACACACCATCACCGATGATGAGGTGATCCAGCACCTCAATCCCCAAGATGCGCCCCGCCTCCACCAACTGACGGGTCAAAGCGATGTCTTCAGGGCTGGGCGTCGGGTCGCCACTGGGATGGTTGTGGACGAAAATGACGGCAGCGGCGCTTTGGCGCACCGCTTCTTTGAAACATTCCCTCGGATGCGCCAACGAAGCCGTCAGCGTCCCCACCGAAACGGTGACGACATCCAGCACGAAGTTGCGGGCATTCAGCAAGATGGCTTTCAAATGCTCGCGGTCTAAGTAGCGCATCTCGGACATGACCAACCGAGCGGCGTCGGCAGGGCTTTGGACGATGGGACGCTCTGTGCGATTCGCTTCAAAAGTGCGGCGCCCCAATTCCAAAGCGGCTTTCAGTTGACACGCCTTCGCCAACCCGACGCCCTTCATTTGCGCCAACTCCGCAAGGGCGCAACGGTAAAGCCCTTGCAACCCGCCGAACTTGGACAGCAACTGATGCGCCAATTCCAACGCTGTCGCTTCCGCCGTTCCCGTCCGAAGGATGATCGCCAAAAGTTCGGCGTCAGAAAGGGCGGCTTCCCCATACTCCGCCAGCCGCTCGCGTGGTCGCAACTCTTTGGGCAACTCTTTGATCGTGTAGCGGATGCGCTCCCCTGCCATCACCTTCGGGCGCAGCGTTTTTCCACCCTTCACCTCCATCGGAGCGCTTTCAGCACGCAAACCCTTTGATGCCTCTCTCTTCGCCCGAAACTATAACGCGCACCCTTTTTGCCGTCACCCAATCCTTGATGCCTGTCAAGAGCCCGTCGGTGGCAGCGCGCTATCCTTTTAGCGGCGCTGTCATGTCACTTCGCCGATGCGATGGCGTTTCAGGAGGCGAGAAAGAGATGAACGAACGCCAACGGGAAGCCATTTGGGTGCCTGAAATCCCAGGGCAGCCGACTTTGCCACCCGAAATGCGCCAGCAAAAACTGGAGATTGTCCTGACGCGTTTGGACTGGGTGAAGGAAATCGCCGACCGCGTTCTGGGCAGCACGCCCCTGCCCAAAGCCTTCAATTGGGCGCGAGCGAGTTCCCTTTGGTATATGACCTTCGGCTTGGCGTGTTGCGCCATTGAGATGATGGCGACGGCGGGACCGCGCTACGACTTTGACCGCTTCGGCATGATCCCCCGCGCCACGCCCCGCCAAGCCGATTTGATGATCGTTGCGGGCACTGTCACCTACAAGATGGCGCCCCGCGTGAAAGTGCTTTACGAGCAAATGGCAGAGCCCAAGTATGTGATTGCTATGGGCGTTTGTGCCACCAACGGCGGTCCCTTCTATGACGCCTACTCCGTCCTCAACGGCATTGACAAGGTGATCCCTGTGGATGTCTATGTGCCCGGCTGTCCGCCCACGCCTGAGCAGTTGCTTTGGGGCGTTCGGCTGTTGCAGGAGAAAATCAAGCGGGGCGGACAGGTAACCCCTGAAGCGTTGACGCGAGAAGAGATGCAAAAGGAACTGGCGGAAGTCGCCACGCGATAAAGGAGCGTGACGAAGATGACAGCAGCGCCCCCTCCGACACCTGTCAAGCCATCCTTCTGGGCGGATTTGTGGGACACCATCGTCTCCTTGCTGAAGGGCTTAGGGGTGACGGGCAAAAACCTTTGGCGCGTCGTCGTCCAAAGGCAGGCTGTCACGATCACCGAACAATGGGGCTCGCGCCCCATCGCCTTGCGCTATCGGGGCACCATCGGGCTCACCATTGACCGACGCACGGGCAAGGAAAACTGCATCGGCTGCCTCGCTTGCGAGCGCATTTGCCCCGACCACTGCATCCACATTGAAACCATTGACGAAAAGCCAGGGCACAAGGGCAAGTATCCTGTCGTCTTCATCATTGACAACAACCTTTGCAGCCTTTGCGGGCTCTGCGTTGAAGCCTGTCCTGTCCCTGCCCTCATTCACACGGAAGTCTGGCAAGTTGGCGGTTACTCCCACCGAGATTTGGTCTTTGACAAGCAACGGCTGTTGGAAATCGGTGAATGGCAACAGGAAAAGTGGATTCGCGTGGGGCTTGGAACGGTTGATCAAGTGACGGGCAAAAAGTCAATGCAAATGACCGATGAAGAGTGGCAAGCGGAAGAGGAGAAGAA
>OGCB01000527.1_pt1 | contig 9859 bp, 7 predicted proteins | sample 1570031 | NCBI WGS metagenome assembly OGCB01 (sample SAMN05518655, study PRJEB24509) | hot springs metagenome | isolation source: Octopus Spring Streamers, Yellowstone National Park, Wyoming, USA | place: USA:Octopus Spring Streamers, Yellowstone National Park, Wyoming, USA | collected 2011-10-11 | reverse complement strand
GTCCTTCTCGAGACGGGCGGCAAACCTCTCCATCAACTCGTTGAAGTCGCGCCTCCGCGAGCCGTGGTTAACGACAATTATCTCCATGTATCCGCGAGATCTTCCATTTTTAAATATTGGCCTAGAATCCATTTAATAAATCTATTGGTGACGCAACGCGTGTCCGCAGATGAGTAGAGTGAATTATAGAAGGATTATCTTTATAAGTAGGATTTGTATCCTTATTAAATGTCAAGTATCCTGCCTAATAAAACTAAGGAAATTTGGTCAAGAGATGGAATTTTGGCACGTATATATTACCAGGAATATCGAGGACCCGTCGTGAAGACGCTAGTAATTGAGCTACCAGGTAAAACCCAAGCACTGAGCACAATGGATGGTTTCAAGGAAATATCCTTCGCATGCAATAATTACGCACCGCCTCAATTATGGAAATGGCTCCATGAGCCGGGAAATAGGGAGACCTACTTCAGGGAGTTACTAAATGAGCTAGGGCTCCGTCTCGAGGATGGCGCCTGCCTAGGCACCGGCGTCGACATGGATAACGTAGTCGTTAAAACCATGGAGTACTCAGGGCTCTGGGTCACGTCCTTCGTGACCGCAGGCGTCAAGACAAACGCGATGAGGGCAGGTCTTGATGAGGCGCAATGCGTTGAGGAGGCCGGAAAATTCACGTGTAGGGATAGGGAGGGTACAATAAACATAATACTACTGACCAACGCGAAGCTGACGGCAGGCGCCATGGCTAGGGCCCTATTAACAATAACGGAGGCAAAAGTAGCCGCGCTCCAAGACCTAGACGTAAGAAGTAGCTACAACCCGAAGGCGCAGGCAACGGGGACCGGGACCGACAATGCAGTAATAATTTCGGGCTGGGGACCATTAATAACGTACACTGGCGGGCATTCAAAGATCGGCGAGTTGATGGCGAAGACCGTATACGAAGCCGTTAAGGAAGCCATAATTAGGGTTAGCGAAGGCTCTGATTTTTGAGTTCCATATAAAGAAATGCTTATAAATGGGATATATATCCAACCTTTATGCATAGGCGGGAGTTACGTGGGCTGTCACGGACTCAGTTGGTAGTTGCCGCGGTTTTAGTGCTAGCACTCGCTGCAGTTGCGGCATTCAAGGTGATTGTATGAGGTTCATGCTTGTCCTCGGTAGGGTTGGCTACTCGGTCATGCTTGAGGAGGTGTTGCGTGAGTTGCGGGGTAGGAGGCTTAGTATTGATTTAAGTATATATTATAGCTATAAGTACCATAAGAGGGATGAGAAGAGGAGCCTCCTGGAGCTAATCAGGTATTCGGATGTGGTATTGCTTTCAATATGCAATAGGTCGATAGGTGAGTTAGCGAGGTCTTACTCAAATTACGTGGTGCCTCTGACGCCCTATGCCGCCGAGTTTTCAAAGATCCCTACCAATCTTGACCTCATCAAGGTATTTAACTATTGGGATAACCCGAGCAGGGAGAACCTGAGGAATTTACTTGTATATCTGTACAACACGTTGACTGGTTCGGGAGTGCCGTACGACGAGCCTAAGGTGGTGCCTGACGTGGGTTTTGTAGATGAGGAATTGAAATTCATCGAGAGGCCCGTGGTTACTAATAGGGAGGCTCCATTAATAGCCGTTTTGCTTTACTACCCGACGACGTTTGAGGAGGTATCGATACTTAAGATGGTTAAGGAGTTCGTCAATGCTAATTACGTAATTGCGTACTCAAGGTATGGGTTGTACGCCAATGCGTTGAATAAATTGATTGAGGCAGGCATTTACCCAGACCTGGTTCTTGATTTTACCTATAAGGGCGAGCCGTCGTTCCCGGAGGCCGCAATCTCAACCTATAAGAGGCTGAACACGGTAGTCCTCAGGGGCTTGGTCATGCACGCCGATGATGTCGAGTCCTGGCGAGTCTCGCCCCAGGGTTTGAATTTCTTCGATTTGATGTTTCAAGTCATTATGCCCGAGATAGAGGGCGTGGCGGAGCCCTTAGTTACTGGCGGTATAGGTAGATTACATAGGTCGGAGGTGCTGAATGGGGATCTTTTGAGCATAGTGCCGGTTGATGATAGGGTACGTAGGTTAGGCGGCAGGATCAATCATTGGCTAAGCCTTAGGCGAAGGGGTAATCGTGATAAGAGGATAGCCATAATAATTTATAACTACCCGCCCGGCGAGCATAACCTCGGCAGGGCGTCGTACCTCGACGTTATTGAGAGCGTGGAGGTGATACTGAAGGCGCTCAAGGCTGCTGGATATGCCGTGGATGATCCGCCTAGCGACCTCGTTAAGGAACTAATACGTGGAGGTATTGTTAATTCGCCCGAATACGTGCCAAGGCTTGGAGGGCAGAGGCTAAGCCTTGAGGAGTATAATAAGTACTTCAACTCGTTGCCGGAGAGCGTTAGGGCTAAGGTCATTAGGGAGTGGGGCAGTCCGCCAGGAGGCGTGATGGTTGACGGCGATTCGCTCGTTATACCTGGAATAATTTTAGGCAACGTCTTCCTGGGGCTTCAACCAACGAGGGGTTGGCATGAGGATCCAGGTAAGGTGTACCACAGTAAGGAGTTGCCGCCTCACCATCAATATCTAGCATTCTACTACTGGATAAGGGATGTGTTCAAGGCCGACGCCGTAATACACGTGGGCACGCACGGGACGCTTGAGTTCACGCCAGGTAAGGAGGTTGGGTTGAGTGGTGAGTGTTTTCCAGACATACTTATTGGTGACTTACCGAACATATACATCTACAACGTCTCCGCGACGCCTGGGGAGGCCATGATTGCTAAGAGGAGGAGTTATGCTGTGTTGATAAGCCACGCGGTTCCGCCCTTCACCACGGCTGGGCTTTACGAGGGATATCTCGACCTTGAGAAATTATTAAATGAGTATGAGGAGGCTAGGACGTATCAGCAGGTCACCAGGGCTGAAGAACTCGGGAAGTTGATCCTCGAGAAGGCGAGGGAGCTCCATATAGAGGCCTCAGATGTTGAGGAGGTACATGTTGAGTTGACGAAGCTTAAGAGGACATTAATACCCAGGGGGCTTCACGTGTTTGGTACTAAGTGGTCGTTCGATGACGTAGTGAATTACCTAACGTTTATACTTAGGTATGATAGGGAGGTGCCGTCGTTACACAGGCTTCTGGCGAGGGCTAGGGGCCTTGATTATGACGAATTATTGAGGAGGGGTAATTCCGCACTTGACGATATTGAGAATGAGGTTAGGGAATTGGTTAGGCAGTGCCTAAGTGCTGGCAGTGTCGACTTAAGTAAGTACCCTGAGCATATTAGAAGTGATGTATTGACTATACTTAATTACGCCAGGAGGGTTGGCGAGAGGATGCTGGCCAGCGACGAAATTGGCGAGTTATTGAACGCGCTTAATGGCGGTTATGCGGACATAGGCCCAAGCGACGAGCCGATATTCAACCCTGAGGTCTTCCCTACAGGTAGGAACCTCCACGCCTTCGACCCGAGGACCTTCCCGAGCGATTTCGCGATGAAGAGGGCGGGCGATGCCGTTAGGCTCATGGTTGAGAAGTACCTGAGGGAGCATGGTAAGTACCCGGAGAAGGTTGCCATAGATATTTTTGCAGCTGAGACCATAAGGACTAAGGGCGAGCCGGTGGCGCAGATACTACACCTGCTGGGCGTTAGGTTGAGGAGGAAGAGCCTTTGGCAGGTTGAGCTGGAGCCAATACCGCTGAATGAGCTTGGCAGGCCTAGAATCGATGTCGTGGTTACAATAAGCGGTGTCTTCAGGGACATGTTCCCCAACCTAATATCGCTGATCGACAGGGCTGTTAAGCTCGTGGCAGATTTGGACGAGCCTGAGGATATGAATTACGTTAAGAAGCATAGAAAGGGAGGGTTACGCAATGCACCCACGATCTTTGGCCCACCTCCCGGCGAGTATGGCGTGGGAATAGCGCCATTGATAGAGACTGGGGCTTGGAAGAGTGAGGATGAACTTGCTAAGGTCTACATATTTAGGATGGGCTATGCATATGGCGAGGACATACACGGTATGGAAGCATCCGACGTCTTAACTGAGCATTTGAGAATTACTGATGTTGTGACTAAGATTAGGGATACGCATCAATTCGAGCTTATGGACATAGACGATTACTACCAGTTCTACGGTGGGTTAGTGAAGGCTGTGTGGTATGTCAGTGGTAAAAAACCTGCCACCTATTGGACGGACACGACGAGGGAGTTTGTGGAGGTTGTCGATAACAGGTTAGCGATTAGGCGGGGTATGATAACGAGGATGTTAAACCCCAAGTGGATCAATGAAATGCTTAAGCACGGCTACTCAGGTGCGTTGCAAGTAGCTGAGAGGTTTGATCACACACTTGGACTGCAGGCGACTACTGGGGACGTTGAGGAGTGGGTCTGGCATGAATTAACGAGAAGGTACTTAATGGATAGGGAGGTTCGCGAACGCATAAAGAAGGTTAACCCCTGGGCCTTAAAGCACATTGCCGAGAAGCTATACGAAGCCTATAAACGAGGTTACTGGAGGCCAAGTGAGGAGGAGTTAAGCGTAATCCAAGACGTGGCATCCGAGACCGAAGCCCTAATTGAGGGTGGGTATGGTGAGTGAGGTAAATAGGGTGTATTTTCCATTCACGGCGATAGTTGGTAATGTAGATGCGAAGTTAGCTTTGATACTAAACGCAATAGACCCCGACATAGGCGGGGTACTGCTTGTCGGTGATAAAGGCACCGGTAAATCCACAATGGTTAGGTCCTTAGCCAATGTTCTTCCCGAGATCGAGGTAGTGGCGGATTGCTCCTTTAATGATGACCCAAGAGACCCGATGCACATGTGCGAATTATGCTATCAACGGTACGTGAAAGGTGAAGAGTTGCCTGTGGTTAAGAGGAGGATGAGGGTTGTGAACCTCCCCCTGAGCATAACCGTGGATAGGCTCGTTGGTACAATAGATATAAAGAGGGCTTTGAGGGAGGGCATTAGGGCACTCCAGCCAGGGCTTTTGGCAGAAGCCAATAGAAACATACTATATATAGATGAGGTAAACCTACTCGACGATTACACAGCCAACCTACTACTTGACGTAGCTGCGTCTGGTTGGAACATAATTGAGAGGGAGGGGTTCTCATTTAGACACCCTGCAAAGTTCGTCCTAGTTGGTAGCATGAATCCCGAAGAGGGTGAATTGAGGCCGCAGATTCTAGATAGGTTCGGTCTATACGTGAATGTCGAGACGAGTAAAGACCCTGAGGAGAGGGTCGAGATAATAAGGAGGGTTGAGGAGTTCCGTAAAGACCCGATATTATTTATGAAGAGGTACGAGCCTTATGAAAATGAGCTTAGGGAGCGTATTTCCAGGGCTAAGGATCTGGTGAGAAACGTCGAGATCGACGATGAGCTGCTTAAGTTCATAGCTAAGGTCGTTACGGACATGGGCATAAGGACGCATCGGGCCGAGATAGTCACTGTAAGGGCGGCTAAGGCACTGGCGGCATTTAATGGTAGGACGAGAGTGGAGCTTGAAGACGTTAAGAGGGTCATGAGGCTCACATTACCCCATAGAATCAAGGCTAAACCTTTTGACAAGGCTCAAGGCAGTCCTAATTTTAACGACCTTCTCAATCAAATATTTAATAATGAGCCACGTAGTGACAGAAAAAACCATAACAATAATACACAACCAATGAAATCGCTAAGTACCGAAAATGCAGATTTGTCCGGAGGGGAAGCTTCCAAAGAACATGGCAACCTAAACCAAGCTAGTAAAGAACTCAATAGAGATAGTGGCCTTACATGGCGAGGCGTAGGTCCTAATAATTATGGTTCATTTAGACGCGATGAATTGAATATAATCACGGGTCTTGATTTAACCAGGGTGATCTCGGGCTGGGGCGATTTAAAAACTGTGAATAAATGCTCAAAGGGTAATACCCGTTATGTAATTGGTGGTGGTAGAGGTATAGCAATAAGTTACGTAATTCCTAAAAACGTAGATGAACAAAATGACATAGATATAAACGCCACGATAAACGCAGCGGTAATTAGGAATCCAACGTTACCAATAAGCATAGAGCCCATGGATTTTAGGGTTAAGCTTAGATTAACCAATGCGCCGACTCTCATCGCAATATTGCTTGATTTAAGTGGTAGCATGAGTGCAAAGAGGAAGATTGAGATTGCGAAGGGCATTATTAAGAGGTTAATTGAGGATTCTTATATTAAAAGAACATACTTAACACTAATAACGTTTAGGGGATTAGACGCCGAGGTTCTAATGCAGCCCACGAGACATTATGGAGTGCTCTATGACGTAGTGGATAAATTACCAATAGGAGGTGCAACACCACTGCCGGCAGCGCTTGCTAAATTGCTAACCATCGCAAGAAGCTTTAAGTTAAAATACAGGGATTCCGCAATTTACACAGTTTTGATTACCGATGGTAAGGCTAATGTGCCATTAAGGAGAAGTGTTGCTGAGGACTTGAAAGAATTATGCGACACCTTACTACGGGTGGGCGTGGATCTCACGATATACCCCGTGATTACAAAATCCCTAGACCCTGTGCCTAATTATATCGAGCACCTAGTAAGGTGGTGCGGAGCAAGAATTGGCAGGTTTGAGGTAATGTAACCGCTTGAAATCTATGAGCATAGTTTCGCAAGGCTACCGAGGTCACTTACGTGACTATGCACCATTCATAATGAAGGGGACTGTATTGGCGAGGACGTTTAGGTCTGCCAGCTCTAGATGCGTGTCTTTGATCATCACCGCGTCCGAGAGCGAGAACCCATGGGTGGCCTGTTGCTAACTACTACAAGCTGTACGGGTGGGTTATCGTTATGATTATCCTCATAGCGGCGGCTGTAGCTTTCCTCTGTTGTCCGGTGATCTGCCCCTCTACTTGTTCTTGTGGGGTTAGCTCCTGTGGTGTAAAATACCTTGGTATATATGCAGAATATAGCTGTGGCTGTATAGCATGTTAATATAACTATTATTTAACACCCCCTTTTTTCCATGTATCTGCTGAGAGCTCGTGGCTTGGTGATAGGATATCGTGGTTTTTTAACACGAAGAGGTTATTAACGATAGATGTTTTGGAAATTGAAGAGAAGTCTAGGTTGTTGTTTTACGGTCCTAATGGAATTGGGAAGACTACCTTTGCGAAGACCTTGGCTGGTCTATTGAAGCCTCTGGGTGGCTGGCTGGAGCGGAGGCTTGGACCTGAGGACGTGTTTCTAGTTCCAGAGACGAACGATTTGCCCCCACTTTGAGGCCGACGCAGTTCATAAAGGCTGTGTGCGACCTCTACGGGGCGCGTTGCGGCTCTGTGGATCTGTCGGCTTTCGGCGTGCCGGATGTCAAAATTGGACATCTCTCGCAGGGGCAGAGGAGGAGAGTTTACTTCGCCCTCGCCGTCGCGTTGGACAGAAGGCTCACGATATTCGACGACCCCCTCGTCCATGTGGACGAGGGCGGCGTGGCGCTTTTCGCAGATGTGTTGAAGGCGCTAAGCGGCGCCGTGGTCGTGTTCGTCAGGCCTGAACACGTGGATTTGATCGAGGCAGAGGTCGAGGTGGATCTGCGGAGATATGTTTAGGCTCATTTCGGCGATAGTTAATGCCTACGTCAGAAGTTTCGTCTTTTACCTCTATGCCGCACTTACGGCGCTTAGCTTTACCGGCTTTGTTGCCTACGCCTGGGCGCTGGCGGGCTTGATGGCGGCGACGCGTCTAGACCTCAAGTCTGTGCTTAGGCTAGAGGTCAAGTCGCTGAGGTGGGACTTCATCAATGCGGCATTAGTTTCCGTATTAACCCTACCTTTCTTCCCCTTTGGCACTCTTTTCGCACTTCTAATCCTCATAGGTAGGTACAGGCGGTGGCCCTACGTCGCCGCTTATTACGCCCTACTCGCCGCTGTTCCCAACCCAGCCTTAGCCCCTCTGCCGGCCATCGCCTTGATGCGGCTGCCTCTTCTTCCTCAATTCACGCTGAGGCGCTATATAATCACGCTGAATGGCGCAATATACCTAACCGCCATGTTGCTGGTGATGCTGTGGCTCCTGCCTCACGGACCTCGCTTCGAGATAGGTCTCACCGGCCACATTATTTCAGACATCCCGGCTGGCCGCTGTGGGGTTTATGGCTGTTTGTCGGGATCCATCTGGCGCTGGATCTATCCGCGGCCGCACTGCCGTATAGAGCTTTGTCGCTGTACTATTACATACGGACTGGCCCCGTGGGACGTATGAACAAGGTCTTCTTTGACGTGGCAATTCTATATGCGCTTTCGGCGTCCATGGCCGTGGCTGCGGCTTTGGCGGCTTCGACACGCGCCGACGTCGACCTTCTTTTGCCCATCCTCCTGGCGCTGTGGGCCTCCGCCTCCTTCTCCATACCGCAAAAATCCGATGAATGGGCCACCACAGCTCTCGCCCTCTACTTTGTGTTTAAACAACTGCTTCCTTGGATAGCCGAGAGTTACGGCCTGTGGGCCTCCGCGGCGGTGGGAGTCGCAACAGCCTTCGCGTTTAGACTCTACGGGACAAAGATCTTAGAGGTAGGCCACGCCCTGGCCAAGGCGATTAAGGCAGTGCGCCGGGGTCCTCCTCACACCTGCGGCCCCCGCGTCGATAAGCGCGGCAACCCTTGCCGCGTTGCAACCTGACCACCTCTATCTCCCCTTCGTTGTCTACATCGTGGTGTTACTACACGAACTTATGCATATACTGGCGGCAGGCGGGTGCAAACACCTAATCGGCGTAGGCTTACTTCCGCCTGCAGTCATACTCGGCAAATGCAACGACCGCGTAGCGAAGGCGCCTGCGTTCATTGGCCTGCCAGCACTGCCCTTTCTGACAGTTGAAGAAACACAGCCAGTGGCAACCCATTCGCACTTAATTTAATATCGCTCTTGAAGACCTGCGGCCCTCCTGTAAAGCACCGCGGCAAGGGTCTCCTCACTAAGGCCTTTACGAGGGAGGGGCCGGCGTCGCGAAGGCGACTGACGGTAGGACGAGACTTTACCGCGCCAGCGGAAGCGCGGGCGCCTTGACCCACCGCGAGGGGCCCAGCGCGGCGAAGGGGCGGAGCTACCGTTGCTGGGTGTCTTCGCAGGTTTCTACATGCACCGGCGTAGACGTCCATCTTAATTAGACGTAACGACGTCGTAGCTCCCAGGGCATCAGCCCCCGAGAGCGGCGGTTGTATGTCTAAGCGGCGAAGCAATACGTCTCGTGTGCATAACCTCGCGTCTCAGTAGCGGCTCTAGGTCAATTAGAGCCGCGGCCCTCCACAAGCGGGCATTACGGGATGCGAGCCGTCATGCCGCTCAAGCCGTCTTATCAATTGTTTGAAACATCATCCTTGATGTTGGAAGACGCTCACGGCGGTTGCCGCCGCGGAGGCGCCCGGCTGGTTGCGTTGGTAGTAAGGCTTATATACAACTAGCGATAAGTAGTTGTGGCAGTGGTTAGAGTTACGCGGAATTACCAGATAACGATTCCGGCCGAGGTGAGGAGGAGGCTTGGGATCAAGGCAGGTGATCGGGTGGTGGTGGAGGTGGACGGCGACAGAATCGTCATAAGGAAGGTGTCTGGGGGTTTGCCGAGGATTCGGCTGGGGCTGAGGCTGACCCCCGAGGAGATAGATAGACTTGTGGAGGAAGGTGCGGCGAGGTGCAGTAGTTGATACAAACGCCGTAATTTATTACGTGGTGGAGGACTCGCCCATGCATGAAGAAGCCGAAACTTTGCTTGACAGTTTAGACGTCTGGCACATGCCCCCGTGGTTATCCACGAGCTCGTCTGGTTCTTCAAGAAGGCGGCGCCGGAAGAGGACGTCGGCGTGTCGGGGGC
>OGCB01000524.1_pt1 | contig 9882 bp, 9 predicted proteins | sample 1570031 | NCBI WGS metagenome assembly OGCB01 (sample SAMN05518655, study PRJEB24509) | hot springs metagenome | isolation source: Octopus Spring Streamers, Yellowstone National Park, Wyoming, USA | place: USA:Octopus Spring Streamers, Yellowstone National Park, Wyoming, USA | collected 2011-10-11 | reverse complement strand
ATTGACAAAACCAACCAATTATCTTCATTTCTATAATATTCGATTAATTCAAATAATTTTTTCAATTTAATTTTATTCATCAAAGCTAATAAATAATAGTCATGTAAAATAACAGCTCTACTTAATGGCGATATTTTCTTTTCTTTAATTGCATTTCCTATGTATTCTAAATTTTCATAGTTTGATAAGTAGAAACCTATAGCATCTCTATTAATTATGAAATATCTAGGATCTCTCTTAAGTATAATCTTTCCCTTTGATTTATTAAACAGTATATTTACTTTTTCACCTTCAATATCTAAAAATAAAGGAATTGTCCACTTTTTATTTTCTTTCTTATTATATAAGAATCTTGATTGAGATAAATGTATTACGAGATTATTATAATGTACATTTATTATTGGATAACCTGGAGAATTTACAAATTTTTCAATTATTTCTCTAACATATTTTCCCCCAATTAATTCAAATTCTTTAAATAGATCGGAAGAACTAGCATTAGAATATTTATATTTATGTAAATAATTTATTATTGCAACTCTAAATTTATCATGTCCCAAATAATTATCTATCATTCTCAATATATTTCCGCCTTTTCCATAACTTATACTATCAAAAATACTCTCAATTTCTTCTTCTTTTTCTACTTTGACATTTATTGGATGTGTATAAATTGTTGAATCTTCAAATTTTGCTTCATATGTATCAACAATATACATGTAATTTGATCCAATTTTATCTTCATTTAACAATTCATCCATAGCTTTATATGCCATATATGTCGCAAAAGATTCATTTAACCAAAGATCATCCCACCATTTCATAGTAACTAAATTTCCAGACCATTGATGCCATAATTCATGAGCTATGACTTCGTATATTCTTAATCTTTGTCCATATGAATAATAATCATCTTTATATAATAATGCTGATTCTCTAAATGTAATTGCACCCCAATTTTCCATTGCTCCAGCAGCAAAATCTGGTATAGCAATTAGATCCAATTTTTCCAATGGATATTCTATTGATGAATAGTTTTCATAGTATTTTAATACTTTTTTTGCCCAATCTAGGGCGTTTTCTCCATCCTTAGCTTTGCCAATATCAGTAACAATCCTTATTTTTTTATTTTCATATTTATCTTCTAAATAATCAAATTTTCCTATTCCTAAATATAATAAATATGTAGACATTGGTGGAGTCTTTTTGAATTTTACAATTCTATAATCTTCATTTATCTCTTCATTTTCTATTTCTGTATTCGATATTACATCATAATCTTCATTCACCTTTACTTCTAATTCAAATTCTGCTTTAAACCCGGGTTCATCAAAACATGGAATAAAATATCTTGCATATGTAGGTTCAAATTGTGTAGTTAATATTTTATCTTTTCCTTTACTTAAGTAAAATCCAATTAGATCATTCCTTACCTTTCCCTTAAATTTTATGTATAATTTTTTTCTTCCATAATATTTATTATATAAATTTATTTCAATTATTTCATTATCTATACTTTTAAAACTTACCTTTTTATTATCAAATTTTATCAATTCTATTTTTATATCTTTTGAATGTAAGTATATTTTATTTGTAGGTTTAACTATATCTATTTCTATAGTTTCTTCTCCTTTATATTCTAAATTATTAATGTCTACATCCAATTTTATATAATATTTGATTGGTTTTACATCCTTGGACAATCTCATTAATATATAAAATATTCCGATATATTTTTAATAATGAATAAGGTCTACAAATTGTTAGATCTTTCAATAACGATATGGTTAATAATTGTAATTTTTGTAGTATCTTTTATAGGATTAATGAATCCACAAATATTAAACTTAATAGCATTTTACCCATATTATGCTACAACATATCCATGGATGTTTATAACATCTATTTTTGGGAGTGGTAGTTTAATGCATTTATTTTTTAACTTAATGGCTTTATTATTTCTTGGCTTATTGTTTGAATACTCATATGGAAGTAAAAACTTATTAATATTATTTTTATTATCTGGTATTGTTGGAAATATATTCTTTTTATTTCAATACTATAATGATCCCATGGTCAGTGGAATAGGAGCTTCTGCTGCAATATCTGGTATACTGGGTGCTTTAGGGGTATTAAATCCAAAAGAAAAAGTAATAATGTTTCCAATGATAATTCCTATTGATATAAGATATGCAGTAATATTTTGGATTATATTTAACTTAATTGGTATATTTTATCCATTTGTACCTTTAGGATTTTCTGCACATTTGGGTGGAATATTGTTTGGCCTTTTATATGGGTATATATTAAAGAAACATAAAGGAAAAACATCAATAGATAATATTTTTGATAATCAAGAAGAAATCTATTTATAATTTTTTGCCTAAAAAACTATATAAATTATTAAGATATAATTATTAAAATGGAAGCAAAAGTTGAAAATACAAATGAAAAATTAATAAAGGAAATAAGGACAAAATTGGCCACATTATCTACAAATACACTTCTAAGATATTATGAAGATATTAAATCAAAGATTATCCCCCCAAATTTATCATATTATATTCAATATTTATCATATGAAGAGTTATTAAATAATGTTGAAAGAGAACTTATATTAAGAGGAGCTCTAAAAAGAGTAAAAAAATTAGATGTTCGATAGTTATACCTGATCTTGTATATATTTTTTGCTATTTCTTCTAAATTCACCTGCTTTATATACCTCCCCTCCGACATATATTGAATGATCATATAATGTAAAAAATGGTAATCCTCTTAATTTATCATATATTTCATTAGTGTTTTCAGATCCAAATTTAAAATCTAAAATTGTATTATCATAACTTCTATGTTCCACAAATGTTTTATTATCTTCATTGTATATTATAAAATTACCTTTTGGATCTGGTATGAAGGATTTTATCCTATAACCATATTTTTCTAACACTTTTTCCATATATGGAAAATCATGTTCATATACATGTGCAGATGCCGAAATTGTAGTAACAATTCCTAATTCATATCCTTTATTTGTTCTTTTATTTATTTCGTTAACAATATATTCTCCAATCCTAATTAATGCATACATATTTAATGGCCATCCTCTGAACATATCGTTACTTCTTATATATTCCGTAAGGTTTAAGTATTTCCCTTGGATTATTCCCTCTATAGATATAACACAGGGCGGATCATTTGAATATATGTCTATATTTGGATTCCATGTAATAATAATTGCTCTCCTTGTTTCTGGACTTTTTGATAATTTATTTATCATATATTGTAATTGATTTAAATTATTATAATTTAGAAATCTCTCTCCATATGTATAATCGACACCTTCTGGTTTTTTATCAATGAAATATCCATTTAAATGTTTTTCGAATTCTTCTAATTTAATAAATTCATCAAATTCCTTTTCTAATTGATATTTTCTTCCGTATAATCCTAAACTAACAATTATATTTAATCTTTCCAGTTGTTTTTCATTATATTCAGAATCCTTTAAAATTCCAAACATTTTAATTTCTTTTAATATTTTTACCCATGCATTAAATAGTGATTCTTCATATATAAATGCTGGAGGCAGTGGAATAATGTAGCCATAATCTATCTTTACATCTTCTTTTATTTCAATATTTATTTTTCTCCTAAATATATTGTCTGGTTTATGATTATTCTGAATTATCTCTTCTAATTTACTAATATTTTTATTCCAAAAATCTTTTCTCATATCTATTACACTTGTTGTATCTAAAATTTCCTTTATTTCATCATAGTCTAAATTTATATTATATCTCTTTAATGTTTCTTTATCTTTATTATTAAATATATCTATCAAAGCTTGACCTGATTGCGTTAGATCCGGTCCGTACAAAATTATTTTATTTATCTGCGGATTTTCGCCTAATGTTTGAATTAAATATTTTATTCCATTAATTGTATATAATGTTCCAATAATATTTATCATTTTTTTGATTTTTTCATGCAATAAATTAAATATAAAATCCTTCTTTGCCCATAATGTTGCGATGGAAATATTGCTTTTTGGATTTATAATTAAAATATCTTTTTCTAACATATAGGTAATTTTTAATTTTCTCTTATAAATTTTTCTTTTTCTCTAATATTCCTAAGTATAATAGATCTTTTACGTTCTTTTTGTTCATTTTATAACTTCTATATTGTAAATATAATATAAATAATATTGAAATTATCCAAATATAAATGGAAAGATATCCAAATGTTATACCTATCAAAAGTGGTAAAATACTATGAGAATTTATATATTGCAACCAAGATAAATATGCATAATAAAAGAAATATGCATTTATCAATAAAAATATTGTATATACTGTTATTGAATAATAATCAAAATTATACTTTCTTATTGTTTTAATAGTAACTATCCATTTATTATCCAAACCAATCAACAGTCTTCTTAAATAATAAGATATTGTTAGTGCAGAAATGCCCCAACCAATCAATAATGTTAAAAAAGAGTCTAGAATACTTGCTTTATTATATATTCTTTTTTCAACTATATAATATTCTGTTATAAATATTGATATTATATAAATTTGTGAGAAATAAAAAAATGGAGCTACATAATACCATAAAGGGGATGATAAATTGAATAGAATAATTATCATGCTAATTAATATTAATATAAGAGAAATTAATGGTAAAAATAAAGCTGTAAACATATGGATGAAACTTATTTTTTGTTTAAATTTCAAATTTTTATTAAATAATATTTTCCAGAAATTCGAAATAATTACATCAAATGTACCCGTTTGCCATCTTTTTATTGTTCTTAATGTCATATTAAAATTTGGGGGTAAATTCTGTCCATATTCAACCCAATCTCTTATATATATCCCCCTAAAACCATTTAAATACAATCTAATTGTTAATGAGGCATCTTCAGTTAAATGTGGTGTAAATTTTCCAGCTTTTTTATAATCTTTTACTCTTAAAACCCCACAAGAGCCATGAACCATAGATATATCATCCAAAATATTTTTCATTGGTAAATAAAATTCAAAAAAAGTATCTACATAAATTCCAATGATTTTATGAAAATAATCTACAGGAACAGTTCTTCTATTCCAATATACAAAAGATAAATCCTTATTCGATTCTAGAATACATACTGCCTTATATAAATATTCAATTGTAACGGTCCATTCAAAATCATAAACAGAAAAATACTTTATATTATATTTTCTTTCTAAATAATCTATTAGATCATCTAAGGCAGCTCCTTTTCTTTTTATACCATTCAATCTAAAAAAATATTTTATTTTATCTAAATCATATATTAAATATTTTTCATCATAATATTTCTTTGAACAATTTTTTTCTAAACATTCCACTAATTTTTTTTCTTTATCGAATTCTGTATCATCTAAAAATATAAAAAATATAGTCAGATTTTTATATACATTATTTATGTTTTTCAAATATTCAATTTTTTTTATTAAAAAGTCCTCTTCTTCATTTTTTACTGGAAATATTACAAACAAATTTTCTCTATTTTTTAAATCTTTATATTTTGGGATTTTTATTTTTCTGTCTATATTTATTAAATATCTTAGATCAAATATTGATATTATTAATATATCTAATAATAATAAAAGAGAAGAAATAAATAATAGATCCATTTAATATAAAGGACTTTGGGTTATTATGGGCAGTAAATAATTAGAACTTGCATATATAGAGGGGTAATTAATTATATAATATAATATTGCAAATACTAAAATTGCTGAAATTATAAATATAATAACGGCAGATGCTGGTAATTCAAATATAGAATATAAAGCTATTCCAATTAGTAATATCACGAGAAAGATAAATAATAATATTAAATTTGTTAATGATGGTGATATTAGTAATCCAAATAATATTAATAGCATGAGTGCTAATATTAATATTGATTTTCTATCTACTAACTTATAGGTTAATGTTCCTATGATTAAACCAGCTAAAAATGAGTTAATTATTACCAATATAAACATAAGTGTTTCTGGATCCATATTATAAAATATTGAAGAAAACTTTATAAAAATTTCTCATATTATAGTTACTAGAAAAATACAAAGTTATTTTTCCTCTTTTATAGACTTAAATAATTCTTCGAAGAATCTATCCCTAATTGGTTCATATACTTTTTTATAGAATTTTTGTTGATCTAAAAGGACTTCTTTTGGAAACTTTTTCAAATATTCTATTGCGAAGTTCCATGCAATATTATAGTCAATTAAACTATTTATTTTATTAGCTATTTCTTTATCATAATCTTCTGGTGTTTGATCTTTATCTCCTACATGAAAGTATCCTGTATTTTTATTATATGGTGCTTCTTCATTTCCAACTTTTATTAATTCTATTTATTTATCTTTATCTTTAAAATATGGATGAAATATTTTTTCTTTACTTCTTTTGTATATTGGTCTATAATATTTTGCCCATGCATAGAATATTGCTCTATTTAGTCCAAAGCTCTTTGCTTTATTTATATCATTATATAATATATAATATCTCGCTGCTTGTAACAGTCCCATAACTTGAAATCTACTAACATTTCCTAAATTTTCTTTTTTTATTGATATTTTTTCTTGTCTTAATGTACTTCTATTTAAATAGTTTACAATATAATTTTTTGTTTCTTTTATAGATATTTCTGCCAAATAATCCCCTTCTCCAGGTTCATATTCTCTCCATTTTTCACTATGTTTAAAATTCTTATAATTTGCCCATGATAAATCAAAATTTTGGATATCATTTGGTTTAAATACTACACATACATAATCTAAAAATCTATGAAACGATAAAGGTACTGTAAATACCCTTTGTATATCTATTTTATTTTCAACTTTAAATTCCCTCGATTTTTCCTTTGCTTTTGATATTTCTTTTTCTAAATCATTTTTTGCGATTTTTAATATAAAATCTACAATTGCAAATGCTATATTTAATGGATGATATTTATTTAATATATTATCTGAAAATACCCTTTCATTAATATGTATATGTATTCCTCTTTCACTCCACTTTAAATATACAGATTTATATACTTTATATTTTTCTAAATATGAAACAATTATTTCTGCAACATTTTTTATTATATCAAGATCTTCCAACGTTCCATCAATATCAAAAATTGGTGTTACATATTTTATATTATTTATATCTTTTAATTTATCTTCAGAAATTTGGCTATATAAATTTATTGTTGCATAAATTGTTCTAAATTTTAAATAAGAAAATTTTGTAAATAAAGATTTATATTCATCTTCATTTTCAATTTTTAGAGGCCTTTTATCTTTATCATATCTTATAAATATTCTTTGATCCAATCTATTAGTTTCTAAAGCAACCCACCTATTTTTTGAATAATCAACAATTTCTTTTATAACATATTCTTTCATATAATAATTTTTTATTTCATACCACTCTATCATAATAATCTATAAAATTTTGATAATATATAAGTTAAAATAACACTTTTTAGAAAATTTAAAATATTTATTAAAAATAATTATGGAATTGGACTTCGTCTCATATCTCCAATTAAATCCATTCTCCTTTTAAAGTAATCCATGTTATTTTTAATAAATTCTCTTTCATTATAATTCCCTATATTTTTTATTACTTCCCAATTATAGTTTTCAAGTTTATTTTGGCTATCAATTAGTGCAGATATATTTCCATTCATAGCTTCTTGTATTGTTAGTGTTAATGTTTGATTCAACTGTGGTAGTATACTACATACTGGCAAACGATTATTTGTATAATTACATAATAGTTCAAATTTATCTAATAATAAAATCTGATGTTCTAATAGTCTATTAATACGTTTTTCTACAATTTCAGTTAAGTTTAATGCATTCTTTCTATACATTTTGTAATCATTTTCAATTTCTTGTTTTAACTTTTCTCTTTCTTGTGTTATATTTACATTATTATTTACTACGACAATTAGTAATATACAAATATCTTTAATCTTTTCGATGAATATCTCTCTAATTTCATGCCAAGAAGTATTTGGTGTTATATTTACATATATATAACCTACACAATGTAATGGTGGTCTATTATCACTATATATTTCATAAGATATGTTTAAAGAATTTAGCTGGTCTGTTATATTTCCTAAAGAAGGGCTTGCTCCAGTAAAGATAACTAATTTAGTTACATTTAATTTTTTCAATGCATACAATGTACTTTCAGGCAATACACCATTTGGTACTATTAATATTGGCACATTATTTTCTTCAGCATATTGAACAGCATTAGTAACTAGAGGTAATTTATCAGGACTTACATGTTCATTAACTAAATCTCTTGTAATTAATACTGCGCTATTGGAACTATTCCAGAAATATAATGCTACGTATGCAGAAGTACCATATCTTCTTGTTCCCCATATCCATAAATAACTTATATTTGATTTAAGTTTTGTAATAATAAATTTGATATTACTGCAGGTCCTCCTATTATTATTACATTTGTTACATTATCATTTATTAACATTTGTACTTTATTGCTTATATTTACAGGATCTTGATATACTGTATATATTGGTAACTTGTATATATGTCCTACTACACTAGCTACTAAATAGTCCGCATATGTTATATTCGTAACAAAAAGTGCTATAACCATAAATATAAATTAATAATAAAGAATTTAAATATTATTTAATATTTTTTCATAAACTTCTCTTTCATTATTAAATGTAAATCCTGCAGCATACTTATGACCACCACCATTAAGTAATTTTGCTATTTCATCTACTTCTTTATTATTTAATGTTCTTATTTCTCCCCTTTTAGATTTCTCATATAATGTTATTACAAAATCTGGATTATCTCTTATTTTTTCTTTTATATATTCTAAAATATAGTTTGATGGTATGTTTTTATCCAATTTTATTATATAAATTTTATATTTTTTATCTATTACTGTTATATTTTTATCTAAATTTCTATATATTTCATTTAATTCTTTTCTAAATCTTTTTATGATATCATGATTGATTATTTCTTTAATATCCTTATTTAACAAATTTTTTGCTATAGATATAAAATATAAATCATATGATTTTGGATAAAAATATCTTATTGATACTACGTAATCTACGAAATCTCTCTCTATGTCATCCTTTATTTTTCCAGAATCTATATCATCAACAATATCTAAATATTTAAATTCAACATTTAGGTATTCTGATAAAACCCTGGCAGCAGATTTATAATTTTTTATATAAACATATACCCTGGATGTAAGCTCATTAAAATTTTTTTCATGATGATCTATCCAATAAACTTTTCTAAAATATGAAGATAAATATATAGCTTCCTGATTTGTTGCAATATCTGTAATATATAATTCTTCTTCTTTATTATTGTTTTCTATTACCTTCATTAATGTATTATTTATTAATCTTGGACTTGAAAAATAAACTTTAAATTTATCACCAAATTTTTTATATAATATTGATAGACATGCTATTCCATCTACATCCCAGTGCGTAATTGCAATCACTTTTTATATTCTTCTTCAAAAATCTTTTTAATTCTTTCAGCCTTCTTTTCTCCAACAATATTTTCTAAATCAGTTTTATTTGCTAAGAAAATGTTCTTTAATGATTTAAATCTTTCTAATAATTTTAATGCTAGATTTTCTCCAATGCCAGGTATAGATTTTAATATCTCCAATTTAACTTCATCAAGATCTTCATAATTTTTTACTTTTTCAGGTATGTTGGGAAATTTATTATAATTTTTTGCTAATAAATATAGATAATTTGCTGTTTCTAAAAAGTCTGAAGTTCTTATAATTGGTATTTTATATTCCAAAATTATTTTTAAT
>OGCB01000522.1_pt1 | contig 9895 bp, 7 predicted proteins | sample 1570031 | NCBI WGS metagenome assembly OGCB01 (sample SAMN05518655, study PRJEB24509) | hot springs metagenome | isolation source: Octopus Spring Streamers, Yellowstone National Park, Wyoming, USA | place: USA:Octopus Spring Streamers, Yellowstone National Park, Wyoming, USA | collected 2011-10-11 | reverse complement strand
GCTGTTAATATCAACCCTGTAACTAAACAGTTATGGGCTATAGGTAATTATGATGAAAATGAAGGCAGGTTCTTTGAGGTTAAAATACTAGATCTGGATTTAAAACCAATAAAGGTTATTAGGAAAGACACTATTGGTCTTAAATCTTATGCTATAAGCTTTGATGAGGAAGGTAATGCTTATATAGGCGGATACAAATTCATAGCAAAATACGATAAAGATGGAAACGAAGTAGCAACAATGGAAGTGCCATATTTCGCAGATAAAATCACATATATAAAAGGGTATTTGTTTATTGCTGCTACTGAAAAAATACAGAACCGATTTAGACATGTTTTATACGTTTATGATAAAAACCTAAACCTAATCGATAGAGTAATATTATCGCATGATGTAAATGCGACTGCTATATTTAATATTGGGAGAATGGCTTTCGATGGTAAAAATTTGTACATTGCTGGGTATGTCAATAAACCGGGAAATCAAAGGTGGGTTGTATACTCGGTATCGATTTTTGCCGAATCTGAATGGTTCAATATGATATATTTAATAATAGGAATAGCCGTAGCAACTGCTGTTGTTACTATATTAATCATCCTCATCCGAAGAAAATTATCTAAATTACCGCCAATATCATAGAGTGTCTCAAGGTATTTAATTAACAACCGAACAGAATAATATAAAAGATAACGCTTTTATCTTTAACATCTTTGTAATCTAGGAAAAACTTATTGAATATTATTTATTATTTAATTATGAAATTAATATATGGGATCAACCACGGTATCTAACTTTAGCTTTAAGGAAAGCAAATTATTACAGATTCGTTTGTATTTCGTTTTGTATTATTTATTCATAATATTGATAATTAATTTTTTACCTATTTCAAAGAATATCCTTTATCCTATTTATCTTTATCTAAAAAATTTAATTAACATTCAGTTTATCCCATCAAAAAGTGAATTCATTATGTTTTATACGTCAACAATTTTTCTTTTCTTAATTTTTACTATAATTTTTATTTCAATTATTTTAATTTATAGTTATAAAGATAAAAAAGTCTTATTCATTAATACAAAATATAATATACTAATTATTACAACTTTAACAATATTTGGAATAATAGGAATAATTCATTTATTTTTATTAAATAATTTAGGATACGAAAATATTATCTATATAACTGATGCTTATTTAACTATTATATACTTAATTATTATTTTCATTATTTTTTTATTAATGTTTGATATAATAGAACCGAAAATCGATCTTTATAACTTATCTATGTTACAGCTAGATCAACACCGTATTTCTATACGTTTATCGGAAAATATAATATATTTGAAAGAAAGGAATGCAAGAATAAGAGTAAATATATTTGTAGCTTTGGGGGCGAATACTATATTTTTTATGATTCCGCTCTTAATTTTTTATTTTGGTTTTACAATTATTCCGTGGTATATCATTATTCTTACTGTCTTTCATTTATATATTATTTTTGAAATAATTAGAAAGAAATATTTTTTAAATAAAGAAACTTTTTATCAAGACTTTTATAAATTAAGTAAGTATTTCAATAAACGTTATGCTATATTTTTTGGAATATTGTCAATTGTAGCAGTTTTTGATATTCTTAATTTATTTTTATTGAAAAATTTTACTATACAAATAATATTGCAACCAGCGATTATAGAGAAAGATTGGCCATTTTCTGTTTCGAATGCTATTATAATTTTACATCTTATTTGTTTTAGATTTTATATTGGTCTTGTTTCTAGTTTTTATTCTTTTAATTATTATTTACATTATTTCATATTACCTGAGAATCTAGGCTATAAAACAGATATATATGAAATAAAGGGTATTCTAGTAAATCTAATGAGTCCAATATTAGCATTTCTTTCTTATTTGGCATTGTTTATAGTTTTTATAATTAATTTATTGTTATAAAAAATGTCTAATAAAAAAGCAACAATGAGTTTGCACAAAAGAACTTTAAAATGGACACAGAATATTCAAGGAGAAATGACCTTTGTCCCTAAAAATTATACTTACAAACGTATTTATAAGTTTATCTCATTAATGCTGGTAGGACTTTTAATGGTTCTAATCCTTCTGCCAAACTATATCTCAATTACCGAAGCTCAAAGGCCAACAGTAAAAGTTAACTGGGTTATTCATAGTAATCCAACTAAATACGATGAGTTTGCTTACACTGTATGTGAGGCTGGAGATTACATATATATTGTTGGGGATCAGAATGACAATGCTAGAATTGAAATGAGGTTTAAGGCAAATGGATCTTTGGTTAAAATTTGGAATCCTAAAGGCTTTTACACACTATTTGATTGTGTTATTGATAATAACAAGCTATATGTAGTAGGTCTATACTGGAGCATATTTGTGTTAGATTTGGAATTGAATCTTCTAACATCTAAGCATAGATACCTAGATGGACCTGCTTATTCTGTTATATTTTATGATGAACATATTTATATAGCCGGTTGGGAAAGAAAAGAAGATGATGATAGGTGGGTGGTTGGGAAGTGGAAAGCCTACAACTTAACGTTGGTTAAGGAATATACATCAAACCCATCTTCAGTAGACTGGGCTTATGCTCTTAATATTAACCCTATTACCAAACAATTATGGATTGTAGGTAGCGAACAAATTAGCAAATTTAGGATTGAGATATTAGATCTGGATTTAAATCCAATAAAGATTATAAGTAAGGAAGATAGAGTTATCTCTGCTTATGCTTTAGACTTTGATGAGGATGGATATGCTTATATAGGCGGATATAAAATCATAGCTAAATACGATAAAGATGGAAACGAAGTAGTAACAAAAAAGGTACCATATATTGCCAGTAAGCTTCTGTATTCAAAAGGTTATGTATATATTGGCGCCGTTGAAGAGATTGGTAAGTACATGAGGCATGTTTTGTACATTTATGATAAAAATCTAAACCAAGTTGAAAAAACAGTGTTAAGTCAGGATATAGATGCAAATGCTTGGTTTAGTGTGGGGAAAATGGCTTTGGCTAATGAAAACCTATACATAGCAGGGATTCCGGAATGGACGATATACTCCATATCGGTCTCTACATCACAAACTATAATAAATCATGATACTACAACATCTCCTGCACCCATTACAACTGAAGGTTTCAACTTGATGTATCTTATCATTGGGGTAGCCGTAGCTGTAACTATTATAACGATTATCCTCATCAGAAAAAAATATTTTAAATTTTATCGTCTCAATAAAGTTTAATATTCGTTCTTTCTTACAAATTTTTAAGAAATTTATAATAGTAAGATTAAATATAATATGAAAATAATGTTTATCGCTCAAAAACTCTTTAATTTAGTAAAATTTACGCAATATGATTTAACTTTACTTAAATATGAAATTGGAATATGGGATCATTTAAAGGATTGGTTAAAACTAAAGAAAAGCATGTCATTTCAAGTTAATTGTATATGTATTCTCACATTTTAATGATGGGAGCAATTCCTATTCTTTATTTTGAAAACCTAATCTGCAAATGCTTTTTTTAAACTATTTAATAAATTTCAAATGATACCATCAGGATCATATATAACTTTTTCCTTTCTTTTTCTAACTTTTTTTTGTTTTATTTTTAATCATTGCAGTATATAGAATTTTTGAAATTTTTTATAAAACAAATATTAACATTACATTATTTTCATTATATTTAATATTTCAAATTCTTTTCTTAATAGCTATTATACTTTCCTTGTTATATAACTATCCAATCTATAAGGATATCTATTTTTATTTAAAAAATTTAATAGGTATTAAATTAATTCCTATAGAAAGTGAATTCATTATGTTTTACACATCAACAACTTTCTTTTTCTTAATTTTAACTATAATTTTTATTCCAATAATTTTATTTAATAGTCATAGAACTAAAGAATTTCCAATTTTTAATTCAATATTAAATATTCAAATTATTATATTTTTTATAATATTTGGTATAGTAGGAATAATTTATTCATTTTTATTAAGTAATTTAACATATACAAATATTATTAATCTAGCTGATGTTTATTTAACTGTCGTGTATTTAAGCGTTTTGATGTTATTATTAATGATAAATATAAATAAAATTGGTCTTTATCATGTCCCAATTAGAGTAGCATTAAGAGCTAAAAAATTGTTTAATTATTTTAAAAAATGTAGTCCAGCAGAAATAAAAATGTATATGATAATATTGCCTCTTTTATCGACTTCGCCGATTCAGTTAACTTCTTTTAATGTTTATAATTTTGTAATAAAAGCACCTATACCATGGCTTCCTATTGTTTTAATAATATTTTATTTCTACATTGTGTTGAAGATACTTATAAAAAAATTAAAAAAAGAAACTTTTTATCAAGGTTTATATATATTAGATAAATATTTTAATATACGTTTATTTATTGTTTTCGAAATATTAACTTTTTTAGCAATATTAGATTCACTTAATTTTATTTTATTGAAAAATTATACAATACAAAATATATTACAGCCGACAACAAGTTTATCAACAATAAATCAAGATCTGATCTTTCAATCTTTGATTATTGTTTCATTAGTTTTTCTTGTTTGTTCTTTACTTCCCTTTATTATATACTATCATTTTATTTATCCTGATTTACATTATTTTCATTATTACATTCTTGCAGAAAATATTGGTTATAAAGTATATAAAAGTGAAGTGAAGGGAATTCAAATAACTCCAATGAGTCCAATAGCAATATTTATTTCTTATTTAGTATTGTTAATAATCTTTATTATTAATTTATTGCTATAGAATCGTGATTAATTTGGTATCCATTTTTGTAATTCTTGAAGCTGGAATAAATGTTGATTTTAAATATATTTATTCTTTTTTACAAAATTCAATAAATATTCAAGTAATAACATTAGCAGACATCACATATTCAATTCCCATTGGTATTCCTTTCGGCATATTTATAGTCATTTTTACATACAAATTTTTCGAAATTTTTAATAAAAAAGAAATTAGCATTTTATTTGTTAAATTTTATTTTATATTTCAAATTTATTTATTAATGATTACAATATATTTTTTTAAACCTATTTATCCAATTTATAAGAATATTTATTTTAATTTAATAAATTCAATTAATGTTTAATTTATGTCTTTGAAAAGTGATTTTATCATTTTTTACACATCAACAATTTTTATTTTATTAATTTTAACTATAATTATTATTTCAATTGATCTAATTTATAGTTTAATAACTAAGAAAATTTCATTTTTCAACACAAAATATAATATTTTATTCATTCTAAGTTTAACAATATTTGGAACAATAGGAATAATTTATTCATTTTTAATAAATAAATTAGGATATATGAATTTTATTCACTTAACAGATGCTTATTTAATTAGCATCTATTTAATTATTTATTTATTGGTATTAACGATAGCTTTAACGAAAATCGATTTTTCAACAAGTGCACAGTTAATCGATAGCAAATTCTTAAATATAAAATATATAAAGGAAAAGGTAAGGAAAAGAGGAGCTGCGATATTTTTTTCCATATTAATGTTTATTCTGCTTTTTGGAATCCATTCTTACGTTTTTCTTATTAATGGACTAATTCCGTGGTACACTATTATTTTCTTCATTTTTTATTTATATGTTACTTTCGAAATTTTTAGAAAAAAATATTTATTAAAAGAAGAAACATTTTATCAAGACTTTTATAAATTAAATAAATACTTCAATAAACGTTTACTTATAGTTTTCGGAATATTAACTTTTTTAGCAATACTAGATTCACTTAATTTTCTTTTATTAAGAAGCTATACAATACAAAATATAATTCAACCAATATTAATATATGAAGAGATTGTATCGATAATGAACCAAGATTTGTTACTTCGTACCTCAGTAATTTTTTCATTTGCATATCTTCTTTATTTTTTGGTTTATTATACAATTTATTATTATGTTAATTACCCTATTTACAAAGATTACATTCACTACATTCTTGCAGCTAATATTGGCTATAAAGTAGAAAAGAAAGAAATCAAAGAAATTCAAGTAAATCCAATAATAACATTTCTTTCATATTTAGCGTTGCTCATACTTTTTATAATTAATTTAATGCTGTAATTCGTAATAATTAATTCTCATGCTCCATTTTTCCTATGATGAAATAGTAGAAAAACTAGAAGAGTTATACAGAAGTTTCAAATAAAGAAGTTTTTAAAGATAGGTATATGGTCGTAGCAAGTATTCGCTATAATGTTAAGTTCTGGAATAGATTTTAATGACCTAAAAATAAAGACAAAACATATTCAGAAGAAATAAATAGTGGTCTAAGACCATTTAAGACGTCATATTTACCATATCAGCAGTTATAAACTTTGCTAAGGTATTAATAAAGCCTCAATGATTGTTATCGAACGTTTCATGAAGCATGGTTTTAAAGGGATGCTGAGGTATTCATTAGCTGAGCTATTGGACTACTTATAGGCTTGTTGTCTCTTCACGGTTAGCATCAATTTATTAATGATTTTTCCATAGGTTTTACATCCATCAATTCCTTCTTAACTTGGTTAAAATTACTAAGTTAGATTTATCTTTATTTAACTATAAGATTAAAATATGGGATCATCTACGAGATTAAATTTAATCACGTTTATAATGTACATGCTTTTTTTATTTGTATTTCTTACTTTAGCTAGTGTAAATTATTTTGAACCTATTTATAAACATATATACCATTTTTTAAAAGATATGGTAAACATTAAACTAATTCCATTCGAGACCTACTTTATTTTATTCTATGCATTATCAATTTTCTTTTTCTTTATTTTAACCATAATTTTCCTTCCAATCGATTTAATTCATAGTTTTTTGAAAAAGAGGATTTCCTTCTTTAATACAATATTCAATATTCAATTTATTTTATTCTTAATAGCATTTGGAATAATAAGTATCGTATATATGTTTATATTAAATAATTTAGGATATATCAGTATCATTTATTTGATTGATGCTTATTTAATTACTATGTATATATCATTATATATTTTAATTTTAATAATAATATTTAATAAAATGGTTATGTTTTTATCTATTATTGAAGCTGATTTTCATGTTACCAAATCTAATTTTAAAGAAATAAAAACAGGAGTAAATAATTATAAAGAGAGAGATGTGATAAAAAGAAAAGATTTAATGAAATTCTTGCTGTGCCTCTTTGTGCCATTACTGTTAATTATTTTTGCTTTTATTATTGAGGGAATACTTGCATGGTACGCTATAATTTTCCTTATTTTTAATTCATTTATTATATTTAAAATATTAAAAAATTTTAATAACAAAAAATTTTTTTATTATGATGATTTATATAAAATATTAGACAATTACTTTGACAAACGTTTTGTTATACTTTTTGGAATATTAGCAATTATAGCAGTAGTAGATACAATTAATAAATTTTTATTAAATAATTACACGGTGCAGTTTATACTGCAACCAATGATACCAATGATAGAAAGAAATCCACCAAGCTATTATTCATGGATTTCAATTTTTCACATAGGTTATTTTTTTCTCTATTATTTTCTTTATTTGTTTGATTTTAAATTTACAAAAAATATTGACAAAGTAAAAAAAGAAATCAAGGAAATCCAAGTAAATCCAATATTCGTATTTCTTTCATACTTTGTGTTATTTATAGTTTTCTTAATTAATTTAATATTATGATGAGGAGTATTAGAAATGAGCAAAATTTCTAGGCTTTACGGAAGATTTAAAATTAATGCCGGTAATTTAAAAAGAAAAAATGATTCTTTAAGAAATTTCGCTAATGGACATATTTACAAGCTTATTTCGCTAGTACTGGTAGCGAACTTACTAATTTTATTCATACTACCTAATTACACTCCAAATGTTGAAGCTCAAGGTTTCACTGTAAAAATTAACTGGAAAGTTCACAGCAATCCAACTATGGAGAAGGATTATGCTTTTGCTGTATGCGAGGCTAAGGATTATATATACATTGTAGGTACTCAAAAAGATGTAAAACGCATATTATACTGGGATGGCAGAATTGAAATGAGATATAAGGAAAATGGATCTTTAATTAAAGCTTGGACATCAAAAGATTTTAGCTTTTTACATGAATGCATTATAGTTAAGGATAAACTATATGTCATCGGAGACGATTTTAAAATACTAGCATTTAATTTAAGCTTAAACTTGCTGACGTATAAACATGGAAATGCGTCAGGACGCGCCACCTCGATTGCTTTCTTTGATGATCATCTGTATGTTGCTGGCATGAAGGAGGTCGGTAAGTTTAACTATGTGTGGAGAGTCGAGAAGTGGAGTGTTGAAGATCTGACGTTAGTTAAGGAATATGACATAAGCTCAGCTCTGACATCGGTGTTTTTGTTCATTGTTGTTGGAGTAAATCCAATTACCAAGCAAGTATGGGTTGCAGGTGGTGACAGTGAAGGATTCAGGGTTGAAATACTGGACCTAGAACTCAATCCGTTGAAAACAATCAGGAATAAGTCGCTGGGTAATGCTTACAGTATAGACTTCGACAGAGATGGAAACGCATACATAGGCGGATACAGATTCATAGCTAAATACGATAAAGATGGAAACGAAGTGGTATCGTATAATATACCATTTAATGCTTCTAAGCTTATACACTCCAATGGACTGATCTATGTTGGTGCAGAAGAGATTGATTTTAGTGATAAGCATATTCTAATCATCTATGATAAAAACTTAGCCCAAGTCAGAATTGCAATAGTAAGTTCGTACCTGTTTTCCAAAGCCGGCTTTCTCTCTGGCAAGATGACTTTCGACGGTAAAGCCTTGTACATAGCAGGAATTCATGAAACGGATGGAGAGATAGAGTGGGTCATATATTCCATATTAATTAAACCAAAGGACCAAATAGAAATACTTTTAGACTGGCTAGTTATTATTATTGGAATAATAACTCTAGTAGCTATTTTAATCTTGATTTTCTTTTTGTTTAAACGTCAGCAAGATATAAGAATGTTAAAATAAATTCCGCAATATTTATTTGCAGAATTGCAAGCAAACCTAAATATTATTATTACTAATTTTATAATAATTTTATAATATGGATACTTACAAACTTACCTCGCTGATATTATTAGGATTTTTATTATTTTTGATTGTATTACCTTACCATGTTCTAATCGCTGAAACCCAAGACTCAAGTATAAAAGTTAACTGGAGAGTTTACAGTGACCCGACAGAGAGTTTTGATATTGCTTATTCTATATGTGAGGCTGGAGATTACGTATATATTGTTGGACATCAAGACTTCTTTGGTAGGGTTGAGATGAGATTTAAATCAAATGGAGCTTTGGTTAAAGCTTGGACATCAAAAGATTTTTTCAATTTTCGTGATTGTATTGCGGTTAATGATAAACTTTATGTGTTTAGCTTCCCTTGGGATCTATTAGTATTTGATTTAGACTTAAATCTATTAATGTTCAAACGTAAGTCTACATCTGATTTCGCTTATTCTATGCAACTTTACGATAACCACATTTATGTAGCCGGTTTTGAATTAACGAAAAATTTAGATTTTTTATGGAGAATTGAGAAGTGGAAAATTGAAGATCTAACATTAGTTAAGGAATATAAAGGAGAACCAGCTTCTGGAGTTACATCCTTAATCTCTATTGGTATTAACCCTGTATCTAAACAGGTATGGGCTATAGGTGATTATAGTAAGGAATGGAAAAATTACCTTTTTAGAGTTGAAATACTAGATCTGGACTTAAATCTAATAAAGGATATTAGGAAAGACGATATTGGTATCGCACGTGCTATAAGTTTTGACG
>OGCB01000519.1_pt1 | contig 9936 bp, 16 predicted proteins | sample 1570031 | NCBI WGS metagenome assembly OGCB01 (sample SAMN05518655, study PRJEB24509) | hot springs metagenome | isolation source: Octopus Spring Streamers, Yellowstone National Park, Wyoming, USA | place: USA:Octopus Spring Streamers, Yellowstone National Park, Wyoming, USA | collected 2011-10-11 | reverse complement strand
TAGATGAGCCGCCACCTGAGAAAGATCCTGAGCCTGATATTGAGAAGTATGTTGCCTGGCAAACACCTCTCCACAGAGAAGCTTTGAAAAGAGCTCTTATAAAGTCTTAGAGGAAGTTAGATGAGGATGTTTTGCTGGGTTAACAGTGTTGAGCTTTAGGCATAGGGGTACGAAGCCATGTTGAAGAAGGTAAAACTATCTTTTGCACCTGGTCTTGAGGTAGAGTTTATCGATAGAGAGAAAGGCATTGAGCAGATTTTTGAAAGGGCTGAGAGAGGTACTTGGAAACCAGTTGTTGTTTTTGGTCCTGAAGGTTGTGGTAAGAGTGCATGGCTTAAGCAAGCAGTTGAGGTTTTAAGAGAAACTGGATACGAGACCCTCTACATTGACCCGCTCCACAGGACGTTTATTGCATATAGTGATATCAAGGATATTATAAGGAAATTAAGTGAGGCTACAACTGAAGTTATCGGTGTGGCTGAAGTTAAACTTGCTACACTGGTAATAGATGCTGTAAAGGAGCTTATTGGGATATGGAGGAAGGAAAGAGTGGCTGTTCTTATAGATGAGGTTTTTCAGGCTATAGGATTAGATAAAGCAGAGATATACGTTAAAAGTTTACTAAACTTAATCGAATATCCGCCAAGAAGTTATGAGAGGATGGTTATAATAGTAGCAACTAATGAGGGTGTAACTAGAAGGAAGATTGGCAGACATGGATGGGCTTCACTGAGGCCAATGTGGAATATGTCTAGAAAGGGGTTTGAGGAATTATATGAGAAGATACCAAGTCCTAAGCCAGAATTTGAAGATATTTGGAAATTGACTGGTGGAAATCCTGATATGCTCTCAAAACTTTACCAAGCTGAATGGAATGTTAATAGAGTTATTACTGAGCTTATTAACAGTAAGGAGATCACATCTAGCTTTATTGAAAAGTGGAAGAGTTGGCTCGAAGAGGCTGTTAAGGATCCTGATATACTATGGAGAGCTAATGTTCCAGATGAACTTGTGAGAGAGTTAATCGCTAAGAACCTTATAGTGTATAATATGTATGATAGAGATCCATGGTTCTGGATAGATGAGCCACCATTGGAGAAGGATCTTGATCTTGGAATAGGAAAACACGTAGCATGGCAAACACCGCTACATAGAGAAGCAGTTAAGAGAGCAATAACGCAACGGTGATGCTTTCAATAAATGTAATAGGCAGAACCTTAAATACGTATTACTTTATAGATTATTTACGAGCTAGAGTATGGTTAAGAAGAAAAAGATAGGCATAATTATCGATATAGACCTTTGGGAGAGGTTTAAGACTAAAGTTGTAAGTGAGAAAGGTTTAAAGGATCTTAGTAAGGCTGTTGAAGAAGTCATAGAGGAGAAGCTTTGCGAAGATTTGATAGTAGAAACTATTGAAGGGTTATTAGGTTCAGAGAAACCTCCTTTAGTAATAACTCCCGTTAAGCCTAAGATTCAAACAGATGCTGGAAAGACTGTAAGAGAGCTTAGAGATTCGAGGTTTTAAGGATGCTGGTTTGCCTATACACAAGTACAATTATTAAGCGTTATTAAACCAAAGGCTAGTTTGTAAAACGAGCAAGCGAGTATTATTCTTTTAGAATTTTGCTAACTTCCAGCCCTAAAAAGTATTCCAAAAAAGAACTCTTCTGCATTTTCTCACGCTATGTAATTTCATTTGTTTTAGAAACAAGTACAAATTGTAACTTAATTCACGTTAGCATTTCAATTTGCTGATTGCGGTAAAAATTTCTGACATCTCGGATGAGATAAGTTGCTTGTTAATCAAATCGTAAATCGTCAAAATAGGTAATGGTATATCTATTAAAATCTCAATTGCACCTCCAGGAAAACCAAGAGATGGTTTTACGATTCCTGTATATTTTATATGTCTCGGATCAACATCTGCTAATCTAAACCCTCCTATTCTAAAAAGCTCAATTTTCTTGATAGCTAGTAGATTACTTGCAATTACAGGATCGTCTGTTAATAAGGTAGTCCAATAAGTTCCACGCGGGTTAGTAATTGAGTAGACAACACCATTTTTTAAAATAAAACATAATTCCTTCTTGTCAACATACCTATAAAGATAACCTGAATCATATACAAATAGCATGATAATAGAGAGAAGTAAATTATTAAATTTTTTTACGCATCTCGGTAACACATTTTTCAAAAATGTTTAATATATCTCGTGCTATTTCATCTATATCTTTATCTTCCTTAAAATAAAGGTACTTGGAGAATAAATTATTTAATTTCATCTTTTCAACATTTGATCTGTAAAATTCGTGGGAGATTCTATAGTAACTAATTGTCCTCTCCATGCAAAACAGCCTACTTCTCCTATAAGATGATTTTGGGCTATATACAATTTATAAGAAGCTTAATTATCTTAGAAGACTAAGAAATTGCTGATAACGAAACGGCATAAATCATACTAAGAAAATAACTTGGGAACTTAAATATTATGCATATGTATATTTTATATGCCTAAAGTTACGACTAAGTTTCAAATAACTATACCCAAAGAAGTTAGAGAGAAGATCGACTTAAAGCATGGTGAAGAAATTGAAGTGGTTGTTTTAAACGATAACGAAATTCTTTTGAGAAGAAAATTTAAAAGAATTAGAAATCCACTGGAAATACTCATAGGAAAGAAAGAATGGAAAGAAGAAATTTCTCCAGAAAAATTAGATGAGCTAAGCGAGGGATGAGTTATTTACATACAGAAAGTCTTATGATATCTAAAGAAGAAGAAAGTAATAATTTTCGTGATGACTTCTTCTAATTATTTGTTTTTAAGATGAAACTAGATATAATAATCAGTAGTAACTTATATTGATTAGATGGTTAACATTTATGTTAAAGTTAAAATAGCTGATGAGCTTCTAAACAAGATTCTAGAAACTCAAGGAATCGTTGATACTGGAGCAACTCTTACAGTTATACCTAGAAAGATTGCTTCTGAACTTGGATTAAAAACAACAGGAAGTAATATCGTAGAAACTGGAGCTGGAAAAATTAAACTTGATCGTTCAAGAGCTTGGTTGGAACTTGAAGGAAAAAGCGAGATAATCCCTGTATTAATTTCTGATACTATTGATAAAGTTCTAATTGGTGTAACAACACTTGAAATTCTTGGCTTACAAGTAGATCCGATTGAAGGAAAGCTGAAAGAGTGGACTTTGCTTATGTATTAATTATATGTTTAACGCTATATAATAAAATATGGGACACATAGAAGTAGAAGTTACATTAAGCGATATTCAACAAACTAAATCCATTAAAATCAATGCTCTTGTAGATACTGGAGCTACATTAAGTGTAATTCCTGAAGAAATTTCAAAAGAATTAAATCTTTTTAAGACTGGTGAAAAAGTAAAAGTTCTAACAGGTAAAGGAATTGAAGAACTTGAATTAGCTCATGCAACTATTGAAATTATGGGTAAAAAGAGGATAATGCCTGTTTTGATCAGTAAAGAGATTGATAAAGTTCTAATTGGTGTAACAACACTTGAAGCCATGAACTTAAAAGTAAATCCTAAAACACAACAACTTGAAGAGGTTACAGCCTTTCTTTATTAAAAAGTCTTGCAAATTTTTCATCTTACATTTTAATCTTCCAAAAATTTGTGAACTATAAAGATATCGAAAAACGATATAAAGTGGTCTAAAATCGTTCATTTGACTCAATCTTTATATTATTAAACAGTTCAATAAATTAAACAAACATATTCTTAACATTCAGATAAGTTATTATGTGTGTAAATGTTAATGGAATTTGTGAAAAAGTATTATATAGTTAATGTTGATAAGAAAGGCAGAATTGTTATACCTAAGGAAATAAGGGATAAAATGAATATCCATGGTAAGGTTAAAATCATTGTTAAGAATGATGTTACAGAAATAAGACCAGCCTTAAAAAATCTTAATTATAAAGGAATTTTCTTTGTAAATTGGAATATATCAAAAGATGTGGATGAAATTTTAGAAAAAGCCTTTAAAGAGCGAAGCAGAATATGGTTAAAAGATATTTTGAAGTGAATATATTGTGTAAATTTTGAAAATCTCTTCTTTAAACAAAAATATTGGCAATTACCATACCAAAAACTGAAGTTCCTTTACATCCTTCAATTCAGGATATTTATTCAAATCAGGTTCTTTCAGCAGTTTTTCTGGAACTTCAGGAGGCAAAAAGAACTCTTCTCTAAATCTTTTAGCAGAATCAGGATCACGAAAATATACAACATCGTTTCCTATATATACTTTACCATTTCCTAGAAATTCACGAACTCTTACTAAATACTTTTTAAGCGATTCCCATCTCATTCTAGCATCTTTATCTACTTTACTCAAAGGATCTCCTTCTAATGAAGCCATAAAAAGTTCATACATCCCATCGAATACCCTAGGAGTAAAGTTCCAAGTTGCATAAACTTTTCCTTTCCATTCAAATAATTCCCATACAGGAGTTATATCTTTTCCTTCCTTATACTCAAAAACATGAACTCCAAAAACTTTATTCAGCTCTTCTTGACTTACCTTTTTTACATTTTCAATTATCACTATCAACTGTACTCCCATTTTTATAATATTAAGATAAATTCTCTTTAATTAATTTATGACTATACCATGGCCCGTGCCTGCGGGTCATCTTATTAAAATCAAAAACTTCTTATTTAAAAGCATAAAAATAAAACACTTTATCTTTTAAACTAATACATAACTTTAAAAACCAATTTTTTTTATTGTACTTTGAATAAATAACGTTTTAAATAATATAATGTAATTTTTCATATCTTATGTTAAAAATCACAATCACAACTCCTGTTTATCCATATCCTAAAAGAGGAGTCTATACAGGAATAGAAAGACATATCGAGAACATTTCAAAGTATTTAGCTCTTAATAATTGCAAAGTAAGGGTTATAACTACATTTTGGAATGGAGGAAATAGCTATGACACAAAAAACGGTATTGAAATATTCAGAGTAAAGGATGCAACTTTATATCTTGGAAGGGCTGCAGGATTGGCTGAGCTAAATTATCTTAGCTTTTCATTGACTTCAATATTGAAAAGTTTAGAACTAGATAGCGATGTTTTATTGCTAAATAATCAATCACCTTTTTCCTTCTTATCTAATGCAAAGCTTAAAGTTGGCTTAGCTCATCATGTAGATTACATTAAAAACTTTAAAGATATATTCGTGATACCTTTCGCTAATCTTTATTCTAAAATGACAAAGATAGACTATATCATTGCTCCAAGTTATTTTACAAAAAAGCAAATAATTGAAACTTTCAAAATATCTAGCGAGAAAATAGAAGTTATACATGAAGGAGTTGATACAAATAGATTCAATCCTAATAATAAGCCTATATTCAGAGATAAATTCAAATCGCAATACGTAATTCTCTTCGTAGGTGCTTTGGTTAAAACGAAAAATGTAGATAAACTAATAAGGGTATTCAATTATGTTCAAAAAAGAATAGATGCTTCATTGGTAATTGTTGGTGAAGGACCAGAGAAAAGTAATTTGATGAAAATTGTTAAAGAATCGAATTTAACAAATAAGGTCTTCTTTGAAGGGTTTGTAAAAGATTATGATTTACCATATTATTACTCTTCATGCGATATCTTTGCTTCATGTTCAATAATCGAAGGTTTTGGATTAATATTTTTAGAAGCGATGGCCAGCGGTAAACCAGTAGTTGCTTTTAACATTGCAAGCATACCCGAGGTTGTTGAAAATGGAGGAATTATAATAAAGAATTTTGATCTTAAGGAAATGGCTGAAAAGATAATAGAGCTTTTATCAAACAAAGAAGTTTATGAAGAATATTCAAGAAGAGCTAGAGAAATTGCAATTAATCATGACTGGAATATTATATCGAGAAAATATCTGAACTTTTTTGAAAAAAGTTTGAAAGTTATTAAATCTAGCTAAAATAGAATTTTAAAGAAAATAATAAACAAATTTATGAGGGTTTTGAGTGCAATGTCTTTTAAAAGCATTTTCAATTTACTTCATTTCACAATTATTTATTCCTTTATAATGTTTTTTAATTAATATAATATAGTAAATGAAAAGCGAAATAAGAAAAGAATTAATAAGACTATTGAAAGAAGATGAAAGTTTTCGCTATGAGGTATTAGGTTTATTGGGAATAAGAGATTTGATGGACGAATTAAGAAAGCTTAGAGAAGATTTTAACCGTTATATAAGATTAAGTGAAAGAAGGTGGAGAGAAAATGCTAAATTATGGGAAGAAAACTTTAAGAGGTGGGAAGAAAATGATAGAAGGTGGAAGGAGAATGAAAAACGATGGGAAGAAAATGAAAAGCGATGGGAAGAAAATTTCAAGAGATGGGAAATGCAGATAAAACATTTAAATGGCTCATTAATGCTCTTACAGATATTCGCGATGCATTAGGAGGCGGTTTTGAATATTATTCTGGAAGGGTAGTCAAACTATTAATGAAAGAAAGAGGTATAGATTGCGATATTAAAGTAAATGTAACGTTACCTATAGACGGCTACAAAGAAGTAGATATATTTTGTTCGGATCCTTTAATTGTAGGTGAGGTGACAGTAACATTACGTAGCATTGAAGAAGCTAAGAATCAATTGGAAAAGTTATATATTGCAGTGAATTCTGCTGAAAAGTTTACGAATAAGAAAACATATTTAAAAGTTTTATCTGTGGAGTATGCCAACGAAGAAGTTGCAAACTATTTGAAGGAAAAATGCAAAGAAGAAGGAATTTATTTAATATTAGGAAGAGAATATAGTCTGGGTGTTCCGCTTTACTAATGAGTTTTTTGTGGCCATTTAACTTTATTATTGATTGTTTAGCGATATCTTTAATATTCAAATGATGAAAATAAAAAATAAATTCGCTTTTTAAAAGAAAATTTTAAGTATCTATTTAAATATAATAAGGTAGGTGATAAAACTGGACACGTATTAAAATGCATAAATTGTGGAAGAGAATATCCTGTAAGTATTTGGTTATTTAAGTGCTCAATTTGCAATAGCTTGCTTGAGGTTAAGCTAAATTTAAAGGAAGCAAAAGTAAACTTTCAAAGAGATATGGATGGTATTTGGAGATTCCAAGATTTGTTACCTAAAGTATCTGAGATTGTATCGCTAAATGAAGGAAATACTCCTTTAATAAGATCCAAGGAATTTGAAAATCTTTATTTTAAGTTTGAAGGTTTAAATCCAACAGGAAGCTTCAAAGACCGTGGAATGAGCGTTGTAGTAAGCTTAGCTAAAAGTAACGGAATAAAAAAGTTGATAGTTGCATCAACAGGAAATACCGCTGCGTCAGCATCGGCATATGCAGCTAGAGCAGGAATGGAATGCATTGTTGTTATACCAAAAAATAAGGTTGCAAAAGGAAAATTATTTCAAACGATTTTGCATGGAGCAAATATCATGGAAATTGAAGGAAATTTCGACGAAGCAATAAAATACGTAATTAATAAAATTGAAAAAGATAGAGAGTATTATCCAATAAATTCATTCAATCCATGGAGAATAGAAGGTCAAAAGACTCTAAGTTTTGAACTTTACGAAAAACTTGGCAGCATAGATAATGTTATAGTTCCTGTTGGAAATGGTGGAAATATTTCAGCAATATGAAAGGGCTTTAAAGAACTATACGAGCTTAAAATTATCAACGATTTACCCAAAATGATAGGAGTTCGAGCTGAAGGAGCCTCTCCCATAGCAGAAACATGGGAAAAAGGTCTTGAAAAACCAATCTCCTTTAAAAAACCTGAAACTATAGCTACTGCAATTAGAATAGGAAAGCCTGTTAACTGGCAAAAAGCTTTAAAAGCTGTTAGAGAATCAGGAGGAATTTTTATTAAAGTCAAAGATGAGGAGATTATAGAAGCTCAGAAAAGACTTGCAAGAAATGAAGGAATAGGTGCCGAGCCTGCTAGTGCAGCAGCATACGCTGCTTATTTAAAGCTTAAGGAAAAAGACATGATAAATAAATATGAGAAGACAGTAGTTGTGCTTACTGGTCATGCTTTAAAAGATCCTAGCTAAATAAGATTCTTACCATTCCTTAATAAAATTAACAGTCAATACCCACGAAAAATAAATATTATGTGAATATTTCGATATTAGCTATGCCAGACGTAATAAGCATAAGAATAAAAAGAACTAAAGAAGAAAGGGATGGGGATAATGTCAGAGAAGTTATGTAAAACTTTAGAAGATGATAAGGGATAAAGAAAAAGAAGAACTTAAATAGATAGCGATGAAAATAAAAGAATTAATGAAACATGTAAGCGAAGATGATTGGGTGAGAGCAGTTAGGGAAAGTAGAGATGAAAGATAAAAAATAACATGAGTATTGAACTCGAATACCATTTTAAACTAGCCCTAAAATATTTTGAGGAGGGAAAAAATCTTGTTGATAAAGATCCTATTCAGGCCAGCGAAAAACTTTACAAAGCTGCAGAGGAAATAGTTAAGATGCTTACCATGTACTTTAACTTAAGTGATGTTCTTGAAAATGTTAAAAAGAGAGGTAGATGGACAGTTGCAGAACTTGAAAGAGCAGTTGAAGCTATTAGCGAAAGATTTGGAGAATGGTTCATTAGCGTATGGGATATTGCATGGGCTTTACACGTATGGGGTTTTCATGAGGCTAAATTAAATTCAAAAGCAGTAAAAGTAAGGTTACCGTATTTAGAAAGAATGATTTTAGAAACACAGAAATTAGTGGAAAAAGTTGAGCGTTAGAAAGATAAACATTATTAATTTTTTAAATATTTAAAAAAAGGTAAGTTTTTAATTTTAGTGATATAGTTTGGAAACAGTTATTAATGGTAAGGTTATTGAAATTAGGAGGCTTAAAGATCCTGAAGAATATCGCATGGTTAGTGATACGGAAATAAAAGTTTGGGGCTTATTAGATTATAGCGGTATTGTAGCACATCATGTATTAATAGCTGCTGATAGAAGAGGTGGTTTAGTTTTAGGAGCTTTTGAAAAAGATACTGGCAAGATGATTGGTTTCGTATTTGGTTTTCCAGCAATATCTCCTGAAGGCAAGTTATATCATTATAGCCATATGACTGGTGTAATTCCTGAATATAGATATAAGGGTTTAGGATATTTGCTTAAATTAATGCAGAGAGATTATGTACTTAAACAGAATATAGATTTAATTGCCTGGACCTATGATCCTTTACAATCACCTAATGCTAAGTTTAATATTGGTAAATTAGGCATCATTGTTAGGAAGTTCTACATAAATTACTATGGAGAATTAAGAGATTCTATAAACTTTGGCATGCCTACTGATAGATTTGAAGCTGAATGGCGGATCAAAAGCAAATTAGTTGAGAGTAAGCTCAAAGGTTTGTTAAAACCTCCTTCCTTAAATATCCTAACTAAGTTGAGTGCTGATATAGTAACCAAGGTTGACCTTGCTAATAACTTACCTGTATTAACTAGCTATAACTTAGATAGTAATTCTAAGTTAGTACTTATTGAAATACCTGAAGATTTAAGTAAATTAAGGATTAACAATGAAATATTGAACAAATGGAGATTAGGTCTTAGAGAGGTATTTAACCGATACATTAATGAGCTTAAATACGTAGTTGTCGAGTTCATAAGCGAATATGTTGGTATTTTAAGGAGAAACTACTATGTGTTATTAAAGGAAAATTTAGAACATATATTAAGTGGTGAATTTCCTTGGAGATAATCAAAGTAGATATTTATCACATAGTTATGAAATTGAAAGTACCCTTTGAAACTAGCTTTGGTAAGACTATAAATAGGCATGGAATTCTTGTTAAAGTTGAAGACGTTTCTGGATGCGTTGGCTGGGGTGAGACGCCTGTTGAAGAGTGACCCTGGCATAGTTATGAAACTACAG
>OGCB01000513.1_pt1 | contig 10047 bp, 4 predicted proteins | sample 1570031 | NCBI WGS metagenome assembly OGCB01 (sample SAMN05518655, study PRJEB24509) | hot springs metagenome | isolation source: Octopus Spring Streamers, Yellowstone National Park, Wyoming, USA | place: USA:Octopus Spring Streamers, Yellowstone National Park, Wyoming, USA | collected 2011-10-11 | reverse complement strand
TCAGCCCCCTTATATTCTGATAAGAGGTGGAAGGGAATACGATACAGGAATAATGTATTTTTCAGGTGTGCCAGTATTTGTTTTAGATTTTTACGATGCAAGCGGAGAGGTTTGGTGGGCATATAAAGTCGACGATGGAGAATGGTCAGAATGGCAAAAAGGAAGCTCAGGTAGAATAAAACTTGATAAGAAACTATCAAAAGGTACCCATACTATTCATGTTATGGCTAAAGATAAATGGGATAATAGAACTACTGCGTCAAAGATTTTCTATTACGGAAGCGAAGGAGTGATGGGATGTAGGTCAGCAAGCGAAGTAGAAATACAAGAAGTAGTGTTTAGGGTGATATCTGTCTCAGCAACATTAGTTCCGATATTCGTAATAGTTTTAATGAGAATAAGAAATATAAGAAAAAAGAAGAAGAAAGAAAATGGAGGAGTGAAAAAAGAGGAAAATACTAATCAAAGTGATGAAAATATGAGATCAGAGAATGGAGATTCGGAGAAAGGAGATTTGGAATGAACAAGAAAGAGCATAGATGAAAGAGATAATACCGTATTTTTTGATTTTTGTGACTGGGTTTTGTCGTGGTTTGACTGAAATTTTCTTTTTTGTAAACAAGCAGGAGTTAAAAACTAACGAAATTTTCTCGTTTCTATCTTTTGTAGGAATCTGGTACTTTTTGTTTATTTATACCGTATCTTATGTAATAAGTTTTTTTTGTAGGAAAACATTCAAAGAAGTTATAGCTTCACTATCAAAATTTTTACCAATCGTTATTCTGTTTCCCCTGATAGATAAGTTCGCTTTTGGTCAAACTCATTTTTTCTATCGCACAAATCTTGATTTGAAGCAATTATTACTGCAAGGGAAATTCATCGATTGCGACTTCATATTCTTTCATTGTCTTGGCTTTTTCTCATCGTTCCTCCAACCAAAAGTGAATTTAAAATTAAAAATAAGGTTTCTGAATTCTTTCTTGTGTCTTATTTTTACATCTTTTATTTACTTTTTTCTTGCCTTTGGATTATATGAGATGATTTTATCTTTGCTGTTGTCTTTACCCGCATTTTTATTTAAATTCTCTGGCTATTCTAATGCTGATTATTATGATTCTTTGAAAGAGACCGTAAGGAACCTTTTATTGCAAATTCCAATCTATAAATGCGGGATTTTGTTTTCAATTCCACTTTTTTTCGTAATTTTGCTCATTATGAAAAAAGATAGACTCTCAGAAACCATTAATTTCTCGTATTTTATACCTTTCATTTCTGGTTTTATATTTTTGGTTGCAAAGCTTTATAAATTCCAGGAAGAGTCTTTTTTATACCTTAGCATTTTCAAAAATCCTATACTTGATCAACCAGAGTTGATTTTTAGAGCCATTTATATTTTACCATTTGTTTCTCTATTTGATAGAAAAGATCCAAAAGTTTTCTTCCCCGTATTATCTATCTGCTTGTTTTCCCAATATATACTAGTTTCATTTTTAATTTTTTTTTCTTTTTTGCTTTCATTTTCTTTTTTGGTGAGTAGATTTAAGTTTTTGGAAAGGTTATGGAGCTTGCGCTTTATTATAATTTTTTCTTGCGGGTCTGTCTTAAGCGAAAGAATTTTCTTTTTCACTTCTGACCTTCTTATTGCTACTTTCTTTTTATCTTTTGCACTGATTTTGAACAATGTATATTTTTCTTTTGTTGGACTCATACCATTTTTGATTTCAGGAAATGTTGATCTTACTCTTGCATCAATCCCTGCATATATAATTTGCTTATTAGCAAAAAAATTCTGGAATTATGCTCTGCTTTTGAGCTTTTCTGCATTTTATCTTTTAGCTTACTTGATATCACATTAATCTGAGGAGAATATCAAAGATTTTAAATTCTCTTTTTTCAATCCACTTTTGTATTATTGCTAATATATCGTTTATATCTTGGAGGTTAGGTGTTCTCCATCCACATTCCCTTGAGATGGTGTTTTCAATACCTTCATCTTGTGCAAAATTTAATGCGTAGCATTTCTCTACGATCAAAGAACCAGAAAATGTGGGGTCTTTCCATTTTATATAGGCAATCCCCCCTTTACTTGAGACTATACCATCTTTTTGTATTATTCCGAAGTGTTCAGAATCAACATCTTTTTCAAGCTCTATTGCGAGCTTAGTAATTGGAAATTCATAAGAGGGAATCAAAAATTCTTCGGGAAGGAAATCTCTTAGCGGTTTTTCCATAAACTTTGAAAGATTTATTTTCACAAAAGTTATTGGCAAGTTAAAAGGTCCAAATTTTGTAAGTTCATCAACTGAGACAAAATCATTTTTTGCTCTCTCAAAGAAATCTAATGTATCTGAATAAGCGAAAGAAATATTTCCTACATATATTGTTCCATCCTTTTTACATATGATGTTCTCTGAAGGACATTCCTCTGCGAGTTCATAAGCTTTCTGAAAATCTATTTTTGCTCTCTCTAAGTTCTCTCGAAGGAAGTTTGGCAAATTAATATCCTCCTTAAAATAAAGAGATTTTTCAGAAAACATCTGCGGTAAAGATTTTATTATATTTATTTTATCTTCAAGCGGGTGCTCAACGAAATGCATAAAAGCTTCTTTGAACTTCTGAGAAAAATCAAGGTTCAGATTTGTGATATATTTTAATATTGAATACATTATACGTGTTATAGCCGAGATAAATTTTGCCTCCGCAGGACCGAAATATCCAATTTTTGAGTCAAAAAGGAAAGGGAAAAGGCTCATTTTTATCTTTAAATCTGCAACATTTTCTGACCTATCATACATATCAGAAATTTCAGATAATATAAAATCAAAAGATGAAAGAAATCCATAATTTATTATTCCATCTATAATATTAGAGATATTGAGAGCTATCCCGATTGCATTTGATTCTGGCGTTCTACCGAATCTCTTTTCAAACTCTCTAAGATACATTCTTATCATACCCATTTCTCCTTTCCTTTGCATAAAATCAAGTATGAAAGACAAGATGCAGTTTTTGTCATCACCAGGGCACATATAAATTTCTAAATCTATTATTTTATTCCAGGGTGTATGAACCAAATCAAAGTAGGGGAAAAAACCGTCTCTTTCCACAGAAATTATGTATTGTGATTTTCTGGGAAGAAAAATTATGAAACTACCGTTATCTTCAGACGATGTAACCTCGGCAAGAATATTAGCGAGAGAAATATCCCTGAGGTAGATGTTACCGAATAGCCCTCTTCCAAAAACATTGTCTCCACCATAAAGTTTTATTTTTGCGGAGTGAATGGGCAAAGTAGAAGTTTTACTTAGAACTTTCCCCCTTATTACTACTGCTGCATTCAGTAATATTTCTATTTTATTATTATTATCAGATGATGGGAAAAATGTGATAGATTTTGGGAAATATCCTTTTTTGAATGCAGTCAAGCTTATAGTTTTTCCTTTTGGTACATCCAAATAAGCATCTCCTTTCACCGAAGAGACTAAAAAGGTATCATCTCCTAAATAGATTATAACTCCTCCTTCATTTTCTTCTGTGATTGCCCTTATGGAAATCTCGGTTATCGGAAAAGAAAAAGCAGAAAGAGGATCTGTACCTTCAGCTATTTCTGTGATGTTATCAAAACCATCCCCATCCGAATCAGGATCCCTATCATTAGGTATTGTATCAGAATCTATATCTTCTGGGTTAGATATTGGTATACTATATTTGAAGTCAGATGATAAATTACACGGGAAGTTATATATAAACCAGTTTGAGGTTATAAGTCTTTGGGAAGCTTGAGTGTTTCCAAGAACAAATTTTGATGATTGAAAATCCTCATCGCATATTATCGTTTGTGATTGAGTTTCCGGCTCATCAACTTTTAATTTCTCACCGTATGCTTCTATATCAACATATTTTATTGATAATGCATCTCCAGTTCTCTCCGAAAAAATTATTTTATGTTTACCTTTTGGAACTAACAGGGTATATTCTACATATTTTTCATCTTCCGCTAACACATTTATAGTTATGGGAGAGAAAAATGGTAGAAATGCTACTCCGACAATTTTTGGGTTCCCGGTAAAAATTGCTTTTCCGTATACTTTTACTGCATCTTCCATTGCAATATCAAAATTCATATTTTTTGTCAATACAATTTCTGCTGAGAAAGCTAAATTATCTTTCTTTGCGTAGATGATATATTTGCCTTTTTTTAGGCTGAACTTATATTTCCCAGAAGAGTCTGTTTTCTGAGGCGGAATACCTACAATTCCTACTTCCGCTTGATCAACGGGCTTGCCATCATGCAATACTCTACCTTCTAAAATGAAATAATTATCTTTTATTTTGTTCTCAGATTTGCAACCGAAAATAGAAAGAAGAGAAAAAAATACAAATCCAATGAAGAAACAAAAATAATAATAAGAGACAAAAATCACAACTTTTCTTCCCTCTTTGCACTCCATAATATAAAATTTTATGCATTTTACCAAAATTTTGCAGTACTTTGGAAACTTATTATAAAATAAAAAAATTTATATAAAAATAATAATATAAATAAAATTAAAAAGAATGTAAAAATTTTAAAGGTGGTCAATTTGTTATATGAGTCTTTAATTTGTGTTTTTCTATCTATTTTCGGTGTTATTTCTACAAGGTTCAAATTTTTAGGTTTAGGGATTTATATCTTAGTGGCGATAATATCTTCAATTTTGGTTCTAACCCGTTATTTTCTTTCAAGTGAGGAAGGCAAAATAAGGCTTTTGGCTTTACCATCAACCTTTATTTTGCTTTGTATTTCCTTTTTACTTTCTCCTAAATCTTTTCTGATATCGTTTGCTGCACTTTACTTTTCTTCACTTGAAATATTTTCTCCTTTTGAGTTAGGTAGAAAAATTCCATTTTTGACAAAACCTGTTATCTTTGTAATTTTTTATTTTTTGGGTTTTTACTCCGTTGCGAATCCATTTTCTTTTGCAACATATGACGCTCTTTACTATGCTCTTTTGATTTCAATTTTTGGCTTCTTCCTGGTACTTTCTCAAAAACATTTTATTTTTGCTTTCCCAGCTGTTTTGATTTTTCCTATTTTCCATTCTTCTCTTCCCTGTTTTGTTTTATCTTTATTTGCAGCATTCACATTATTTAAGATGAGACATACTTACAAAAATCACTACTCTTTTATTTTCTTTTTATTTATAGCTATTTTTGTTTTAGTATACTTTTATGACTCAAAGAATATGTTGCCAGCAGGAGCGAGGGAGATTTTCTGATTAACAAATTCTCTGATTAAAAAATTCTCATGATTAACGCAGATTTTCAAATTTGCAAAGTACGAAAAAAGTAGATGAAAAATTTTTAAATGAAAAAAGTAGATGAAAAATTTTTAAAGTAGAAATTTAGATTTATAAATATAACCTAAAATATGCTTCCTGTTTTATTCAAAATCGGTAGCTTTAATTTCCAGACCAATTTTATAACCTTACCTATAGTTTCTTCTTTTTTTGTTATTCTTGGTTGGAAGAGGTTGAAAAATATAGGATACAAAGATGATGAGATAAGCCTCATTATTTTTTTGATTTTCCTCTCTTGGCTTGTATTTTCTCGTATTATTAGTCTTATCAGTGGTGAACTATCGTTTTTAGATTTCTTCCTGATTTGGAAGGGAGGGAATCCTATGATATTAGGAATTATGGGTCCCATGATTTCTATGACTATTTATTTGCTCTTGAAGAGAAAAAATATAGCAGAATTTTTTGATGCTATGGTACCCGTAGTATCATTATCTTTAGCTTCCTACAGACTTTTAGTTTGCCTACCTACCGGATGTTGTTTTGGAAAACCCTTCAAATTTGGTTTGGTTTTCAAGGAAGGATCGGTAGCTTATTACCAAGCCTTGTTTCATTTAGGTTCTTTACGGCTTCATCCAACTCAAATATATGATGCAGTTTTTATGCTTCTCACTTTTATTATTCTTGAGAAAGCAAATTTCAAGCACAGGGGAGATAAAACTTTGTTTTTTCTTTTCATGCTATCTTTGATGCGTCTTATAGTAGATAATTTCAGAGGAGATATAAAAGAGTTTTTCATTATTTTTCAGCTTCCAAGTTTCCAAGGAATAACCTGGTGGCAAATTTTATCTGTTTTCCTTTTTTTATGCGGAGTATATTGGATTAAAGTACTAAGGATAAGGGTATAATTTTTGGTATTGATTTTAAACACCAAAAAATAAGGGAAAAACCCTGGAAAAATCAGAAATTTTTGCAAAAAAATGCGAAAATTTAGGTTTTGACCGCTTTCTTTCCCTTGTCTGATGAGGGCTCCAAAAATTATCAAAATCTTGACTTTTTTTTTTCGTGATTATAATTTTTTAATAATAGGATAAATTTTTAAATTGGGAAGAAAGGAGGTGTTCTTATTATGGAGGAAAAAGAGATAATAGAAAATATAATGAACAGAGAAGAATGGAAGAAAAAAAATAAAATAGGTTTGGTGATTTTGAAGATATTTTTAGTTGTTTTTTTGCCAATAATCGCAAGAGGCGAAAAGAATAATCAAGGAGATAAAGTAATAATGTGGGAAGGAGGAGTACTTGAGGAAAAAGATGAAATAAGTATTAGGAAAGCTATAGAACTTTTACCAATATTGCCTCTTGAGAGAAAAAGAAGAGAAATAGGAAGAGCATCAAGAATGTATATAGGATTTGCAGATGAGATTTTCAGAGGGAAGCTTATACCGAAAGTAGTACCGAATACTGCAACATTAGCGATTGAAGGTGTAGGATGCGCATTTACATCAGGAAATTTTATCGGTCCGAGGAGTTGGGAAGACGAGGCAGGTCCCGGTGGTTGGGCTAGATCATTCCAAAGAACTTTCGCAGACGAAGTATTAAATTGGTTGGTGAATGTGTCTAATAATTGTCCCGGCATGGATCCCGACTGGCATGAACACATATGGTGTGATGATAAGGATTGGCCATCCCCTTCAGTTTGTGTTGATGCGGATAGGGATTTTCAGTGCGATTGTCCTGATCGGTGGGGAGGATGTTCCGCTGGTTGTGATAATATATATCTGCCGGATTGTGGGTACAGGCAAAAAATAGGAGATATACCGGGGGAATTTTGGGGGCTTTTCCAAGAGCTGTCCGAAAGATTAAGAGATCTTATAAATTCTGTAGACATAAAAAAAACAATAAATTCCGCTTTATGTGGAAAGGGATTATGTGTAGACCAGCCTGGCTGGACAGGAGTTGAATATTTTTGTTTTTCAATTAATGTGTATGATGACCTTGATGATCATTGGAGAAGAAGATGCTATGGATATGATAAGAATCATCCGTGGGTTGCATATTTTAACAAGGTATTTGTTGAAGTTTTCCCGAATCCCCAAAATTATACAATAGATATAATTATACTCCTTTGGGCGGAAGGTAATGTGCCAGGAGATCCACAGGAAATACCGATTTTTAGGCACTCTACTGTTGCTGATATTATTGTTGATGATCCAGATGATATAGCTGATATTCTTATTGATGATACAATTTCATCTGAAATTTGTATCAATTTTATTACCTGCAATAAAAGTGGAGTAGCGTCACGACAAATACGGAATGATGGAGGAACATTATATATGGACGCAGTAGCTATTCGTGCTCAGCTCAAACCCATCATTAAAGATAATCTTTTAGATCTTTGTTTTACTAACACGGATATTGATTTTATTAACGCACATTTCTATATTGGAGGGGAAGGTTGTTTGTATCCTCATTGTACTGCTGGTCCTATTTGTGATATATCATTAGATAGACCTTGTAAGATGACTGCTGTCGGTAGGAAGTGTTTTGAAAACCTAACAGATGAAGCAATAGAGGAAAATTTGGGAAAGGCTTTTCTTGATGCTTTTGATAAGCTTCTTCACGGGGATTGCCCCGGTGATAAGAGACTTAGCCTTTGCCCAAATTTGCCTTCTGGTAGCAGCTTCTTAGACAGTGGAACTTGGGGACAATGCATGGTAAATTTTTATGGTGGCGCTCCATATTATTGTGATGGATTTGCAAAATGTAAATGTGTATTTAATTATGGTGAGGAGGGATATTGTAAGCACGGTCTTTTCCCGATTGACCTGAATGAGCTTTTGAGTGGGAGAAGCTTTTCCGTAACTCAGTACTGCGGAAGACCAGGGGCTGGACACGATAATGACCCAGATGAAAATACACCACCAGAAGGTAATGATTGTACTGATCTTGACCCAAAACCTGCACACTGTGACCCGGAAAAATGCTATCGTGGACATTACCAAACTTCTGACCCTCCTATTTTAAGCTTCAACCCATTGCCAGATTATGGAACTATAAGATTAGGAAATAATGTATATGATGTAGGATGTTATGTGAACCAGAGCGCGACGCTGGGTGGTGGTATATCCGCAACGGGTTGCTCACTTTATTTAGATGCTGCGATAAGACCGCGTCAAAGTAGCCTTGAGGTGGAAAGTTGTGCAGACCAGTCTCTTATTCAATCATTCTCACAATATCCCAGATCTCCAACATATACATTCACGCAAGGATTCCGTTTTATAGATTCAAAAGGTGGCGGAAATTATGTAGCAGAACCATTGATGAAACAATATAGTTCGCTCCCTTCTCTTAACTTTGTCAGCCTAACCCGCGGGAATTGGGATGATGGTTATGTCGAAATTAATATCAATCCTGCCTGGCCTTATCAATTCGTGTTTTACAGCCACCTGCATACCTTCTATTTTGTACGTGCTTGTATGTCTACAAATGGTTATATACGTTTGGGGACAGCTGATAGTTCTTGGTTCAATCTAGATGAATGTGCATCACCAAGACCTAAACCTCCTATGGCTAAACCTACCGATCCTGATATATCACCTTGGATATCACCTTTGTGGGCAGATCTATCGTTCGTAAATGAATATGTCTATTATGTTTCAGCAGTTGAGCCTGCAACATGGGTGAGCATTAAACCCTTAGGCGACGGCTATCCTTACCAAGGTGTTATTATTCAAGACCTTTATCCAGATCAGCCAAGATGTAGAATTATGGGAGCTATGGATCTTATGAACCCTTTTGTTTCAGAATTTGATGCTGCGAGTTATTCAATGGGTAGTGGTAACGTGTATTCAAATTGTGCCTGTGGTTTTGCAAAACTCACTGGTACTGTAGGGTCTAATCAAAAGTGTAATGCTTGTAGATTTAATCCCATTAGCTCCCTTTGTCAAGATATGCATACATCATCATCACTACCCTATGTAAGAACATATCAGGGGTGTGTAACTCGGGAGACTCCTTGGGTGGTTTACAGAAATACTGGAGGTGATTCAAGTACAACTCTTTTTAGATTCAAATTCTATGGTCAGGAATTTAATCATGTGTGTATTACTGATAATGGTTTTATATATTTTACAAATAATCCAAATGGATGTACGTGGAATAAATATTCATACAATCAAAGGTTTCCATCAATGAATTGGATTCCTAATTATTCAATAGCTGTTCTGTGGCAAAACTACGACCCACTTACAACAATTTCAAAAGGAGGAGACGACACTAATTGTGGAAATTGTGGAAGTCAAGGAAGGAGACATAGAGGAGAGATGCATGGATTTGGTTCTGTATTCAAAAAGTATATTAAAGGTCCGTGCCCTATGAACCCTCAAGCTGAGTGCAAAGCCCTTGTGATCTCGTGGATGAAAGTAGCAAATCATAATATAGTTGATGATGATAAGGATAGCTGTCCTTACGATAATATTAATCCCTCCTCACGTCCTGGATGCAACTCAGGATTAAGTGAGCCTTATGATGATAAAATAGATGGATACGGGAGGGATTGGTGTAGATGGAGGGATAATAATAATAACTTACAAGATTGTGGGTGTAATTACGTTGGATCAACAGGTGATCCTGCTGCGTGTAATATTGCTCCGGGGGAACAAGATACTACGTGCACACTAATATGTAATGGATGTCTTTGGTCATGTAATGACCCTTACTTATACCACTATAGATACCAGGTTCTCTATACAAATACATTTCAAGTT
>OGCB01000511.1_pt1 | contig 10070 bp, 10 predicted proteins | sample 1570031 | NCBI WGS metagenome assembly OGCB01 (sample SAMN05518655, study PRJEB24509) | hot springs metagenome | isolation source: Octopus Spring Streamers, Yellowstone National Park, Wyoming, USA | place: USA:Octopus Spring Streamers, Yellowstone National Park, Wyoming, USA | collected 2011-10-11 | reverse complement strand
TAAACAATATTATCTGGTAAGCATACACTCCATTCAGGGTTCATAGTAAAAACAAGGTCTGGTGTCCAATTTCTTCCAATACCTGGTGGTGAAATATATTTATTCGTTCCACATGGTATTCCAAATGCTCTAAAATCTAAAGGTAACCCATATCGGTAGCCATCTACTTCATTATAACCCCTTGGAACACCAATAATAAACTTTATTAATCTCCATGAGCCCCATTCTTTCGTTAAATATTGATCAATTCCATGGTAGTTCTCTAACCAACTATAGTCTGGAGGAAATGTTGCATGAGCTTTATATTCATCCCATCCTCCTAAAAATTCAGTAACAGTATTGCTTAAACCATTATGATACCTATCATGTAACCACTCACCATATTCGTTAAAAGGAGATACATAATATTTATACCATTTTACTTTTCCCCAAGGATAAATGCTAGCTATATTATTATATTCTACAGGTAAATAATTGATAAAAGCTTTCATAGCTTCAATACCTGTTGTTAACCTTCCTTCCCCATAAACATCATAATCACCTGGTTTAACAAATTGAGCGGGTAACTCAGATAAATAATAAAGAGCTATTGTTCTATTTATTTTATCTTTTATCTCTTGCTAAAGCAAATCGGAATCCCAATAGTGCAAAGTTATTGGCAAACCATCTCTTTGCAAATTTTTAGGTAAATTGTCCATGTAATCATGAAAAGGTAAAATTACATCCTTCCAAATAACTTCATCTGTTGGTTTATAATATTCACCATATTTTTTAGGTCCCAATGGATCATCAAAAATACAAAATGAAACTTCTTGCATCATTTTGTTTATCCATTCAAACTTCTTTGGCTGATCAACTAATTCTGGCCTTCTCTTTAATAATTCAGCTATCATCCAAGTATCTCTTGCTTTATCATAGCTTCCAATAACAACATCCCCATGCTTAAACGGAGTATACCAATCACCAATTTCTCTATAATAAACATTCTTGAAAACTATTGGTTCAAAATCAACAAGATTATCTCCATATTTTTCTATTTGAGTTCCTTTTGTTAGTAAAGTAATTGCTTCATAATGTTCTGGCAATTTTCTATCGTTAACAGCAATTCCATAATAACCAATAGCTTTTATAGTAGCATCTCTAGCAAATTTTTTATCAAAACCAAGCTTTAACCCTAAATTAGAAGAATAGTCAATTGTTTTAATAGGATCGCTTATTTGTAAGTTAGGGTCGTTTTTATTTAAATCTGCTTCACTAATAACAACATCATACAATACTTTAACTAAATGAGAGAAGTTTGTTGAACGCTTAAGTTCATCATTGGTTATTATACCATCTGAAATTTTATCTTTCAAATAGTTGAAATAAGTTGGTATTATTAATATTTCTTTATTATTCGCAACAAGAGATACAAATTCTTTTTCGTTATTATCTTGAATTGTATCATTATCTAAAGGTATGAAAAGCTTATAATAATCTTTTAATCCTAAGCTTAAAGCATAACTAACGTTTGGATTTGGTTTGTTAGGATCTAAATTGTAAACAAAGATTTCATCATAATCTTTTATTCCATCGTTATCGGAATCTGCTTTAATAGGATTCGTATTATACTTAAATATTTCATCATAATCACTTATTCCATCTCCATCAGTATCTGGATTACGAGGATTTGTTCCATACTTATCTTCATCTGCATTTTTAATTCCATCTCCATCCCAGTCACCGTAATAATAAACATAGTAATTGTAAACAATAAAAGAGGAGCTAATAAGTATAATAATGGAGGCAACAACCAAAATTTTAACCATCAAACTTATTCCTTTTTTTAACAAGGTTATGGAAGCCATTTCTTCATGTTTCATTAAATATTTTAAATAAATTTAAACTTTTCGAAAGATAATTATCTAATTTTACTATTTGACCGATGTTTAAAACTAGATCATACAAGTTTGAGCTTGAGTAGCTTGTGTTGTAATAAAAGCTAGAATTATTAAAGAAAGGAATAGAGTGAATTGCCTAGCAACTTATCATGCTAATATTGCTTCAGCTTCCTTTAATTTACCCGTAGTTACATCAACTTCTAATCCTAAACCTTCTAAAGCATAAACTCCTAGTACCTCTTGATCTTTCTCTTCTCCAAAAACAACAATAGTAAATTCTCTTTTTCCATCTATTTCTATTTCAGCTCTTCCTACTTTTCTTTTTATAATTTCACCTGTAATAGTTTTGAAAGCTCTTTCTGCATGAGGTTTTATTCCTATTTTCTCCAGATCATTCTTGTTAATCCAAGTATAAACTGATCCTGTATCTATAATTAATTCTTTTTCTAAAATTCCTTCTTTACCTATTAATTTTACTTTTGCTTTGCTCTATGCCCATATTTATTTTTAGATTACTTAATTAAAATAAATTTCTCGTAGACTTTAAAATTTTAGAAAAAATTAATACAAATTAAATCTTTTAAAATAAAGCTCATTCAATCCTGATCATTAATTCTTTCCTAGGTTCATTTCCACTTAAAACTTCTATAAAATCTTTTACAAACTCCAATATTCTAGGAGAAGACCTTGAAGTGTATGCGGAATCAACAACATATATATTCTTATTTAATTTTGCTTTGATTTCTTTCCATCCAGGAAGCGCGAATAATAAATCAATTTCCTTAAGCGTCCTCTCAATACCGAATCCGCAAGGTGATATAAAAAGAATATCCGGATTGAAATTCCTTATAATATCCCAATTCATTTGTCTTCCTTCTTCACCAGAAGCTAAGAGCGAAGTTGCTCCGCTCATTTCAATTATTTGTGAAATCCAAAGACCCGCTACATAAATAGGCATAAGCCATTCGATCATAACTATTTTCATTGACTTGCCAAGACCTCTAAGCTCTCTTTTAAGATATTGATACTTCTTGATAAGTTCATCCGCTCTATTTTCTCTTTCTAATATTTTGCCCAGCTCATAAATTTTTTGAAAGATTTCATCGAAATTCCTTGGACTGTAGTCAAAAACATTCAGTTCTTCAGCTGTAACTAAAACTGAACTTTGATGAATTAACAAAGAACTAACTGGAAAAGCACAAACACCGCATATAGACTGGCCTACAACAAGCTCTGGTTTAATTTCTTTTATTTTTTCCCAATCTATTTCATACAAGGGCTTTCCGCTTGCTAAATGTCTTTTAACTTCTCTATCTATTTCCAAAGAACTCATTTCTTCATTTACTTTAATCAGACTTCTAACCACTTTAGGTTTTAATTTCACTTCAGGAGGAAAATCACACTTATCGCTAACACCAAAAATTCTTGAAGTATTACCATCAAGAAATGAAACCGCTTCAGTAGCTGAAGGATCTAAAGTTACTATTCTTTGAATACCCATAATAAAGTAATAATATACAAAGTTAAAATTTTTAAAACACAAAATTTTGTCAAGAATATAATATGGCCCGCGGCGGGCCATCATTAAAATCATTTACATTATCATAAATCCTTCATAAGGTAAAAAATATACCATAAAAATTTACATAATAAAAAACCTTTTGCAAAGCTTCTGAAACCTCAAAGCTGATATTCTTTGATTAATATAAAAGCTACAATTTTATAAGATTAAAAGATGTTATATAAATATGTGTAGACTCTTCGGTTTATATGCTAATAAAGCAGTTAATGTTCAATTTAGCTTCTAAGAAGCCAAGGAAAGCATTAAGAAACTATCCTTAGGAAATTCAGATGGTTGGGGAATTGCATGGTATTATAGCAATGAGTGGCATCTGTATAAGGAGCCAGGACCTCTTTACAAGTCTTATAAGGCTAAGGGTCTTATTCAAAATGTTCGTGGTATCATAATAGTATCCCATGTTAGGCTTGCTTCAAGCTGGAAATTTGTACGCAGACTGGAAAATACCCATCCATGGCTCTACAAAGGTTATATCTTTGCCCATAATGGTACTATTGACAGAAATGGCATCTTAGAACTTCTATCTCCAGAATATTTAAATCTTGAAGGAGATACGGATTCTGAAGCTTTCTTTCATTTAATAGTTCAGGAAGCTGTTAGTTCAAATGACTTCGTGAATGGGATTAAGAGAGCCATAACTAAAATCAATGATAAGAATGTTAGCTACAGTTCCCTAAACTTTGTTGCAAGCGATGGAAGGAAGCTCTATGCCCTGAGATATGCTAAAATCGGTTTAGGTTACTATACGCTTTATTATCTGAGAAGACCTCGTGAAGGTCTTAGACTAGAAAGCTTCTCTAAAAGGACAGCCCAATTAATAAGAATGAAACTAGCTTCAGGAGAAAAGGCAATCATAATATCGTCAGAAAAATTAACAGAGGAACCATGGGAAACTATACCAAATAAACACATGCTGATTGTAGATGAAAACCTTAACACAGAATTGATAGAAATAAGTTAATTTACTATAGAACAATTGCACGCACTTCTTCAAGCGATGCAACCTGTGCTTGTATTTCATCTGCAGTTAATAATTCCAATTTCTTCTTCTTTGCAAGGGCTATGTAAAGAGAATCATAAACTGTTACATTTCGTCTAATGGATATTTCGAAAGCTTCATCAATATAGTCCATCTCATTTTCAATTATCACAGCCTTATTCAAAATCTCCTTCATAGCTTCAAACATGCTCTTCGCTTCTTCAAGAGATATTTCTTTTCGCATTACTCTCTTCCAAATAGCATTAACGGTTTCTTTTATAACTAAATCTACAGAAATCGTTCCAGCCTTCAAGAAATCTGCAACCTTATTCCAGTCTTCCTCTTTCAAGATGAATTTCACTAGTGCAGAAGCATCAATGACCATCACGGTCTTCTCTTATAAGCTTCTTGGCAGTTCCTTGTTCAGCAGGAGGAACTTTTTCTAAAATTTTGATAGCCCTCTCAACAGCTCTAACTCTTTCAATCTCATTAATCTTTGCGATTATAAAATTTCTAATCTCTTCAGGCCAGTTTACAACATTACTCAATTCTTTCATCTTCTCCTTAACCCATTCTGGAACTTTAACACTAACTACTGCCATTATGACTAAATTTATTTAGTATACCATAATTATAAACCTAATAGTAAACCTATTTCATATGAAGAGTATATTTGAAAAATTTCCATCAAAACAAACATGCATAAATAAAGAAAAGAGGAGACATATGCGAAAAACTGTAAATATCTTTTCAATGAGCAATTATGTTTGTATTAAATTAGTATTTTAGATTAATCCTTTTAATTAAAAAGTAAACTCGGCAAAAAAAGTTAGCTAGAACAAAAAACTTTATTAATCTCGCATATAGCAATAATTCCTATGTAACTTCTTAAGTCTGAAAGAGATTCTTAGCTTTTCATTGCTTGTTAGGATGGTTAATGATATCATCACCCAAATCTTATTCCTTTAGTGACCTTAATTTTTCCTTTTATTCATAAATTTATGAATTAAAAGATATCTTAAAAATATCTTCCAAATATTTAAATTGTAATTCTTTAAAAATTTACTAAATTACCTTACGTTTTTCGTTCTTTAGAAAAGTTAAATATATAAAAGAAGTTAAATATTCAAAAACTCATTAAAAAACCATGATAACTGAAGAAGGTTTAATTGAGCTAAGAAATAAGATCTTACAACAAATAAGAACAGGTTTAATTATAAAGGAAAAAAACGCAATGAAGATAATAACATTTCCAGACTTTGATTATTCTGAAATTGTTGTCAATAAGAAAAACGAAATAATATGTAGATTAATAAAAGATGGATACGTATTAACAGTGATCTTTAAGAAAAAGAAGGAAGAACTAAAGGTTGTAGAATATTCTTATGATATCGTTCCGATTGAGGAATAAATAGAATTTTTTTAATTCTTATTTCATGAAAATGTAAGAGGTCAAAAGATATAGCTTTTCACAAATCAAATTCTCCTTACTTCACATTTTTTCATGTAAAACTTTCTTCGCTACTTCAACGATTTCCTCTATGTATTTATAGTCCTTCTTAACCCTTTCTCCACCTAGCCTAGCTTCGTGAAATCCTTCTACGTGGAGAACCCAAGCAGCTCTCCACCACAGAGGTAGCTCTTTAATGTTCAATTTTATTGCAATATCATCGATAGCATCAAAAAGTAAAGTTGAAGACCATCTACCTTGCTCCACAGCTTTTCTAGCTTCATCTAAGTTTAGAGCTAAAGCCATGGCCTTCACAGCTTCTTCAGCCGCTTTGTAAAGCTTCTCAGACGCTTGAACAGGATCCTTATCAGCTAAATTTCTTCCTTCCTCTAAGTATCTTAGTGCAAGATCGAGATGTTCTACAGCAGATTTGTAACCTTCCATTTTTTTAAAGATAATTAAAAGCTTTCTTATTTATATTTTATCCAATCTCATGTCATTTCTCAATAAATCTTTTTAAATTAAGAGATGTTCGATGAATGTTCACGAACTGGCTTAATTTGACAAGAACGGCATCATCAATTAAAATATTTATTTTTTGTGCATAACTCAATTCGAATGTGACCCAGAAGTGACCGAAATACTTTTTGATTTTGTCACTTAAAAGCAAACAAGAATATTGCCTATTAATTTTCATGATTCTTATAATTTAATCATTGTATTTTGGCATTTCATAATCAAGTTTTACAAAAGGTTCTAATACAGTTAGGTACCAAGCGAAACTTTATCATATCAAGACTTCATGACTTTTGTAAAATTATAAACATGATAATTAAATAATTTTATGAAGTATACTTTAGTAATATTTAAAGATTTTACTAAGTGTAGTTAGTATCTTAATTCTTTTAGTTTTATAATAGGTATAACTAAAATGACGTGATATACTCTAATGAAATAATTAAAATTATGTAGAAAACGAATAACCAATAACTAATCTCAACAAAAATATTTTCCAACTTTGATTATGAAAAAATGTTAATCATTCACAACCCAATTAAATAATACCATTAAAACTTTACATTTCTTTAACCTTATACGATCATTAAGTTTAAAAGTTTCTTCTACTATTTATATGATGGAGAAAATTAGGATATAAAATGGAAAAAGTAATTCCAATCAGGTATGTAAATAAAAATATAGTTACTATATTGAAGGTTATAAGGGCAATGTTAAACTTAAGGGGCATAATAAATGGTTTAGCAAAAATGATGAATATTTGTTATGAATAATGAGAAAAGAATGAGGCGACTAACTGAGTTTATTGGTTTTAATGAAGACATATCACATATAGAAGAAGATTGGAGTTTTGCTGGAGAAGATACAAAGTATCTTACGCATGGATTCCATCCATATCCTGCTAGAATGATGCCACTCATAGCTAAAAATATTGTAGAAACTTATGCTATTAAGAATGATGGAATCATACTGGATCCATTCTGTGGCTCAGGAACAGTATTAGTAGAGTCAATAATTCATGATAAAGATGCTGTAGGTTTCGATATTAATCCACATGCAGTTTTAATTGCAAAAGCCAAAACAACACCTATAGAGCCTAAAAAGCTTAGAGATAAGATAAACGAGGTTATTAAAGAAATTATGCTTGATAAATCTGAACATCCAGAACCAAAAGGTATTCCTAATTTATACTACTGGTTTAAGCCTGAGGTTATAAAAGAATTATCTAAGTTACTTTATCATATAAAGAAAATTGAAGATGAGCATATGTTTAACTTCTTTGCCACAGCATTTTCATATACCGTTTGGAAGGTAAGTAATGCAAGAAAAAGCGAGTATAAATTGTATAGGATGGATAAAGAAGAACTCGCTAAGTGGAATCCTAATGTTTTATCTATCTTTAAGGATATACTTTTCGAGAATTTGAAAGGTATGGAGGAGTTTTACAGAATAATGCAAGATAGAAAAGCAAGAGCAACAATACATCTTAGAGATTTTAAGGAAAGTGAGCTTGAGGATCAAGTTATTTTAGTTCTTACATCTCCACCATATGGAGATAGTAGGACTACAGTAGCTTATGAGCAGTTTTCAAGATATCCTGCCCTCTGGTTAGGACTTAAAGAGATACTGAACATGGAAGTCAAATCCTTAGGTGGAATAAGAAGGATAGGTAATGTTGCTAAGCTTGAATCTAAGACTTTGGAAGAGGTATTTAATAAAGTGTATGAAAGAGACCCTGAGAGAGCATGGGATCTCTATAGCTACTTCTATGATATGGATGTAAGTTTACAAAAAATTGTTAAAGCGTTAAAGAAAGAAAGAAGTTATGTAGTCTTTGTAATAGGAAGTAGAACTATGAGAAGAATTAGGATACCAACGGATCAAATATTAGTAGAAATGGGAGAAAAGTATGGTCTCCAGCACGAGAGAATAATTTATAGGAGAATACCTAGCAAGAGATTACCTTGGAAGAATGCTCCAGAAAACATTCCTGGTATGAAAGGTGAGACTATCGGTTCAGAATCCATCATAATATGGAAATATGGTAAGTAAAGTTATACGTCTCTTTTATTTATCAGAATTTTGTCTAGAAAATTAATTAAGTCATAGGCGGTTGAGAGAGCGGTCTGAATAATACGCTATATTTTTCCTCTAATTGATTTAAAAGACTTTTAAATTTATCATAAAGATTATCAGGAATATAAATTCTTTTCATTCCTCTTCTGACCATATCTTCAGCTTTCGCCAACGTGAAATCTGGATCAGGTTTAATTAAAATAAAGGCGCTGTTTGGGAACTTAAATACATCTATATCTTCAGCCCATCTTTCTCTCAATGTCCTCTTCACTGCTAGAACATAAACTTTGTTAATATCTTCTCTGAATGCTTCATTGGAAGGAATAACAATATCAGGTCTATAACCTTTGTATTTAAATTTTGCAACATCACATTTAATACCTTTTTCTCTAAGTAATTTGACCAATATTATTTGTGATGATGAGCCAGCTCTTGCTCTTCGAGTATTCGCAAGACTTGTAATCAAGCTATTATCAATAATTGTATGTATTGCAGTAAAAATATCTTTAGAAATCAAACTTTTGTTTCTTAAGTATTGTTCAACAGCATTTCTTTCATAATTTCTATAAATCTTTTCAGCTTCTTCCTCTATTTCATTAATTATGTTCGAAAAATTTTCTAACATAAGAAGATCTTTAAGATTGTTCTTCTTATACCTCATCAAAATATTACCGATTGCCTCATCAATTATCTTCTCGACATTAGGTAATGTTAATTTAGGCATGTCTTATTAAAAACTAAATCATTTAATATAAAATTTCTTAATTACATAATTTATACAACTTTACCAGACACAAAATTGTAAGAATATACTTTTAACCTTTGAAGCTATGACACAAATAAACTCTATTCCTAATCACATCATAACATTTTTCTAATTATTAATTGTTTTATAAATATATATCTTATATGGCCTCTTCGTTACAAGAAATAGTTGATAGCTATATGCAAAAAGTTATTGGGTTAAAAGAACATTGTGATAGATGTCTTAAAACTGAAAGATGGGGAGGAAGCGTTGTTCTTATGGTTGTTGATGCAGCTTTCACATCAATAGGTTTAAACTATTTTACAGCAGTTGTTCCAAAAGTCGAGGAATTCAATAAAAAGTTTGTTGAAAGCAAGAAAATAAATAATTTGAAAGAGCTTGCGAATGCAAATATTGAGGAATTGAGAACTGTATGGAAGAATAAAAGGTCTTGGAACATTGCTAAAGAAATAGCATCTTATCTTTCAACATTAAGCAATGATGATAAAGTAGCATTAAGAACATGGGCAAGCAACACTAAGCTTGAAAATTGGAAAGAAGATCCTATTGGAAGGATCAAAGGCGTTGGTATAGTAACTTTTCAATACTTGCGAATGATGGGTGGTGTTGATACTGTTATGCCTGATAAGATAGTTAAGAGAGTAATAAACGAAATTTTGGTTAAGGCTGGACAAGAGCCTGTAAACGATGATATGAAATTTATTAGAAAAGCTGAAGAGGTAGCCTTAGCATGTGGTTACAGACCAATAGAGCTTTGCTGGATGACTTGGCTTATTCAACCTGAAGGAAAACTTATGAGGATGGAGAAGTATTCAAAAATTCTT
>OGCB01000509.1_pt1 | contig 10117 bp, 3 predicted proteins | sample 1570031 | NCBI WGS metagenome assembly OGCB01 (sample SAMN05518655, study PRJEB24509) | hot springs metagenome | isolation source: Octopus Spring Streamers, Yellowstone National Park, Wyoming, USA | place: USA:Octopus Spring Streamers, Yellowstone National Park, Wyoming, USA | collected 2011-10-11 | reverse complement strand
TATAGACATAGATTATGAATTACCATCGGGCGACCCAGGAACGATGGGATGTTATTGTCCTGCTGTTCTAGGAGGGAGTAATCCCTGTGGTGGGAGCCATATATGTGCTGCCATACACTGCTCATTTTTCCAGAGGCTCTGGTGCCTACTTATAAACGAAAAGGTTCTTCACATTGAGGATCCACCGGGCTCTGGTGTTCCGGTTTCAAAGAATACAGCTGGTATGTTTGGTAGTCTTATGGGTTCACTTGGTACTTGCGAGCAATGGGTTATGTTCTTGCCTTCTATGAGAAGCTTCTGTCCTTCGGGTTCAGAAAAACTTATGGGCATAAGAGCCGTTCCAACAGGATGTGGAAGCGCAGTATGCGGAGCAATGATGCAAAGACCAGGAGCACTGGGTGCCTGGGAAGACTACCTGGTTGATTTGCAATTTTATGTTCCTTATGATTTTGAGTTCTGGATAAATGATGACGGATGGAAACGCCTGATGTCACTTCTTATAGACCTAAATTTTGGGGTTAATTTTGCATACTGGTTCTGCGGAGGTCCCCCCTGTGCAAGTTACCACAGAGTCGTATATCTTGGTGTCGTCATAGACCCTGATATAACAAGTATTCAAACAGATTCAACACATCCCAGTTTTCCAGGTCCGGTAGGATGGACAGGTGTTTTAGCTGATGTGATAGGTGTGCTTTTGAACGGGAATATATTCGCAGCAGCTTATCTTGGATTTGGACTAAGAGCATTAATAGACCCTTATGAGGTTATTCCATTTCCACCTGGTCCACCGAGTTTAGACCCTCCCGGTGTTGCTACATATAATCCTGGAAGTTTTGGAGAACCCGACCTCAATAGTAGTATAGATGTTTGGGGAGGATTTTTGAGATTGAGGTTTAACATATCTGGTGGTTTGACTGGGCAATGGCTTGCAAGAATAATAGATGAAAATATGGACGCTGCTCCACCACTGAATGCAAAAAAGGCAATATTACCCGAAACTCTGATTGTAAATTACACTGAACCAAAATGGACTGGTATGGAAATACAAGTTGATGCAGTAGGCGGTGAGGACATAATGTATGTGTGGAGGATTGATGGTGGAGTTTGGAGAGGTCCAGAAAGAACTAACAAAATTGTTCTCCCGGGATTGCTTGAAGGTTACCACAAGTTTGAGGTTGCTGCTGTTGATAACAAAACCGGGCTTTATGATCCAACCCCGGCAAAGCTTGAGTTCTTAGTTGATAGCTTAGGTCCTGATATATACACCAACCTTCAACAAGATAAAGTTCGTTCTGGATTTGTTGTGAAAGTGAAAGCTGTGGATTCCTGGACACCGGAAGATAAAATTCAAATCTCCTGGAGAATAGACGACGGAGATTGGACAGATTGGACATACGAGAAGGAGATAAAATTAGATTTACCAGAGGGTCAGCATAAAATAGAAATAAAAGCCCGAGATTTGAAAGGGAATGAGAGTATATGGAGCAAGGCATTTTTTGTTCAAAAGGAGGTGATGTTTGGATGTCAGGTAAAATGAAAGAAATTTCAATAATAAATAAAAAGGAGGTGAAAGCATATGTTTAGGAAGATAAAAGCCTATCTACATTTATATATCCTGACAGCTATACTCTTGCCCACTTTAATAGTTTTAGCCGATATTGCAAACAACTCTTTTACTCTATTAGAGCCACATCTTGATTCATCATTTACACCCGAAAACTCTCCGAAATCTATGAAAGAAATTTGGAACCCAGCAATGGCAGGTCCGGAAAGTTGTCCGCTGGGTTATGAAAGTCCTTTTATACCATTTAAATATTATGCTGAAAGAGGAACAACAAGCTTTTTTATAAGAGGGGAAAAATATTTCCCAATTGATCCCTCAAAATGTTCAGATTTGGTCTTAGATAGGATGGGCATGGCTGAATGCTTAAAAAGGCATGGAATAAAACCCGAAGATTTACCCCCGATAAACCCACCTCCAAATCGTGTCCCTCCTCTTCCTCCAGATGCTGAAAGGCTTTTCTTCTCAATAAGAGGAGAAGGCAGATTTAAAGCTCCTCCTCGCATATCCCCCGAAGGTAAAGTTGGGCACCCACCAGGTGAGCCGACCTGGTACCGTGCGATTGCATTAAGACTATCCCCCGACTTCCTCCAAGCCCTTGAAGATTCTCTATCAAACTACCTCTCTAATCAAATTAACACCGAAGCAAATAAAATTTGCAATCCAGCATACGCAGGTTCAGGTTATAGATATCGGAGAAATTCGGATAATACTTGTACTGACCTTAAAAATTGTGCGTCAGCTGACTCAGGAGCCTGCGGCTCCGTGAGTATCTGTCCAGGTGCAACTTGCCCCCCCCCTTCTTCTCCATGCATTCCTATACCAATAGTGGGTGATTGTGCATTCAAAGACAGTTTCCCGTGTGATACAAACGGTCCTTGCGCCGTCGTAGCTAATGATAATAATTGCATTTATATAAGTACGCCCATTAGTCTCCAGATAGCAGACTGCGGAAATATCAGTTCTACTCGCTGTACTTCGTCTACATCAAGCTGTGGCGATGATGGTCTCGCAATAGATGTACATATACCAAGATTTGATTTAGAGCGATTTTTTAGAGTTGTGAACTATATACCAAGGCCTGAACACTGCAATTCTGGTGAATTAGAACATAGGTGTGGGGTTTGCGGTCGCGACGATGATTGCTGCCCAGATGCTGAAAGGTGCGGATTAATAAGGATATGTTCGTGGCTCTGGATCGTTGATGGATGCCCCTGCTGTGATGCATATGTTAGGCACCGCTTCTGGGTAGATAATATTCGGGCTTTCAACATAGCTTTCTTATTTTATGGCCCAAACTTACCTCCCTTTATGACTCCATGTGCCAACAACCCACCTGCCGCGAGCCAGTTTGTCGGGGGACACCCTGGAGAGTGGATAGACATATGCGCTTGTAATCAAGATTTATCTATTGGTAGTTACGATTCTACATATTGCAATTGGGGTTTCTTGAATTTATGTGGACTTCTTGCTGACTTTGTAGAAAACTTCCAAAAAGATACTGTAAGGTGCACACTTTCAAGGGAACTAAACTCCATTTTATCCGGAGCGCTCAAGAATTTTTTAGCCAACACTTTCCCTCTATCAGCTATGGAGAAGCTTGGAGCTTGCAATACGAATGCTTATCACATCGGTATTTACCCTGAACTTTGTGCAGGCAGATCCTTAGGTTATCCATGGAACTACTGGACCGGTGGAGCGGGTCTCGTATTCTTTTTGGATATGACATGGCAACTTGGCACACCTTCAAGTTGCGTCGCAGGTGCTCCTTGTCCTGACTATCCTCCAACCGTTCCATCAACACCTTGTAAAGCTAGCCCGCAAATTTGTCTCCCGCCATCCAGTCCGCCATACAGTTATGACATAGGGGTCTATGTTGACCAGGAGCTCATAAATGAGCTCTTTTATGTTTTCTGGTCGCGGGGACTTTTATGCTATACATTCACATTATCTCCAGACCAAGCTTGGATGCTCATCCCAGGGTTAAGGCAGGTAGTTGGCTCTCCAACAGCCGTTCAAGTATCTTTTATTCCAGTGTGTAATCCAACACCCCAATTCTCAACATCAGGCGGAACATTTACCTTAACTATACCAAGGTTTTATCTGAGGTTCAGAACAGCAGGAGGAACACAACTTTTTGATGTGCAGATGAGAATGACAATTTCAGGACAGCTCGGATATAATAGAACAACTTGTTATTACCTAGATCCTTTGTGTGGTTCAACTTTTAGGTGCAAAAGATGCTACTCGTGGGGATGCCAAGACGAGTATGAACAATATGGTCCAGGATATTTACAAATAACGAATATAACAATAGACCCTGTTGTGGAGGCTATAGTAAACACACATCCTCAAATAAACGCTTCCCCACCATACACTGAGATAGCAGATGTTATAGCTGTTTTGCTGAATGGATTGATAGACAATTCTCTTATAAGAACAAGGATTTATAATCTTTTAGGGATCCTTCCTTTGAAGATGGACCTACCTGGATTTTATATTGGTTTTCAAAATAATGCTTTGGTTGCAAGATTAACTCTGCCAAGACCACTTTGCATAAACTTTATTTTGGAATTTGGACAGTTCTCCCCACAAATAGGTTTAGCTTCATCTGAATTTTCTGAGATCCCTCCTGACTTCCAAATCGCTCCGAAACCAAAGGTAGAAACTATTGTTGTCCCAGAAGAAAACGGTCGCATTTCTCCTGAAAGTATAAATTACCAAGAAGAAAAAAGAGAATATGTGATAAACTCTGATGAGCCCATAAGATTTAAGGTCAAAAGCAAAATTGATAACTTTTACCCAGACGAAAATTCATCTGTTGAACTTCTTTGGAGATATGAAGGAGGATACATGTGGCACAAAATAGAAAATGGTGAGTTTTACCTCAAACCCGTCTCAGAAATTACCGTTGAAATCTTCACCGCTGTAAGACACCTGCCCAGCGGAGTCTACACAATAGTTGATGAAAACCCAGTAAAAATCAAAGTGAAAAAGGGTATTCAGGGAAAAATAGAAGGTCCGGATAAACTAAGACCTGGGGAGTTAGGTGTGTTTGAGGTAAAAGCTGATTACGAAAATCTTGAAATATCATACGGAGTTGATGATGGTGATTTTACAAGGTTCTTACCAACTAGAACAATAAAATTGAGATTTAAAGAAGGAGGCAAGCATACTCTCAAAGTCATACTCAAAAGCGGAGAAAAATATGGAGTTGTTAGCAAGGAGATAGAAGTAGAAGGTGAACCAGCAAAAGGCTGTGGCGGTCCTGGTCTGCCATTTGGTCTATCATTGAGTGGAATTTTCGCAGTCTTCTTCTTAACCATCGGCAAAAGGAAGAAAGTGAAAAATGGGAAAAAATAATTTCCTCTTTTTTTCCCTACTATTTTTTCTTTTCTTTTCTATTTCCTTCTTTTCTTTTTCGTGTGGTGGTCCAAAATCTAATCCTAATTCAGATCCAAATTTTAAGATATTAGAATTCGGACCGCAGGGAGAAAATGTATCTGCTGATGCAAGCATCTTTGTAAGATTTTCAAACAAGGCAACAGATTTTTCATTCTCCATAACCCCTTATGTAAAGCTTACACCTTACTGGTATGATGAGAGCAACACTCTAAAACTTGTTCCAGAAGGTGGTCTTGAACTCTCAACAAAGTATTCTGTTTATGTTGAAGGTAAAAGTGTAAAATCAAATTCAAGAGCATCTGTTATGTGGGAATTTAAGACAGCTGCTCGTCCGCAAGGCTCACAAGCTGGACCGCAAATCTCCATACAAAGTGGCTGTTTCAAAGATAAGCTAATTTTCAACATATCTTCCACTTCCACCATTTCATTTTCAGTTTATGTAAATTCTAATTTAGTAAAAAAAGATACATTAGGATATGGGTCAAAGGATGTACAAATAGAGCAAGGTTTCACGGAGGGTAAGAATGACCTTGCAGTAGAAATAATAAATTTGGTAGATGGAAGTAGGATAAAATACACTTTTGAGGTTACAAAAGATACAGTTCCGCCAAAAGAGCCAGGACTTGTAAAAATCTCAAGAGCTGAATTTTCAATAAAAGAACCAGAAGACTCAGGCTGCGGTGTTGATCACTACAAACTTTATGAAATAATAGAAGGGAATCAAGTGCTTTTAGGTGGAGTTGTTGCAGAAAAAAACTTTTTTGACACATACTTTATGGCGTTCCAAAAAAGTAAAATATGCATTACCGCAGTAGATAAAGCATATAATGAATCAGGATGCTCAAATGTTGAGGAGCAAGGCTTTGAAAAATTATCTATAAAATTTGGAGCACCAGTAAGCTATCCTGTAATAAAAAACAAAAAACTATTTTTTATATCGGGCGGAAAACTCTTCATCTATGACGGTCAAGCACCAAAGGAGACAGGATTTTCTTGTAATAAAATTTTCGGATTACCAGATGGTAATATTGCGTGTGAATCACAGGGTGAGGTTTTTGTTATCTCCGAGTCCTCTTCAAAAAAATTATACTCTGGACAACTTATGGCGACCTGCGAAAGAGATTTTGTCGTATCAGATGGAAAATCTGTAAGAATTTATAATGCAAATTTTGAAATAAATCAAGAGATAAATATTGAGGGTGTTGAGAGTTTAGAATGTGCTGATATAGATAAAGACGGAGAAATTGAGCTGATAATGGGAATACCGAAAGAAGATAAGATATATATGGATCGCTTAGATTTTAAGGGAGGAAGATCGGCTATGATTTCTGCCGGTGAAGGTAATCTTATCATCATCAACAAAGGTTCAAAGTTTGGAAGTTTTATAGAAAGTATAGAAAAGCCTGAACCAAAAATTTTCGTTTTAGCACCAGAGTGGGATTTGAATTACGCATACCGAAAAATTGCAGAAGCAGAAGGAGAGAAACCTTCGGAGACGAATGTTGATTTTGGCACGGGCTCGATGATTTTGGTAATCTCACCTTTCAATCAAAACCAAATCTATGACTTAATTTACACAAATATAAAAGGAGCAAGAAAATTTAGGCTGTTTGAGGATAAATTTATCCTTTGGCTTACAAATTCTGGGCTTATTGCTGATTTCCACATCTCAGAAAAATTTAGCCAAATCAAGCTACTTGAAAATGTCCTTGATATTGCAGTCGGTGATATAGATGGTGATGGAAACAAAGATATTATAGCTACAACAGAAAATTCCATAGAAATTTTTAAGTAAAAAAATCAAACTTATTAGATTAAAAAATCAAACTTATTAGATTAAATTTATCTATGGTTATGGAAAGAAAGCATAAACAAACAAAAAAACAAACAAAAAAAGAGAAAGAAAATGGAAAACAGAAAGAAAATAGAAAAACAAGATTGAAGGTAAAACATTTGAATGTAAAATCTACAAATAAGAGAAAAGAGAAGATAATTGAAATTTTGGATAAAAGATACGCTCAAAAATCAGACATTTTAAAAATACTTGAAGAGCTCCGCCTGCAAAGAGAAAGCTCAGACAGAAAATTTGAGCAAATGAGAGAAGAATCAGAAAAAAGATTCCAAGAATTCAGAGAAGATATTGAAAGAAGATTCCAACAAATGAGAGAAGATATGGATAAAAGATTTGCAGAGGTTGATAAAAGGTTTGAAGCAATAGATAGAAGGTTTGAGCAGATATATGATGAGATAAAGCGTATAAGACAAGATATGCACAATACAATATCTGCTATTGGTTCAAGATGGGGTGTTGCTGCAGAAAGGGCTTTCAGAGAAGGTCTAAAAGAAATCTTGGGAAAATATTTTAACGCAGATGTGAAAGAAATTTATGTGGAAGATAAAGAGGGAATAGTAAAAGGAAGACCCGGAAAATATCAGGTGGATATCCTTGTACAAGACAACATCCACATACTTATTGAGGTAAAAGCGCAAGTAAATGATTTAGATGTTCTGCATCTCCACAGAATTGGTTTAGTTTACGAAAAAGAAAAAGGAGTGAAACCAAGGCTTATTCTTTTAACCCCATACGCAAGAGATGAAGCGTGGGAAGAAGCCAGAATCTTGGGAGATGTTGAGATTTTAACAAGTCCACAAGACTTTAAACCTTGAAGATATGAAAGGATTTTTGATCGCTCGAACAGTATTTATCATTTTGGTTTATATTATCATTGCATTCATCATAATAAGAAGTTGTCTCAAAGAAGAAAAAGAAAAAATTAAAGCTGATTTGGAAGTCTTTCCAGAAAGCGGAACGGAACCTCTTTCCGCTACAATAAAAATAAAAGCAAGCTCAAACAAATTAATAAACGAGATAAAAGTAGATTTTAATAAAGATGGAAAATGGGACTTTGAAGATTTCCCAAAAACAAAAGAATACTCAAACGAGCTATCTTATATCTTCCTACACCCCACTGGAGAATTATCACCAGCACCAGTTACAATAGTGGCTTTAATTCTTGGCTCAAAAGAAAAAGTAGAACTTGAAAAAACAATTACAATCAATCCCCTGGAACCAGCTGACTTTGCACTACTTGCAGATACATGCTCCGGCGTCCCACCACTTGAAGTTAATTTTCAAGTCGTTTTCTTCTCAATACGATCACCGCAAGAAAAACTTTCTTACTTTTGGGACTGCGACGGAGATGGGACCCCGGAGTTCGTAAATAATTCAACTCAGCAGACATGTAGATTTGATAAACCTGGACTATATCCATCTAATCTCTCTGTTTTGAACCCAAACTTAAAAATCACCAAATCAAAATTCATCTACTGTGGTATAATAGCCCAATCAAGAATAACAAAATACATAGAGGTTCTGGAAAAGATGGAAGTTAAAAAATATTTTGTTATTCCTCGGCAGGTTAGACCAACCGATATTCTTCAGGACACAGTAGCTCTTGTTGGAATTCCACAAGGAATATTTATTGTTGACCTAAAAGAAGGTAAGATAAAAAATTGGGTGATTTCAGATTCTCAATATGAAAGTAATTGGGCTTCTTTCCTTGACTCCGAAAGAGTACTTTCTGCCACATTAGAGGGAATAAATTTGCATAATTTGAAAGGAGAATCTCAATTAATTTTAGAAGGTGAATCAAAGAGCGTTTTCCCATTTACTGTTACAGATAACTTTGGAAACTCTTCTACATTTTTCATACTCACTTATAAGTTTCCGAAAAGTACCACTTTCCCCTGCAAGGGAGAGTCCTGTGGGCTCTTTTTGTGTAAGTTTCAACCACTCAGATGCTATGGCATACCACTGACATCAGAAGTGATAAGTTTTAGCGCAAAAGATAAAACCTCAAAACTTGATGTGTTTATAGGACATAACTCTCTCATAAAAGCTTTCAGAATAAAAAAATTTGTAGATGACCTCAAAACATTATCAGATCTTAATCAGCTTATTGAATTTGAAAAAGATTATCCAGCAAATATAGTTCCCTACATTTTTGATGCCGTATTAGATAGTTCTGAAAACCTTAAAGCCTCTATATTGCCATATCAAGCTGCTCCATATTTTCAAATCTTCATTCCTCCAGACCTACTATCTTTCTCAAAGGAAAAAGTATTTTTTAACACAACATCTTTCATATCAGATGATCTTGTATTTTTAGGTGCATTACTTTATCCATGTAAAGGAGAGACATCCGCCTGTTCTGGTTTGATCTTTGATATAAATTCAAATGAATTCAAATACGAAATTGAATCCCAATCAAACTTCTTAAACTCCTATTATGAGAACGATATACTTATTACCTCAACTGAATCGGGTTTGGAAGCTCTAAAATTTTACAAAGGTGAAGTTGTAAGTAAAACATCTATAAATTTCATACCTTATGTAGAAGATTTTTATCTTGAAGGAAGCAATTTATATATAGCAGCTGGTAAAGGAGGAGTTTTTGGGTTAGATATTTTTTCAGATAAATTTTTGTTCCATATCCCCACAACCGATGCTGCAACAGCTATTTCAAAATCAGGAGATTTAGTCCTAATTGGTGTATCAGACGACCTTACAACATTCCCCAAAAGAGAAGGAAAATTAATCATATACGATACGAAGACGGGACAAAAAATCGTTTATTCTGATAAAATAAGTGAGAGTATAATCGGTTGCGTATCATCATATCAGGACCACATAATTTTATGCACTGGAAATATCCTGAAAAAATTTACCTTGTCGCTTTCTGAGGTTGGTAATTTAGAACTTCAGGGAAGTATAAAGGATATAAAGTTTCATAATGGAAAGATTTTTGCCATAACCGATAAAAACCTTTACACCATCGACTTTTACAGCTTCAATATAATTGACACAAAAACTACACAAAAGCAATTTTTCCAAATGGATATATATCCTGAAAGGAATTTACTCTTTACCGCAGAGGGAGTAGATAACACTTTCAGTATTTGGGATATTTCTACCGGTTTTCCCTCACAAATAACATCATATTCCCTTGATTATGGAGTTCTAAATGACATCGCAGCCGGCATAGCTCACTGGGAAAATAGGCTATATGTAGCTTCTGGATACGCCGGTGCTATGATATTTGATATAAGCGATCCTTCAAAACCAAGAATCCAAAGAAAAACTCATTTTGG
>OGCB01000507.1_pt1 | contig 10147 bp, 11 predicted proteins | sample 1570031 | NCBI WGS metagenome assembly OGCB01 (sample SAMN05518655, study PRJEB24509) | hot springs metagenome | isolation source: Octopus Spring Streamers, Yellowstone National Park, Wyoming, USA | place: USA:Octopus Spring Streamers, Yellowstone National Park, Wyoming, USA | collected 2011-10-11 | reverse complement strand
GAGAGAAGCTGAACGACGACGAAGCGCTGAAGAGGTTCCTGGAGTCGGCGCAGAGGTTGCATGGAGAGTCTATGCTTAAGCCAACGCTGTTGATGGCAAAGTTGCGCCTCAGCAGAACCAAAGACGCAGTAGTGGACGCAGTTAAGGAGATTGTACCAGAGCACCGAATGCACACGTTGAAGGGGTGGCGCTTCGCCAGGGCCGAAGACAAGTTCATCGACTTGGTCGAAAGGTTTGAACGCGGCGAATTCAACATAGAGACGGCGAGGAGGAGGGCCTCAAAGCCCATAAGAGAGATCGAGAAGACGCGTGGCAGGGAAATAGCCGAAGGCTACATGAGGCACCTCGAAGAAACGGCTCTGGGGAAGGAGTTCTACGACGTTGTCGAGAAGTTCAGGCGCGGCGAAATCAGCCCGGAGGAGGCCAGGAAGAGACTTATGGAGATTGCAGACAAGATGGAGAAGACGCTCGGCAGGGAGAGGGCCGACTTCTACAGGAAGTACGCCGAGGAGGTGCTGACAGGGAAGCGCACAGAGCCTACGCGCGCAGAGGAGAAGCCACGCCTGCCCGACGAGAGCGTATTTGAGAAGGATAGAAAGATGATGTTGGAAGCAGAGCTCAGCAGGCGCGGTTTTGAATTCAGCAGTATTGTTAACAGGTTTAGGCTCGGGGAGATCAGCCGTAAGGAGGCTGAGAGACGGCTGTTGCAGATCGTAGAGGAGATTGAAAAGCTGAGCGACAAGCTGGGCAACAGGAGGTGGGCAGACCTCTACAACAGGAGGTACGTCAAAGAGGTGCTCTCGGAGAAGCACAAAGGGACGGGACTTACCGCAGGAGAACGCGGCCAACAGCTGTTGCTCCTCGAGAGACCTGCCGAAAAGGGGGCACACGTTAGGCAGTCACGGCTCAGTAGGAGGGTTCACGTAACGCCGCTGGAGAGGCCCATACAGGCGTCTGAAGCGCGGCAAAGCCATAAAGCACAGCAAAGCCACGCCGCGGAGACGGCAGAAGCGCATCAAGCTCTGGCGCCAGAGGTTAGGCACGGGCTTATACAAACGCTGAGGACTAGAGCAGAGACGGCTCCAGAGGCCGTGCTGACGCCCGAGTTGCAACAAGCCGTCGTACAGATGCAAAAAGCTGGGATGAAGCTCGCGGAGATCAACAAACAGCTCAAATCGCAACATGCGCCCCAGCTGTTGAGAGAAGAAGACGCGCCACCCAGAAGGAGGCAGAAATACATCGTAATACCGTTGCTCGTAAAAACAGAGCTGTCGACGCAACACCCACAACTTCCGAAACCAACGACGTTGAACCCACTAGAACACACACTGCGGTACAAAGTGCCGACCGTGCCAACGTCTGCAGTGACGCCTACGGCAGATGTTCCGTCTCCGCCTACATTTACCCCTGTTGGTGTTCCGCAGTTGACCACCTACGAAGTCCCTCCGCAGACCACCTACGAAGTCCCTACAGTGCATACGACTGATGTGCCGACATATAACGTGCCGACATACCAGCCCGTTGCCGTGCCTAAGATAAGCGAGGTACCGACATATGACGTGCCGACTGTGCCAACCTATTACGACGGACACTACGAGCCGCTTCCGCACGGATGGTGGCGCCTCCTGCCGCCTTACATCTTCTTCGGCGACCGCACAGGCGAGGGCGCCTACAACGCGCAGGCAGGCAAGAGACAGATACTAGCCCTCGCGTAACGAATTAAAAATTCTATAATTTTTTCTATACATGCGCTTAGCCCTCCTTCTGCTCCTGTCCGCCTGCATTGCCTTCGCCCTAATCACGGTGCCGCCAATGCACGACGACTTCACTGTGGCATATAAGTGGGCAAATGGGCCGGGGTTCGTGGCGGTAGTGGGGATAGACGACGCGCCGCGCAACGTCACGCTCTTCACCGAGGAGGGGTATGAGTCGTGGATGAAAGACAAGCCGGGCGCCGCCGTCTTCAACGGCCTGCTGAGGAGGGGCGACTTCTTGATCATCGAGACGCCGCCGGGCAGGTACGTCCTTGCCGTATACCCGCTACCATTCGTCGGCGGAAGGACTCAGACATATATCAGCCCATACGACAGGTGGGCGCCTGTTGGCGTTATGTCGCTTCCCAGGGAGCCGCTTGAAGTCAGCGCCGCCGCCGGGTACTTCGAAGCGCGGAGCCTCAAGGCCCGCGGCTACCGGTACGGCATGAAGCCCGGCGTGAACGGAACCTCTATACAGCTCAACGCCATGGTGGTGCTGGAGCTGGCTGACGGCGAGAAGCAGTACTACTTCGTGCAGAACGTCTTAGACCTCCTCACAGACGAGTGGAAGTACAGCTTCACGGTCAACATCTACAATAACACGTCTAGGTCTCAAGCCCTCTCGCGGAAGGCGGTATCTGGGCGCGGCGGCATCCACTGGCACATCTATGCGTGGTCGTACTACGGGTACAGGACGCGCGAGGAGCGGTACAGTCTGCCCTTCTCCGGCTTCCTCATCATCAACGTCACTGCGGTGGGCGGAGCCGCGCGGATCGACTTCGGCTACAACGTGGGCGGCGGAGTCGTGTGGTACGACTCTGTCACCATCAAGCCCTACGCCCCCGTCGAGAGGGCGTACATCCTGGCTGGGCACGCGGTTACGCCGATCTACAGCATCGCTTCGCTGGAGCTCGTCCTCTGCGCCTACGGCGGCGGCACGTTCTACGCCGAGCTGGACGAGGTGGACGTCAGGCTGGCCCTGCTGGTTTGGGGCGGCGCGGGGTGGCGCCCGGCGCCTAGGATCTTCAACTTCGGCTTCAACACCGCCGAGGCCGTCTCGCTGAACGTGGAGGCTCAGCTGGTCAACGGCACGGTGAAGATCATAAAGGGCGCGTTCAAGCCTCAGCTCCTCGCCGAGGAGCCGCCCGCCCCAGACACACCGCCGCCGCACGCCGCGTTCAAGCCGTCGCAGGCGGACAGCTGGCTCCTCGTAGCCGTAGCCGCGTTTGTCGTGCTGTTGCTTTTCGGTACTATGATGAAAGCTACGTCCCGACGGAACAGACATGTGAAGAGGGTCGCCAGAATGCGGTGAAGCAGAACAGATTAGCTTAAATACCTCTGCGCAGAAACTCTCATGACGACGCCAATCTGTTCGCCAGAACATCCATGGAGGTGCCCGCCAGAACTTGTACAGAGAAATATGTCCCACGAAATGTTAAGACAGAGAGAGTCGGAAGCTTGGTTCGACGATTGGAAGAGAACCCGCAACACCTCACCGTTGTACCAGCCGATCACTATGCCACCGCCACCGTTGTACCAGCCAGTTGAGCCGCTACCGCCGCCAGCCCCCAGACGGCCAAGATCTGAAAGGCGCAGAAAAGTTCCAGCCTAGTTTTTTTCATAATTCGCATTTTTTACACATGTCTATCCACCTCGCGCCTCCGAGCACCCTCTTTAGGCCCTTCATGATGTCGTCCATGTTGAAGACCCTTATGAAGGCGCCTTTGTACTTGGTCTCGTCGTATTTGACCCAGCTGTGAGAGAGGAAGCGCTTGTATCTGCTCTCTGGCGCTATCCAGATCACTTCGTTGCGCCACGACAGCTCTATCGGCGTGTTGGCGCCGTCGAAGTCTCCAACGTAGATGATCTTCCTCCCCGACGTCCTCTTCATAAACTCGTCATGGCTCACCTTCCTCCTGACCGGCGCTATCTGCTCCTCCACGTAGCCGTTCGGTGCCAGGTACACCTCCACGTCCCTCCTCTTTGCCGCAAGCTCCGCCATAGCCCTCAGCATGTCCGCCCACTCAACCATCGAGCCGGAGTTGTCCAGCACCAGCACCACCTTCCTCCCAGCCGCCGCCTTCTTGACCGCCTGCACCAGCGGCCCCTCCGCCACCCTTATTCCCGACTTCGTGTTCTCGTCAGGGACGAATTTGTACAGCAGAGTATCCTCGTCCGTGTTCGGAGTGGCGAGGACGTAGATGTACTCCGCGCCGAGCCACTGCGCGATCTTCTCAGTGAGCGCCGTCTTCCCGACGCCAGGCGGCCCCTCCAGCAGAACCGCCCTCATGCTTGGCAAAGCAAGCACAACCTGCATGAGATCGGCAGATGTGCGGTCGATCAAATAACCGCTGTTCCTCAAGTACTCGTAGAGAGAAGGCGGACTGTCGGAGGCGAGACTGGCCGCGGGGGTCAAGACAGGCGGCTCACCAACAGACGCCTGCTTCTTCTTATTCTTCCTGCCTATCCTGCTTACGACCACGGAGGAGGACGGCAGAAAAAATTTAAGCTAATCCCGGGGGCGGCGGACACTCTCCCACCTTCACCGGCTCGTCTATGTGGAGCCGCTCCGCGGCTATGTAGGCAAGGGCGTCCTCCAGGCTGTTGAACTCGTATATGTCTTCGTCTTCAATGTGTGATACGAGGTAGCCGCCTCTTGTTCTGTATATCCTCACAGTATCTACCCACTCGCCGCTGGCTGTGTATACGCAGAGCTTCTGAAGCATCCTGCCCTTTCTGGCTGATACCAGCATTACAGCATCGTTGTATGTGTTTTATAAACGTTGGCATGCATGCCGTTAGCTTAAATATCGAACAACAACAACAGCTCATGTTAGAACAAGCCGCCACGGCTGAGCTTCGGAGGAAAATAAGCACATCTGAATTCATTGCACTTGCTAGCCGAGAGGCAAGAGAAGTTGGAGATGCGGCGAGACGCGGCGTAAGAGGTGCGGAGTTGAACGAGCTGACAAACCGAAAGATAAAGAAGATTGATGATTTAGTGAAAAACTTGAAGATAACAGACGAGGACATCACCAGATTTGGCACTGTGATGATGAGGGTAGTATACAGCCAATTTAGAGACAACACAGCAGTGGTGGGAGATCTGCGGAAAGGCGTAAAGAATAAGCTCAGGGCAATGGCAACAATGCAGATACTAAATGCCGTATTAAGACCTGAGCTGGAGCCATATGTCAAAGAGCTTGTCGATGTCCTAGTGGATGCACACAGACGCGGCGGCTTGGAGGAGGCGGCCAATGCGGCGTATGAGTACTTCAGAAAGGCCAGATACGGCGGGAGGAGACTCGTAGATTATCTGTTTGTAGAGGCTTCTGACAGCTTACAGCATGTGCCTCGGGCGATGCAGAAGTTCTCAAGGGCGGTACTTGTGACGTGTCCAGGTGCCGACGTTTGCGCCGCGCAGTGCTACGCACTCCACAGCAATTATGCCCAGATGCCTGTAAAGAGGGCAATAGCCACACGCGACTTGTTCGTTGACTCGCTTAAAAGCGAGTTGTCTAAGAGGGTGAACTCCGACACGGCTCTTGTTGCTGGTCTCCTCGGTGCGGCTCTTGCTGGCGGCGTGAGGGCGGCAGGCTTCGGGGAGATCGTCCGCCTGCACGACGCAGGTGACTTCAGCGATGAGGAGTACCTAGCCGCGTGGCTGGTTGCGGCGAAGTTGTTGCCCGACAAGAAGATCTACACGTACACAAAGACGTTTCCGAACGTCGAAGGCATGCCACCCGTCTGGCAGAACGCCATCAAGCTCTACAGAGCTCTGTTTGGCGAGCCACCTCCACAGAACTTCAACGTGAACGTATCTGCAACCGCAACCAACTACAAGTATATAAAAGACGCCGCAGAAGCTTTGACGAGACTCGGCGTGCGCGTCCCAGGCGTCTTCTTCTACGCCTCAGCCAACATGGATGAATACTATCGCGGGAAGGAGGAGAGGTGGCGAGAGCTCGCCGAAGCGTTGGTAGAGGCGGCTAGGAGGTCTGCTGGCAGGAAGCTCGTGCTTGAGTTCGAGCACGGCTTAGGCGCAAAGAGGCCGCCAAAATCTGCGCAGAACATAATCAGAGTCATAAAGGAGGTTGCGGACTACGCCGAAAGGGCCGGAATACCGATGAGGATCTCGGTGCCTGAAACGGCATACACTACAAACATCGAGCTCAGCGAAGAAGCCAAAATCCGTCTGAAATCAACCCGCGACCCCTACCTCAGAAGCGCCGAAGCGTTGCTCGACAGAGACAAGGTGAAGGCGCTCAACGAAGTTGCCAAACTCCTCGCCGGAAGGGGCCACAGCTACGTCAGAGACGTCGAAGGCGCTTGGACTAAGAAGATAGAAGGGATCGAGTTCGGCTTCAAGAGACCGGTCAAGGTGTTCAGCGCTCCTGGTGTCGGTGAGCCAGTCGAGGTGTTCATAGAGCCCGGCGGGGAGAAGGTCTGCACTCTCTGCCAGCGTTGCATATTTGCGGAGCACAGCCCGCTGAAGAAAGACGCATTCAAGATAAGAATCACCAAAGTCCCACAGATGGCGGAGGTGCCCCTGCCACAGCTAGCAGAGACGCCTCTGCCGCAGAGGAGAAAGACAAAGAAAAGGAGAGCTGTTGCGGCCTAGGAGACGCAACCCTTCTCAACTGCTGTGTCCGCTTTTCATCAGCTCCTCCCACACTCTGTCGAAGTCCTTAAACGCCTTTGATGCAACGTCTATAAGCCCATCCTCTGCGCCTTCACAGATTAAAACGACAACGGCAACTTCGATGCACCCGTTGGGGTACTCCCTGTAGCGACTCAGAAAGCCGTTCCTTATTGCGATCACCCTGTCGGCAGACAGTCCTCTACTCATCACGACGACTTTCATGTGTGTAGAGAAGAAGGGGAAAATTAACAGTGAAGGGCGGCTGTCCTTATCTATTTCTTTATTTATTAATTAAGTTATTTAGATATATAAAACTCAGCCGTATGCAGTGGCACGTCAGGCAGATGCCTGTTGCATCTTCTTCCTCATTTTTCGCCTTCAAAATTTGGGCGAAAAATTTAAATATTCGTGTTTTCCTCTTACATATTAACACCAAAAAAATCCAAACCCAAACCAAAAACCCGAACATAGTAATGTCTGTGATGGGCTTCGGAATCGTTATAAGAGGAGAAAGCGGATGGATAATAAGAATAGAAGCTACGCCGTATCTTGGAAAGCTGTATACATATGTAGAATTCACGTCTCCTGATGATAAAAATGATGAAGAAAACTATTTCTCGGCGATTCGCGCCATAGTGCCGCCATGGGTTTGGCGGAAAGTGAAAAAGATGATATCAAATGGCGTCGACGTCAAACAAATTGAAAGTTTCGTCTTCAACGCAGTCAAAGAGTTCGTACCGATAAACATAACGGACAAGTTCATAACCACCTCCCGCATTTACTACGAAGAGCCATACCGGTTGCTGTCAAGCTTCTTCTCTCCACAACCTCCTGAAGAACAAAAACCCCTCTTTAGCAACCCCCCTCGCGTTTTTAAATGTGCGTGTGCGTACAAGCCCTAAATTAAACACAACGTTTTTTTAGCGGCACAGACTCCTGCCGCATGAAGCAGAAGCTTAAGTTCTACGACATTAAGGCTAAGAAGGCGTTTGAGGCGGACAGTTACGAGGTGGTTGAGAAGCAGACCTCCCGCGGCCCGATGCTTTTCGCCGTTGTGGCATCGCCGTTCACTGGCATAAAGGTCTACAGACTACTGAGCAAGAAGAAATAAGGTTTTTTCAGACTGCCTCCTCCCCTATTTTTCTGCACGTTTCTGGTGGGACGTAGTATACCGGCTGTACGCCGCGGTATCTGTACTTGATGGGGTCGCCGAACATTTGGTATAGGAGGGCGTTTATGAGCGACATCGTGGTTTTTTCGAGCGGGACGTATTTGAGAAATGTGGAGCGCGCCTGCTTGTCTGCCGCGACTAGCTCGTAGGTGCGTGCTGGCGTGGCGTATCTGGCACCGCTTCTGCACAGCACCCTGGCAAGCTCTCTCTTCAGCTCAAACAGCACAGTCTCCGCGGCCTCTCTGCCCGCGCACCACAGAGAGTGCTGTCCAAGCGCGACCTGCAGGACGGCGCCTTCTCTCTCCAACAGCCTCGCGGCGTAGTACGCATTGCTCATGCTGGCGCCGAGCGCGCTGGCTATGAGCGACGTCGAGATGCACCCCCTCTCCTCGATCAGCCTAAGCGCCTCCGCGAGCCGCTTCTTCACTCTGGTGGTGGCGCCGCGCGGCATGCTCAACACCGCTCCTTCTTCAGTCTTACAAGACGGAGGTTTATCAACAAGCGTACCTTTCCGCGGTACACCGTGCGCTCCTTCCCTTCCGCGTACTTGATTTTCAGCCTCCCGCATACGTCGAAACGGACATCCTCCACCCGCTTCGAAAAGCCCCGCCCGCCGAACAGCAGACCACAACGGGCCAGGAGTCTGAGTGCAGACTCCACTTCAAATCTGTCTGCCACATCCTCCAGGTTGCCCATGGCGGCGGCCAGCTCGCGGCCGAACCCCTCCTCCGCTCTGTACGGAGCCACGAAGGGTCTCCCAGACCGCGCATAGATTATGCGCATAGTTCTGCCAGTTCCGCTCACCCGCACCTCGGCGACGACCAGTCTCAGCGACTTCCCGCCGCGCAACATGCCCCGCCGAGCCAGCACGTTCAGAGCCTCAACAACCGACTTCATACCACTCGCGTCCAAGACACAGTTCATGCGTTTACAAAACCGCGTCACATAAAAATGTTGTACGGCATTATGTGCCGAAAAATACAGCTGTAATGTACACATCAAAGGCGTTTTCAAAACTGCACAGAAGTAAAACATGCCGACTACAAAAGGCGCAACATACAAAAGCTACTCCATGGTGTGCATGACCATGCTCATAAAGCGACGTCAAAGAGGTTTGTCAAGGCTGTACTCATCGGCATAACTGTGGACAACAACAGAGTTACGGCGCGGTCGGCAGTGTATATGCTGGACGGCTTCTCCGCAAGGCGACGACCTTCACCGAATTACTCTATAAATAATCTATTTTGCTCTTTTTATACATAGTCTATATAGACTTTACGAAGCTCCAGGGCGTGTTGATAAATGTAAAGCGTGACAAATGTAAAGGCTTCCACCATATGTTTCCACCATATACCCCCTCGGCGGCCGCCGCTTTACAAAAATTTTATCCTTCTTTTCTTTATAAAAAAGTAAAGAGAATAAATAATAATAATAATAGAGCGACGACGCCGATTTTTACGTGGTGGAAACTCGTGGTGGAAAATATGGTGGAAAACAAATGGTGGAAGAAAAAAATGTAACCCCTATTTTCGCAACATCCCCCCCTCCCTGGGGGGAAATTTTGAAAAGTGGGGTACCCCCCGTTTTCCACCTCCACCACGTTAACTCCACCACATCTCCACCACGTTAACACATCCCCCCTCCACCACTTCTTCCACTGCTTGGGGTGTTAACAAACTTCGCCGGGTGTTAACGGCGGGGGCGGCATGCGAATAACGTGTGGATGTGAACCGTGTGAAGAAAAGCGTGTGAAACATCTGTATGATTCTTAAGACATAAACGTTAACTCACTACGTAGGACGGGCTAAGCTAGTTTTATATGTCCGGGTGAGTTGTAGACTATGAGCACAGAAACAGTAAGAGTTCCAGCATACGCCGAGGGCACTATAATTAAGCTCGGGGAGGGGAAAGTAGCAATATATATCAACAAGGAGTTTAAGGGCGCGTTCGAAGGGCTCATAAAGAAGCGGGTGAGAGTATTAGTCATTGAAGTTATAGAGGAAGAGCCGCGCCGCAGGCACAAGACATGACTGCGCAAAACATAGATAAAGTGGCAGACTTTACTGTATACCTGTACGAGCTGGGCTTCAACGTGGTCTGCGTCGGCGGCGACAAGAAGCCTCTGGGTAGCTGGAGGGCGTCGGAGCGGCCGGACAAGCCGCCGCGGTGCAGAGAAGCCGTAGCCATAACAGGCAACTACTTCGCGGATGGGCAGTACAAAGTTGACATCTTCGATATCGACAACCCGAACACGAAGATCATGGAGGAGGTGTTCGGCCCCGACTGGCGTAGCTACCTATGCGGCGCGCCGTGGTCGTTCTGCGTCTTGACCGGCCCCCGCCCGAAGCATTTAGTTAGTTGCAACGGTGAGGAGTGTACGATATACGAAGATGTAAAGCACACTAAGCCTGTCAGGCAGGTCAAGCTTTCTGAGATTGAGAGAGGCCTCGCGGTTGTGGTGCGCGTACCTTCGAAATGCATCAAAGGCGACCTCGGCACAACGCGGAACCCCGAAGTTGAAATAATCTATAGTAATTATCAAGTAGTATACGGAAGGCACCCCTCTGGCGTCTTCTACCA
>OGCB01000505.1_pt1 | contig 10172 bp, 12 predicted proteins | sample 1570031 | NCBI WGS metagenome assembly OGCB01 (sample SAMN05518655, study PRJEB24509) | hot springs metagenome | isolation source: Octopus Spring Streamers, Yellowstone National Park, Wyoming, USA | place: USA:Octopus Spring Streamers, Yellowstone National Park, Wyoming, USA | collected 2011-10-11 | reverse complement strand
GGTGGCCCAGACAGGCAACGTCCAAATAGTCGCCATCTCAGGAGGCGCGGGCCAAGTGGTCCCCGTCATACCCATCATCCGGTAAACCCACCTTTTTTTCAGCACCTCTCCTCTACCAGCTTTTCGATCTCCTCCTCCACCTCTGCGTCAGCCCCCCTTCTGCTTATTTCTCTTCCGAGCTCTGCGAGGCGCCTGTGTGCGTGGCAGTGGGGGCTGTGCTTCGGTATTCGGAAGTAGGAGAGGAACCCCGGCTCCACGTGGCCGACCCATGGCGAAATCTCTCTAATCACGGCGTTGATCTGGGGGGCGAGGAGGAAGGCGAGGAGGTAGTAGGCCTCTTCGAGAGATTCGACGGCAACGTAGTGGGCGGTGTGCGCCGGCACGGCGCCTGCCGCCTCCACAGCCGGGATGAACCTGTCCGCCACGTCCCTCCACGCCACCTTGAACTTAGCGACGGCCCTGGGCCCCATCCTCTCTATGTGCCACCACTCCCTTTTGCCGTATTTGGCGGAGGACTTCAGAGTCCTCTGAACCTCCTCTCTGCCTAGGTAGCTCCTCCACAGCTGCGTCTTCTGCAGCTCCTCCCACGTGAGGGGGGCTCCGTCCCTCCGGTGCGGCGCCAGGAAGCAGTGGTAGCCGGCGACGCGGCCCACCTCTATGTCCCTGCCGCGGAAGCCCCTGAACACGTAGTCCTCCTCCACCGCGAAGGGCCCGAGGCCGGCCTCCCTCCCCCACCTGGTCTCGACCAGCACGTACCTGCGGCTGCGGGGGGCCCCGGGGGGCGGCTCCGCCGGCTGGGGCTCGCCCTCCACCAGCCACACGCCCCTCGCGGCGCCGAAGCCCGCGCCGGCGCGGCCCCTGTAGGCCGAGGCGCCCAGGAGGCCTCTCGCCGCCTCGTACGCCTCCTTCGTGAGCCAGTACGTGCGGCCCCCCAAGCTGACCGCCGCCAGGTCTGCACGCCTGATTTTTGCGCACGCCGCCGCCTGCCCCAAGTCGGCGGGCCTGCAGCCGCTGAGCTCGAAGTAGGCGAACGTCATTTCCGCAGGAAGACAATTCCGGGCTGGCCCTCTGCGTCTTCGAAGGGCTTCACGCCTGTCAAGTCCCAGACCTCTGCGAGGTGGTGCCGGGCTAGGAGCTCCCTCCACTTGGCCCCGTGGACGCCTCTGAATATGGTGGCGGGCACCATGAGGGCCGCGACGCCGCCGCTCTCGGCTAGGCGGGTTAGGGCGGCGGCAAACAGGGGGACAGACAGATCCATCTTGCCGGCCGCCGGGCCCGGCGGGAGGACGCCCAGCCTCCGCGCCGCGTCTTTGGCCGCCTCGCGGCGGTCGGCGGGGAGCGCCGATGCGTTGATCCACGGCAGGTTGCCCGCCACGAGGTCGAACCGCCGCGGCGGGCGCTCAAGGCGGAGGAGGTCTAGGTTTAGGATGGGCGGGTCGGGCCTCCGGGGGAGGCGGGCGCCGCCGAGGAGCCTGTACAGCTGCAGCAGGTAGTTGGCCTTCGCCGCCGCCACTGCGGCCGGGTTCACTTCGATGCCGGCTACGCTGGCCAGAACCTCCTCGGCCAGCTCCGTGGGGCGCACGCGCCCCTTCTCTTGGCGCCACCTGATCAGCGCGTCTATGTACCGCACCCCGAAGGCGAAGGTGCCGCAGGTGGGGTCTGCGAAGCTGGGGATGGCCCCGCGGCTTCTGTAGTGCTCGTCTATCAGCTCCACGACCTCCCTGTCCGCCTCAGCGTCTGAACGCGGGAGCGCCCTGTCGGGCGGCCTCCCCCGCACCAGGAGGTGGAGGGCGCGCCAGAGAATCAGCCTGACGACCCAGTCGGGGGTGTAGAACTCGCCCAACCTCCTGCGCGCCTCCTTAGGCGCGATCTGCCTGTAGATCTGCCCCAGCAGATCCGCCCCGGGGGCTGCTGCCCAGTCGTAGCCGGCGAGCCTCTCCCACAGCTCTTCCAAAAACGGGCCTCGGGCGGCTCTGCGCACGCAGGCGGCTTCTCGGCCGGCGACCGCCTCGGCGAGCATATCGCCGAGGATCTCCGCCAGGGCCGCATACGCCGAGAGCTCGGGCGTGCCGTGTCCTGCAAGCTCTTCTCTGTGCCTATCGACGAGCCTGCGCAGGTCGGAGGCAAGCGAGCCGGCCGTCGGCGGGGTCACAGTGCCGATGTTTTGATCGAGAATTTGGAACCGTGAAGACAACAGATGCTGAACCGGCGCAGCGGCAGATCGGCCGGCGTTGCAGATCTACAACGTTGATGCCGTCCATGTCCCCTATGGAGTACCCGCACATCGTGATAAGAGGGGGGAAGATAAGAGATTGTGTAAACGTTGTGTTTCGCGGCTTCTCAGCTGAAGAGGTCGAGGGTTTGTTGAGGAGGCTGGGGTGGATAGATGTGCTGGCGGGGCACGACGCCGACCTCCTGGGGCAGCCTCCGGTTATACAGCTTCAGTACCCTGTCGTCATGGAGTTCCTGCGCTACCACATCCGCCTGTTTCGGTTCAGAGGTGAGGTGGTGGGCAACGTCCACTACAACGGCGTTGCGCTGCAGCTCCAGCCGCCGGATCTGCACAAGGCAGACCACGAGAGGGGCGCAGAGTTTCTGCGCAGACAGCTGGAGGGCCTGTGTCAGGTCAGAGTGGAGAAGGGTGGCGAATGCGACGTCTTGGTCGTAGAGAGATGTTTAAATACCGATGCGCAGATGCGTGCGTGGTTGCGGCCGTGAGGACGAGAGACGGCGTCCCAGTAGAAACGTGCAAGTCCATCACCGTCGTCAAGTACATCAACGACGTGGCGGTGGTCGTTACGCCGTTCGGCACGTTTGTGCTCACACCAACATCGGTTGCGTACGTTGACGGGGATAAATGCGCAGTTGCGGAGATACAGAAGGGCGAAAAGCTGCAGTTTAAGCCCCGCGACGCGGAGAAGCTCAAAGACGTCATACGCTCCTACATGCCGGACTCCCTGCCGCCCCAATTGACGCGGCGCGGAAGCAAGATATACCTCGGAGAGGCACAAGTTGGCGCAGTGTACGAGCTTTCTTAAACCCACCTTTTTTCTCCTCTTCAGAATCCCTAGGCGCCCGCGTCTCGTTCAGAGGCGCGGCCGCACTCGCCGGCAGAAAAGCCGCGCTGCGCGCGCCGCCTTCGGCGGGCCTCGCCGGCATCCCTAGGCAGAGATGTTTATTAAGCTCTGGCATTTGTGCGTCATGGACGTGTTTGAGAGGTGCGTCGGGGCGACCGGAGATCCGCTGTTCTGCATGTCTGTGGATCAGGCAGGCGCGCTGGTCGGCTGCCTCGCGAAGTGCATAGAGGTGCTGGACGCGGAGAGCTGCCGCCAGATCTGCCTCGGGGGGTGCCGCGGGGAGGGGGGCAAAGAGGTGTGCCTCGGCGTGCTGGAGGTGGCCCTGGGGGTTGCGCTGGCTAGAGATGTGGCCAGGAGGGCCGCGGCGGCCGCAGCCGTCCTGGGCATCGATCTGACCAGCGCCGTAGCCCTGGCGTTCAGCGAAGAGGTGGAGAAGGTGGATGAAGAGGACTGCCCGGAGAGGGAGACCGCGGCGAAGGCCCTGGCGGCGGCCGCCGTGGAGCTGTACAGGAGCTTCAAGAAGGCGGGCCTGCGGGAGCAGGCGCAGGACGTGCTCCTGCTGATGGCGCCCGCCCTGGCCGCGGCGCACAGATGCGTGGGGGATTGGGCATTTGAGTACCTGGACTTCATAAAGCCGTTCGTCGGGGAGGAGGCAGTTAGGAGGATCGTCGCGGCGATGGAGGAAGGCGCCGCGCTGGTCGGCGGCGTGGCTGTCGAGTTCGAGCCGGCGAAGGCGGAGCAGTAGCTAGGGTCTGCAAAGCTCGGCTTTTTTCATGCCTGCATGGAGGCCGCGGCGGCGCGCCCCGCAGGATCAGAAGGAGGAGCCGGCAATCCAGCGCGGGCGGCCCCGCCCGGCCAGAGCGTGTAAGCCGGTGATGTGCTTCGGTGCGCCGCATGCGCAGCGGGAGGGAGCAGCGGTGCCGCTGCGGCGGTGCATGCGGCCGGTTCGAGCCCTTCTGGAGCCCTTGATGAGGAGGATGGCGGCGTGGATGCTCCGGCTGCCGGCGCGCAGCTAATTCCTTTTTCTTTCCCTTCCCCAGATTATTATTTATACGGCTCCGACATGTGAGGCGCATGTTTGAAAAATGTGTAAAGACCGGAGATCTGCGGAACTGCCCGCAGCTGCAGGAGGCTGGCCGGCTGGCTGACGGCTTTTCGAGGTGCATAGAGAGCCGGAGCGCGGATGACTGCATCAAGAAGTGCCTCAAAGAGTGCCGGGGAGAGGGGTGCGGGGAGGCGTGCCTAGGGGCGCTGAATGCGGCCATGGGCGTGATAATAGCCAAAAGCATGATAGAGATAGTCGAAGCGGCCGCCTCCCAGTTGAACATGGATCCAATCACCGCCGCTGCCTGGACGTTCTACAAAGAAGTGGAGAAGGTGGAGAAGAGGGGCTGTCCAGAGAAGGAGGTAATGGCGTGGATTCTGGCGGCGGCCGCCGTGGAGCTTTACAAGCACTTCATAAAGGCGCTGGTTCGGCGGCGCCGCCGCACGCAGGAGGCGCTCCTGCTGTTCCGCCGCGTGCGGGAGGTGCTCCTGCTGATGGCGCCGGCCTTGGCCGAGGCCTATCAGTGCGCAGGGAAGGAGGTGTTCAAATACCTAGACTCCATAAAGCCGCTCCTTGGAGAGGGGGCTGTAAAGAGCATCATCAGAGAGATGAGGAGAGGCAGCGTCTTTGTCGGGGGCGTATTAATTACGTTCAAGCCGGTGAAGACGAAGCGGTAGGGCGGGCCCGGAACCCCGCTTTTTCTAGCGCTTCCGCCGGCGGCGGGGTCAATAGACTTAAAAACGCGTTGGGCAGACTGCACATGGGCTGGAGGCCGCAAGCGGGGCCGGCTGCTTACGGCCGCAGCATGTTGCTCTACCGCGTCGGCGCCCCGCTCGGCGCCGTCCTCGGGCCGCGTCCAGTTGCGGTCGCCGGCACTAGGGATCCGACGCCTGAAGGCGCACATCTGGCGCGGGAGGTGGGCCGCAGGCTGGCTGAATGCGGATGCTCCGTGGTGACCGGCTTCGCGCGGGGCGTCGATGAAAGCGCAGCATTCGGCGCGCTGGAGGCCGGAGGACGCGTCGCGGCCGTCGTGCCTTACCTCCTGGAGGAAGGCGGCGGGCTTAATCCGCGCGCTCTGCGGCTCCTGCGCGCCGCCGCGGAACGCGGCGCGACAGCGTCTGCGGTTGCGGAGAACTTGGTGAAGGACGGCCGCCGCGTAAGAGCTTGGCTCGCCGCGCGCAACAGAGTCATTGCACGCTTTGCGGCTGTGCTCATCGTCCCGGAGGCCAGATACAAACTGATGCATTGGGGAACGCGGCATGCAGTTGAGCACGCCTTAGCGGCGGGGCGCCTCGTGGTGGTGCTTAAGCCGCGGGCCAAGCACGGCGATGTGGTCGGGGCGTTTGAGCACTTCAGGCGGCGCGGCGCAGTGGCCGTGAAGGACGTCGGCGAAGCCCTCGGCGTGGTTGAGCGCTACTTCTCACAGCTTACTGGACGCTTCAAAGACCTGTGGCATTGAGCAACGCACAACCGCCAACGTCCAAATGAGGCGCGGGCCAAGTTCGCGAAGCTGCGCTGAAGAGCCCGCCAGGTAGTACATTGAGCTGATCTACGACAGGTGGAGGCGCGCTTGCCTACGCCGCCGCTGAGCGCGGCGCTTTTTGAGCATGAAGAGAGCTGTTTAGGGGGCGCCGTCCGCCCAGGATGCCTTAGTGATTTATTAACCTCTGGTTCGAAAAATGCATTATTTTTTCCCTGCCTAGGCGTAGATGACGGAAAAATCGCATCTAGCGGCGCGTTCGTGGACGAGTTTTTCGAACTCGTCGAATGAGCCGTCTATGGCGATGTTGTGGTGTTCTGCGAGGATTTCGTTCAGGCTCTCAAACGCCTCTCTGACGCTGCCGTAGAGGAGCCGCAGCTCATCTCCGCCGCGGGTGCTGACGACGAAGAGGCAGCCGTCCCCCCTCACCTCTACGCATTTTATGAGGCGGCTGAAGACGGTCTGGGCGTCTGTCCTGCACACGATGCAGTACCTCAGCACGTCGGCCGGCCGCATTCCCGACGCCGCGGCTTCTACTGCGAGGATCGCGGCGGAGTGGGGAGGGCAGAGCCTGGCCAGCCTGCACCGCAGGTCTCCGAATTCGCGCTCAACCTGCCAGCCCCGCCGCACCACCAGCTCGACGACTTCCGGCTCTATCTGCTTGAGCCACTCGCCAGCTGATTCCATCGGCAGAGAGGAGGCGGGACGTTTTAAACGCTTCCCTCCCAGAAGGAAGGGGCCGGCTGAATCGGAAGGCATCCACGCAGACGGGGCCGTATTGAGATTAAGAGCTCGGCGCCGGCTTCTTCGAGATTAGCTCCCTTTTTCGCGGCTCGTCTGTCTTTCGGCTGAGCGGCAGCGGCTGTGCAGATGCTTGCAGGGAGTCCTCCACAGGGAAATTTTCCCTGTGGGCAGTTCCCTGCGGCTTGTTGGTTCAAAATACGTTGCGCCTGCGCCTAGGACATCTGCCCTTTAGACCTCTTTTTTCGCCGGCGCCGAGGTCGGGGGAGGTTCTTACTTTTAAGCCCGCCCTTCGCCGCCTCCATGGACATGCGGGTGGCGGCGAGGTTGCTGCTTCCAAAAATCGGCGAAAGGCCCGCCGACCTGGACAGCCTCCTGGAGTCTATAGGCGTGCAGATGGGGTGGCGCGAGAAGCTCCAGCTGCTGCAGCTTCTGCCGGAGGTCGAGGCGGTGTACCACGCGGTGTCGGGCAGAATCCTCGTGAGGCGCCGCTAATCCCTTTTTTCCGCGGGGGCCGGCCGGCCCCCAGAAGTTTTCTGATGGAAAAAGGGGGTTTAGTACAGCTCGTTGCGTGTGCGTAATATATCCTCAGCTACCTTGGCGAACTCGTCTTCGGGAATGCCTGTATAGTCCACCTCCAGCCGCTCGACCACAGCCCGGCCGTCCTCAATCTTCACGAGGTAGGCCGCAACCGCCTCTGGTCTGAGGACTTCCACATCACGGTAGCCAAGCTTCTTTACCACATTTGGGGCGTTTGAAAGAGCGATGAGGTTGTTGAGTTCACTTATGAGGTAGTCGCTGTGTGTGGTCAGCGCAACATATTTGCCGCTGTTCACAGCTTCTGCGATGGCCCTTGCCATGAGCCTCTGGGCGCTGGGGTGAAGATGGGCCTCCGGCTCCTCTATGAAGACGAGGCGGAAGTCCCCAGAGGACAGCGCCAAGACGGCCGCGACGACTTCTTTAATGCTCGGCGGCGCACATGCTAACTCAAAGCTCTTGCTCAACGTCTTTACATACAGCGCGGTCGGCGTTGCATACAACTCTATGTTCAAATCTCTGAGCAGCAGTTCTGCGCTTTTTGTCAGCTTCAGCCGATTAACATCGACCATACAGGCGCGGCCGGCGGGGAGGTAGGCTGCGTCGTTGGCTGCGGCCGAGGCCCAGAGGCGGCGCAGCAACAAGGACAGCTCCACGGGGTTCTTGCCGATGATTATCGTAAGAGGCTTCAGTTCTGCATCGGCGTAGTTTTTCAGCTTTTCAATTTCTGTTTGGCTTTCCATGTCTGCTGAGGCGTAATCTAATTTTTAAAGTTTGCCGGCGGCTGCTCCTCTAGTCCCCGGCCTGGCGGCGCCGTTGGGGTGCAGGGACAGCCCTGCAGGGAATCATTAACAGGGAACTCTTCCCTGTGGGGTGTTCCCTGTTAGAAGGCTTCCCATGGCGCACACAGCCGGCCCGCCAAGCCGGGATTTTGTGAAAGGAGCAGCAGAAATAATCTGAACATGAAGATGAAAAGACGTTGTCAGCAATGCCCTAACACTGCCCCTCTCTTTTTCGGGGCTTGTCGAGGGGTGGAGCGCGCGGTGCACCGTTTCGTGGACGTTCGGCCTTTATGAGAAGGCTTGAGCTCAGCGAGGTGGGGTTTTGACGGCGTTTGACCGCATCAGGAGCTGACATCTGTTTTCCCCCGTACAGGGAAGACCCAGCAGGGGAGTATCTGCAGGGAACTCTTCCCTGCGGGGAATTCCCTGCAGGAGGCCCCTGCGGCTCCCCGCGCCGGCATGCTGGAGGCGGCCGTGCAGTGCGCCGGCGCGGTTCAACGTCTCTGTAGACGTCGGGTTTCTTATGAGAAAGCTTAACCTGGAACCCAGCGAAATAATAAGGAGGTTCTTAATATCATCGGGATTCAAGGGCCGCTGCGTAATCATTTCGCCAATCAAGAACCTCGTTGCGCTCAGGCGCCTCGCATTCTATCCCTACACCCACGGCGAGACGCCGTGGATGACAATATGCGATTTAAGCAAATTTGCCGATGTTGTTGCGGTTACCGAAGAGCCAAACGGACAAGACGAGCTGCAACTGATCTGCAGGATCGCGGAGTGCTCGATGAACCGCTACGACTACAGCCTCAGGATCTATCTGCACCGCTACCCGTTGCCGCTGATTTTGATAAGCGACAGAGAGGCCGTAAGAGGAGATATCCTGGTGTCCGTAAAAGAAGAGGAGTATAGAAACGTTTTGAACGAAGCCAAAAAGATAATCGAAAAATCGAGGGAAGTAGATTACGGCATGTACTTGGAACTGCTCGATAGAGTCCGGCGTTAATCCTTGTTTTTTCCCTGCCCTAATTCCTAGCAGGGAGCCCTCCACAGGGAAAATTTCCCTGTGGGCAGTTCCCTGCGGCGCGGCGGTTCTAAAAACTCAGCTTGAGGCGGTCTTATGCGCGCCTGTTCGGAGCCGGGAGCGTTCGGAAGGGGTCTCTTTCTGGAAGTGGAAGGTTTTTAAATCCGTGCCGTTCAGCTGACATGACCAGGTTGAATAAGAACACAACCCAAAACAAATCCCTCCCCCCGCTGGAGGGGGTGAAGGAGGAGGTTTTGAAGGCGTTGGAGGCCTGGGAGAGAGAGGAGCTGCGCATCCCGAAGGGGCATGTGGCGTACTTCTGCCCCGTATGTACGAGGGTTGAGGAGGCTTCGAAGAGGAGGCGCGGCATCCCGACGTGCCCCGTGCACCAAGTCGTCATGTCTAGGCTCAGCGAGGCTGACTGGAGGAGGAGGAGGAAGGAGCTGGCCGGCCTGCTGAGGAGGAGGCTGGACGGCGTGCTGGAGCTCTTCTGGAGGGCGGCTGAGGCGTATGCGGCCGTCCCCGAGGTGAGGTGGCGTCTGGAGGACGGCGGGGAGCTCGTGGTGAAGCCGGACATAGACCCCGGGGAGTTCCGCTACAACCCGGCGCTCGACAGGATTGAGGCTCTGCTGTACTACTACAGCCCGGAGGCGGACAGAATGCTGGAGGAGGGGGCGCGGGAGCTGGGCGTTAAGTACTACGCCGAGGCTGTGCCGCACCACGTAGACAGAAAGCCGCCCGGCTACGAGTTCAGCCGCGCCAAGATGCTGTACGTGAAGGAGGTGGGGTAGGCCGTGGTTGAGGCGGGCAGGGTGGTTCCGGTCGCCGGCGGCGCCGCCGCCCCCGTAGCCGTCAAGGGGATGGCCCTGAGGCTGTACATGAGGAAGACTTTGATGCTGGTGAAGTACTCCAAAGACCAGAGGGAGGCCGAGGCCGCGGCTGAGGCGCTTAGGGCGCTGGGGGTTGCGGCTGAGGCAAAGAGGGGCGAGAGCGGGGTCTGGCGCGTTGAGGCTTCGGTGAGGATGCTGGCGTCGGGGGCGCGGGAGCTGAGGGAGGCGGTGGCCAAGGCGGTGGGGGAGGCGGCTGAGGCCGGGCTGGTGCCGGAGGCGAGGGCGAGGAGGTGGCTTGAGGCGCTTGAGAGGGGCCGCGCGCCGCTGCGGGGATACGGCCCGGCCCTCTCGAACACCGGAGCGCTGGCGGTTAGGTTCATCAGCACAAATGCCGCCAACGTGGAGCGGGAGGCACAGAGGCTGAGGGATATGGGTCTGGTGGAGGGGTTGCACTTCACCGCCAAGATGCCGGAGGGCGGGAAGGCGGGCCGCGTCTCGATCCTCAAGGAGGGGCTGATCTACGCCGCCTGGCTCTCCGTACGCGGCAAGGATGAACAGCAGAGGAGGCTGGCGGCTGAGCTTGTAGAAGGCGTTTTGGAAAAGGCGGAGAGGAGGGGCGGCGCCGTCGGCAGAAAGGTCAGGGAGGTGGTGGAGGGGGG
>OGCB01000502.1_pt1 | contig 10210 bp, 15 predicted proteins | sample 1570031 | NCBI WGS metagenome assembly OGCB01 (sample SAMN05518655, study PRJEB24509) | hot springs metagenome | isolation source: Octopus Spring Streamers, Yellowstone National Park, Wyoming, USA | place: USA:Octopus Spring Streamers, Yellowstone National Park, Wyoming, USA | collected 2011-10-11 | reverse complement strand
CCGAATGGCATTTAGAACAGTTTGAAAGAATGCTAAATGGATATTATGATGAGGAAAAAGCAGTAATAAGAATTAAAACAGATTTAAATCATCCAAATCCATCTATAAGAGATTGGATTGCATTTAGAATTATTGATCCAAATAAAAATCCACATCCATATTTATTAAAAAAATATGGAAAAAATTATGTAGAAAGATATTGGTTATGGCCAACTTATAATTTTTCTGTATCTATAGATGATCATTTAATGGGAATAACACATGTTTTGAGGATGAAGGAACATGAAGTAAATACCTATAAGCAAAAATATATTTACGAATATTTTGGTTGGGAGTTTCCAACAGTAATAAATTATGGGGCTCTATTAGTAAAAGATTTACCCTTGCATAAATCTGAAATAAGGAAATTAATAAAGGAAGGAAAAATATCTGGATGGGATGATCCATTTTTACCAACATTAAAAGGATTGAATAGGAGAGGAATTGATAGAGAGGCAATAAAAAAATATATTGTAGAAATAGGCCCAAATCCTGTAGATGTGGTTATAAATTGGGATAAGATATATACATACAATAGAGAAATATATGATAAAAAGGCCAAGAGATTTTTTATAATAAGAAATCCAATAAAAGTCATAATAAATGATTTACCATTAAATAAAATAATAAAGGTTAAGAATCATCCAGAGGTAGATTTGGGATATAGAGAATTTATAATAAAATCAAATATAATTTATGTAGATAAAAATGATATAAATAATAAATATTTAAGATTATTTGAAGGATTTAATATTGAAATAGTAGATAGAAGGGAAAATTATATTATTGCTAAATATTTATCAGATAGTATAGAAGATGCAAGAAGATTGGATGCAAGAATTGTACAATGGGTGCCTGAAGAATATAAGATCAATATAAGAATATGGGAAAAAGATGGTATAATAGATGCAATTGCGGAAAAATATGTATTGGAATTAACAAAAGATGGGGAGATAATTCATGGAATAAGGTATGGATTCTTTAAGAGAGAAAAAGATTACCTAATATATATGCACAAATAATTTTTAAATAAATTTTTAATATAATAAAGAATGGTTAGTGAGGAAGAAATTGCATCAAAGTATGAAGAGTTTGAAAATTTAAGACAAGCATATCTATTAATAGAAAATAAAAGACAGAAGGTTCTACAGGATTTGATTGAGACAGAAAATGCATTGAAAGAATTATCAAGCTTGCCGGATGATAAAAAAGTCTATTATATGATAGGCAATGTACTAATAGAAAAAGATAAAAAAGAATTGATAAATAAGCTAAATGAAGATAAAGAAATATTAAAAGTTGAAGCAGAAAAGTTAAAAAAACAGTCTGATATATACAAAGAAAAGCTAAATTCTTTAACTAAAGAATTAAACGATCTATTAAAAAGATCAAATTTACCATCTAAATAAATAATATCATAAAAGATAATCAAAAACATTAACCAAAGGCATAAAAATGATAGAGAAATATATATTTATATGGTATCTTTAGGGAACATATTTAAGTCAAAGAAGAAAGAAACTTCTGATCAGTATGTAGAAGTAGTACCAACTCAGAAAGCTGAGGAAGTAAAGATTTATGTTAGAGTATTTAGAATAAAAGACCCATCAGAAGTTAAGGCTGTTGTAGATTCATTAAGGGAAAGAAATTATATAGTATTTGTAGATATATCCGGATTAAATACTGGCAAAGACCTTGTAGAAGTAAAGAAAGTTGTATCTAGAATAAAGTCTGTTGTAGATGCAATTGGTGGAGACATAGCAGCTGTAAGTAAAGATTGGATCATTGCTACACCTTCATATGTAAAAATTTGGAGGGGACATCAAATGTCTGCAGTTGAAGAAATAAAACAGGAAAAATCTTAATATATTTTTGATAGTCCTTTTTCATCTTCTATAATTATAGTTAATTCTTTTTTATTATTTAATACATCTTCTATATAATTTATTTTTTCAATTATTTTATCATATTTTTCTTTATCATCAGAATATAATATTTTAAATCTTTCTAAATTATTTTTTATATTTATTAAAAAATCATCTATTGCTCTAATTTCAAATTTTGATTCAATACCTGGTGTTATTTCTATTTCAATTTCTTTTAATATTACTTTTGCATAAGGAGATTTTAAAAATAATTTTCTAGCTTTTTCTTTATTATCTATCTTATATTCTATTTTTATATAACCCCTATCTTCTAATGTTATTATTTCAAATGTTTTATAACCGCAAGAATTGCACTTAAATACATAAAGTAATGACTTACCAATTTCTGGAAAATCATATTCAATTGTTTTTATTTCAACATCTTTTGAATTACAAACTGGACAAGAATCTGTTAAGATTATCATATATTTTTAATAATCTAAATATTAAATTCATCTGAGCCCTTGCTTTTGATATATCTTTTTTATTAATTATTATAATATTATTTTCAATTTTTATTCCCTCTTGGGATTCTAAAAATTTTAGTATATCTATTAACTCTTGATCTTCAATATTAATTATTATTTTCATACAGCTTTTATTTTTTTAATTGTGTTTGGTCTTAGTTTTACCAATATTTTTGATCCGCAATATATACATTTAACTTTTTTTAATGCAGTTTCTCCATCTATTATTCTTTTACAATTTATACAAATATACTGAGTCATTGTATACTATAAGCTTTTCCAGTAAATTTTTTGCCACAATGTGTACAATACCATATTCCATAAGACAATCTTTTTACTGATATATTATTACAAAATGGACATTTTAATCTCTTATTTTTATATTTCTTTTCTGTTTCAGCTACAAGTTCTCTTATCTTTTTTCCATATCTAGAACCAAATCTTGCAGCAGGACCTAATAGTTTAGTATGACTCATAATTTACATATATTTTAAAAATGTTTTATAAATATTGCATATTATGGTATCTGTAAGAGATGTGAATGGTCAAATATTTGTAGAAAGATTGGCTAGATATCTATTTGAAAATTATAGAGATATAATAAAACCACCAAGCTGGGCATTTTTTATTAAAACAGGACCAGATAAGGAGAGAAATCCAGATTTTCCTCCAGATGTAGATTATGATGGTGGACCTGGATGGTGGTATCATAGGGCAGCATCTATTTTAAGAAAAGTATATTTATACGGACCTATTGGGGTTTCTAGATTAAGGAGAAAATATTCTGGATTAAGAAAAAGGGGAATGGAACCTGGAAAGGTTGTAAGAGGATATGGAAAATTAATAAGGGAAATATTACATCAATTAGAAAATGCTGGGTTAGTTATGAAAATAACTGAAGGAAAGAAAAAGGGAAGAGTTGTAACAAATAATGGAAGAAGTTTATTAGATAAATTAGCTAACGAAATATATAAAGAATTAAATGATGAAAGTAATAATTTAATTAATTATATAAAATCTGTTTCATGAGAAGTATAAGCTTATGGGTTGAATTTTTGATATATACGGCATTTGCTATTTCTATACTTTCTTTTGTAATATACTTTGTTCATTTAACAGCTCAAAATAAACAAGATGAGTTAAACTTAAAATATATTGTAAATTTATTGACAAATTTAAACTATCAAATAGAAACAATTGGATCTTGTTATTCATGTAATTATAAAGTTTTTGAAAATTTACCACCAAAAACAACCATATATATTTATCAGGGAAAAATAATGTGTATATATTATTCTACTGTAAATTATTCTCTACAAGTCCCACCATATATAGATTTAAATATAACTAAATTATCTCAAAATAATTATAAATATAATTTTACTATTAATACAATCCCATTTAATTTATTAAATGGATCTAATCTTACAATTACAAATAATCTATGTTTATTATTAGATAAAAATCAATCTGGTTTATATATTAGTTTATGTTAAATGCAAAAGAAATTAATATAATAACTATTGGAACTACTTACATTATAACAAAAACAAATCCAATCTGGAGGATTATATAAAATAAAGTTTTCATTACAATATTTTAGTATACTTTTATTTACAGTAAAATATCCATTAAAATAATGGCAACAATTTGTATTATTTCCAGTACATTCTTGGATAGATAAATTATATGAAGATATGCAAATGAAAGAAAAATTATAATTAATATATTTTGTGTAATTCTGAAAATGTAGTGTATAATTATATATGTATATATATCCAAAATTTTGATATATGTATATTATTTGATCTTCAAAATTTTTTCCTATTAAATTTGGATTAATGTTATCTATTGGGGAAGGGTTATAGTATGTAATAAAAGATAAAATAATAATAATTATAATTGTTGCTAATAATATATATTGAGATTTCATTTAAATATAATTAGTATATATGGATCAAAATAATCTTGGCCAGCATATAAATATTCAAATACTGGTTTATAATTTTGTATATATGTAGAATTTACTTGTTTTCCAAAATAACATACTGTAATATTATTATTTGTTAAGTTTATTATCTTATATATATATAAATTATTGTTGCATGAAGAATTTAAGTAAATTAAATTATTGAGATCAAAAGTATAAATATTGTAATTATTATATTTACTATAATAAGTATATAAAAAGAAGAATGTTAATAATATTATTGAAAATGCTAATTCAATCATAATTATCCAACCCCTCATTTTATATATATATTATTAATTGATCTTTATATAATGAGTTTATTATCGTATTATTTAATACATATATATTAAAGCTTTCAGAATATCTGTAATTATTCATAATATTCCCTATGTGTATTGTACCGTTAAATATTGTTATATTTAAATTATTAAAATAAAAATATACATCTTGATAATTTTTAGATATATTAATTAAATTATTTAAATTAATTACATTTATTGGTTCAATATAATTTATTTCGATATATGGAATTTGTGTAGAAAATGCTAAATATAATGCCGTCTGTCTATCTAAATTTGGGTTTGAATATAGATAAAAATAATAATTTAGATAATTATAATTATTATTTAATGTTGCATTTATTAAATAAAGATTATTATAGTAGTCATAAGATGAAACATAAGAGATATTTATTATTGGATTATAATTTGTATATAATATAGAATTTAAGTATCCTGAACAAGAAAATATTCTAAAATATTTTTTTATTAATATTATACCATTTTTATATTCATAATATAAATATCCATTATATAAATTGTTTAGATCGAATATTTTATTATAAATGTTCGTTGAGTTTAAAATAAATCCATATTTGGGTTGAGAAGTATTCCAAAATATCATATTATTTGAATAATGGTATTTTTGTATATTAAATATATACCAATAAGTATTAGAAAATATTATATCTTTTATTGATAGGTTTGTAGAATTGTATAAATATAATAAAGCTAATGAAGCATTATAAATATAGGGAGTTAAATTATAGGGCTCGTATTCAGAAGTATAAAATGAAAATCCAACTTTAATATATGAAAGACAGTTTGTAGAATAAGTTGTTGGGATGGAATAATACTTTCTATTATATATATCTGTTATGTAAGAAAAATATGATAAATTACTATTATATATTGCAAGATTATCATAAGAATCGAATAATAAAATTTTTCCCTTATCTAGATCGTTATATTGGGAAAAATCATAAGTTATATTTGGACCTATAATAAATTTATAATTTTTAGTTAAATTTGGTTGATAAATTATTTCTGTATTTGGTATTACATTATATGGAATTAAATTTATATAATATGCATTAATATTTTGACCAGATATTTGCAAATTAGCATTATCTTTATCATTATAACAGTAGTAGACATATAAAGAATTTTGATTTCCAGAAGATGGTAGATTTATATCACAATCGTCCCCTAATTGTATATAAGAATAATTGCCATTATTTAGAATATTAAATAATATTAAATAATTGCCTTTGGGAATTCTATTATTATAAGTAATTTTAAAGGTATTGTATCGTATGCATAAATTAAGAAAATACATAGAACAAGAATAAATATTATTTCCCGAATTCATATATGAAATATTTACAGGAGTATCATTTCTCCAATATTGACTAAATTGTTGATAATTTTGATAACTAAAATTATCATATATTAGAAATATTCTTTTTCCATCAATTGAATAAATACTTGTTCCGTTTATTGGAGAAATATTTAGTATTATATAACCATATGGAGATATATTTAAACTAACCCAAATTCCATAAGCACCATTATTAAAGATATCACAATTTAGATTATTGTTTAAATAACAAAAATAATAATTATTTCCATTTAAATCTTTTACAGATAAATTGTAACCATTTTGTAGCCAATAAAATATAACAGTAGAAGTTATGAATACAGGATAATTGATTAAATTTTGGTTTGATGGATTTGAAACATTTATTAGAACATATTGGGGTTGACTATTATTTATATTAAAATCTAGAAAATTTGCATAGAAAAACACCCCAACATTTGGATCTAAATATGTATTATTTGTACTATTTAATACTCCAGAATAATTTGTTAAAAAAGATATATTTAATGGATAATATATTGGAAATGATGTACAAAAATCTTTATATGCGGATTCATTATTTAAATTATAATATATTGTAGAATTTGGTAAACATTGATAATACATAGATAATGGTATTGAAACATTTAATGATAATAAATAATATCTGGTTTTGATAGAATTCAATATATCATTTATATAGTTATTATAATAGTTTATTTGACCATAATTACTAATGTTATTTATTAAATATCCTTTATAAACTGTTAAATAAAATGTTAAAAATGAAATAAAAATTACAATGGCAATTATACCTTCTATTTCCTTTACTATCCCTCTAACCATAACCTCTTTCTAATTAAAGTTGGATCTGAACCCCCATGCCAAGAAACCCTAGGTTTTATTTGAACTGGATATATTCTTTCAGATTTATCATCTAAAATTAAGGCAGCGCCCTTTTTCTTTGGTAAATTTTCATTCATATACATATCAATATCTTGTGCAGTAAAGTTTTTCATTATTTCATTTAAAGATTTTAGATCTCGTTCTGCGGTTACTCTATGTGATATGACTATATCACTTTGGGTGATTACATCTGTATGCATTTTACCAGGTTGCTGCGTTGCTAATACTAATGTTATACCAGGTTGTCTTCCTTCTCTTATTATTTGTATTAATGGTTCTGTTGCTGGTGTAATTGATTCATTAGGAATTGCTTCATGTGCTTCATCAATCGCAATCCATATTAATGGAAATTCTCTTGTACCCATTTCTTTTGAAATATATATTTCTTCCAATTCCTCTACTTTTCTAAATATTAATCTTTGATAAAATATTTTTTTAGATATTAATCCAATTACTAGATTTTTTATTGACCATCCACCAGTTATTGCAGTATATAAAGATATATCTAGTATATTTATATGACTAGGCTTTGTTAAATTCTTTATACTTTCAGCCTTTTCGGAAAATAAACCCCAACTATCTGCATTTTCAAAGTATGTAGTTATAGCATTTTTCATATTACTATCAATGTTTAATTTTTCTGTATAATTTATTATATCTTGTATAGAATATCCATTATTATTTTCTTTCATTCTCTTTATAATTTTTTGTATATATAGTGCAATATGTGATGTAGGATCTAAATTAAATGTTAAAACCCATTCGATCCCGGATAAATCTGCTGGATTCAATTGAAAAACATCATCTATAGGAATATTTATTTTTCTATATTCATCTAATAAACCTTTTGGGACCAATATTCTACAATTTTTTATCGATTTTGGTTTTAAACCCCATCTTTCTAATAATTCGGCATCTCTATAATTTGGAAATTTCATTGTCCAAAATATCCCCATTGTATCAAATATTAATCCTGAGAAGTTATTTAATAAATCTTTTTCTAGATCTGATAAACTTTCAAATATTGAAGCTAATGTGTAACTCTTTCCTTGTCCTCTTTTTCCAGCAATTAATATTAAATGAGGTAAATTAACATCCAAATAAACTGTATTTGCTAAAGATAAAGCGTTTTCCATTTTTATATATTCTTTTCCTATGAAAATTGAACCTTTTAATCTATATTTTTCTAAATCATCCAAAGATCTTCCTATGATAATATCCATAAATTTTATGTAAACTTTTATAATTAATAAATTAATAATGCAAAGAAAATATGTAGCCCTATTAATTGGAAGATTCCAGCCATTTCATATTGGTCACTTAGGAGGCTTATGGGGAATTTTAGAATATTATGATGTAGAAAATATAAAAATCATTGTTGTCAGAAAAGAGAATTATAAATTAGATAGTGATCCAATACCACTTAATGTTACAATGGATAATATATTAAAAGGTTTAGGAATGATATATGGAAAAAATATAATATTGAAGTATATGGTATCTACTATAAAAACTTAATTGACCTTCTTGTTAAAATTGGGAGCATTATCAATTATAATAAATATAAAGATTATGTAATAACAACTAGTGATATAGAACGTTTAATAATATTTAAAATGGCTAGGATATATTATAAAATTGTGTATGGTATTAATTTGAAAGTTATTTATAATCGTAGAATTATTAGTGGAAAGGAAATTAGGGAAAATTTAAGAAATGGAAATATGGAATATAGTAAATATATGGTTTATCCAGAAAAAGAAATAATAAATTATATAATGCACCCGCCGGGATTTGAACCCGGGTCGCGGGCTTGGAAGGCCCGCATCCTGCCACTAGACGACGGGTGCAATATATATTCTTAATAAAGTTAATATTATTAAACTTTGTACTCCATTAAATAATATTTTAACAATGTAAAATATATTATACCAATCTACATATTCTGAACTATATTTTATATAAAAATATCGGTCAGAAATTACAAAAGAAGATTTTATAAATGCAATTGAATGTTATAAGAAAAGATAAAGAAGATTTGGTAAATAATGGACCCGCCGGGATTTGAACCCGGGACCTCCGGCTAGCCAGGCCGACATCCTACGACTAGACTACGGGCCCAATTATTAAATCTCTTAATATTTATACATATAAATTTGTTTTTGGATATATAATAGACATTTTCTATATAGTGAAATAAAAATCAACTATAATTGATTTTTATGATATTCTAATAAATAAAAAATAGCAATATTATAATTAAAGAACACATAAATAACGCAGGCTATAATATGTTATAAAATTTTATTATTTATTCAATTTATTTTCCTTTAATTTATTTAAAAATTCTGCAAATTTTTTAGCAGATTCTTCTAATAACCCTTCTTCATTGTTTATTACTTCCACTATTGTACCATATTCAAACATAAACATTGTAGTAAAGTATATTGTTAAATTCTGTTGAATTTCAATTCTTTTTAAATTTTCTATATCTCTTCCTCTTATTTGAATATCTTTTAATCTTCTAACAAAAATTTTATCTGGATCTGATATTATTACAACAATTCCGTCTGGTTTTAAAATTTCTGCATACTCTCTTAACATACCTGGAATATATCCTTCATATGATTCTATTACTAAATGTGTATCTAAAATTACATCATTTTCTTTTTCCATTTCTTTTATTATTTTAATTGCTTCTCTTTGTAGTTCCTTTTGTTGTTCAAAGGTTAATTTTTTTCTTATTTCATCTCTATTATTTATATTATATTTTTCTTTTGCTAATTCAAACATAATATCTCCCGTGTTTACAACTTTAAATTCATATTTTAAATATTTTTTAGATTCGTTAATCACTGAAGTTTTTCCAACACCTGGTACTCCCACAACTATTATCATCATAAACTAAATAGATATCATGAAAAATAAAAGATTTATTGATAAAGATTTTTATTTTGCCGTATAAAAAATAAAGAACATTATAATGATTATTAATTCAACTTCATAAAGTGATATTTTATTTTTGTTAATAGATATTATTAAAGATCTAACTAATATAAATTGAAGGCATTACACCATTTGGAGGATATGCTCTAGCAACTACCCATTGTACATATTGATATGATGTAACAGCACCAGCTCCTGCACTAATTCCTAATGTTGGATATTGGAAAGGATCATAATTTAAATTATAATATGTATAATTTCCATAGTTTGGATTATATGATAAATGATACATATTTAATAATGTTAATGGTACCCAT
>OGCB01000499.1_pt1 | contig 10289 bp, 12 predicted proteins | sample 1570031 | NCBI WGS metagenome assembly OGCB01 (sample SAMN05518655, study PRJEB24509) | hot springs metagenome | isolation source: Octopus Spring Streamers, Yellowstone National Park, Wyoming, USA | place: USA:Octopus Spring Streamers, Yellowstone National Park, Wyoming, USA | collected 2011-10-11 | reverse complement strand
CTCCACATGGTACATTAGGAACACGATTATGCGTATGAGAACGACCTTCCCAGATACCTCTTTCAACTCCACACGGTACATTAGGAACCATCGGGAGAGAGAATTTCCCTGAGGGCTTGGTGCAAGGCTTTTATGTGCCTGCACCATCCATTTCTTCCTGCCAGTTTTTTAGACTCCCAGCAGGTGCACTCGGCGTTGCCGCCGTCGTAGAGGCGGACCTCGTAGTAGTCTATGAGTTCTAAATCAAGGACCTCAAACAGGTCCGCCCAAAACTCCGTTATTTTTATTTGGACAGTCCTTTCGGAACTGCCCTCTGGAACTTCCCTGAGAACAAAGTCCCTCAGTCTGTGAAGCCGAGGGATATCCGCCCTCAGGAGTTCCAGAATACTCCTTGCTGTTTTGGGGGCTATTTTTCTATCAACCCCCAACACAAGGGTGTCTCCAAAAAGTTGCGGGAAGAGTGTAATCCTTTCCCCGCTCGTAGAGTTTTCCCAGACAGCAGGTATTCTGGTGCTCCCCCAGTATACCCAGTCTGGGACCATAAGAAGCGCCCCCTCTGTGGGGAGGGAGGACACTTCTAAAAAGCTTGGCTTGACCTTTTCCATCTCTACCCCCTTGCCTGCAAGTCCTCCATTCGGAGGACAGGAGAAGGCGCCGCCCTCAGGGCGGTCTTACCTCTGGATGACCTTCTCCTTGCAGGCTTAACAAAAAAAGGGGGCATAAAGCCCCCTCTACTCAGCGACCTCTTGGGTCGCCAATAGCTTCAGCTGGGCAAGATATTCCTCCACCCAGCTGACAAATTCTTCAAGGAGGGTTTCAGAAATTTCCTCAACCCTCCTGAACCTGTAAGGGATGCCTATCCAGACCTCTGGAATGGCACTCCATACGAAAGGCACCTTAGGAAACTCTTCCTTCAGGCGCCACTCCTCTGGCGCAGTGGGAATAGCAAAAACATCTCCCCTGCGCTGCGCAAGCCCGTAAAGGACAAGCCTTACTGGCCTCTTTACGGGCAAGTCTTTGAGGGCCTCCTTGAAGACCCACGCATTATCATCATCCCACTCGTCCCTGAATGTGAAAAGGACTGGTGGGATGTTTCCCATGGGCACAAGGGGGATGATTTCTCCCCGTGCCCACTTTTCTGGGAAGGCCAAGAAGTATTCCGCCTCCTCTTTTGTTAGGAAGCGGAGATACTCCTCCTTTTTAGCCCTCCCATCCTCAAGGACCTCGTAGGAGATTTCCCTCTCTTGTAGGAGGGTCTCTACGAGTCCCTTGACTAATTTGAAGGTTATGCGAACCATCTCAAGGTCCGCATAAAAACTACTGGGTGGTGTCCTATACTCCCACCCGTAAGTCTTTAACTCGTAGGCCCCGAGGCGTGCATAACTGCCTCTGGCCCTACCTGAAGTGGGCAGAAGCACTCTGCCCACAAAGTCGTCCAAGACCTGGACGAACTTTTCCACCTCGTCCTTAAGGACTTGGACGACGAGGCCATTGGAAGACCCTATGTGAATGTGGCCTCCCAATGCGTATATGTCTCCCTGCACGGACAGGAAGACATTTGCGGACTTGACCTCTTCTAAGAGGCCAAGGAAATTCTCCACATACTCCTCAGGGGAGCATGCGGGGTCTGGGCGGAGCTCCGCCGTGTGGGATGCTCCGTCTGTCCCGATGGGGTCGTAAGTGTCCCCATCTCTGAATATGAGGAGGCTGTCTGCTGGAACAACCTCCCCATCACAAATCACCTCAAACTCGGGATCTCCTCCGAGAGTGAGGAATTCCTCTCCTGAGGTGGGCCAAGTCACCAAATAGTCAGCCCACCCTTCCCCGACGAGGTAGCTTCTTACCTCGTCCCATCTTTCCTCCATTGCCCTTGCGGACACGATGCAGACTTTGTTCCACCATCCATCCACACGTGCCCGCAGAAGAACAATGGAGTCGTCAAGGACGATCCCTTCATAGACTGGGAGTGAACGCTCCTTCCAGTTCGGGATCTCAGTCCCTTTTAGCTTGACCCACCCAAGGTCAAGCTCTCCTTCCACGCCTCCCACATTGAGGAAGCGTGTGCCGTCCTTGGCTACGAAAACAGTATGGTGTGGAAGAACGTAGCCAAGGAAATCTACCTCGCCCTCTGCAAAGTAGAGAGCGTCAAAAAGAAGTCCCTTATAAGGGACTCTTTGTTGTTCTTCCACAGTAACCTTTACGACCTTCCTCATACCTACCTCCGCCCTAAGGTCAAGCCTTTTTAGGACGGGACAGAGATGGCGCCGCCCTATGGACGGACTTACCTTGGATGACCATCCCCTTCCATGACTTGACCTTGGGCTTACAAGTTAAGGCGGGGGCAATTGCCCCCTTCTACTCAGTCCCTTGCGGGACTTAGCAGTGCCTCTTCTAAAAGAGGCACTATGTATCTCCTCTCTTCTTCAGAGAGGAGTTTAGAAAAAGCGGAGATAATCTCTTCTCCGCTTGCGTTAAAGGGAGGCACTTCAAACCTCCCTTCCATTATTGCCCAAAAGGCCCTCTGGAGGAAGAGGGCCGTGAGCAAAATTTTCACTGGGTCGCCGTGTTTAGAGCAACCCAGCCGCACCTCCACGGTATACGGTAGGGACATGAAGTTTACCCACCAATACCGTGGAGGGACTGTCGCCCCTACCCTTGTGGCGTAGGGGTTCATCCCCCGCCCAAAGATAGAGGCGAGGTTAAACCTCCTCTGGAGGAGGAGGGCAAACGGTAAAAGGAGTTCGGGAACCTCCTCCCACCGTTCTCTAAAGGGCCACATGTTTATATGAACATGCAGCCCTGAATACTTGGAACTGATAAAGAGACCTTTTACAAGGTCCCTTAAATCCTTGAGGAGTTGACCCTTTTTCAGGCACTCCTCAAGGGTAGCGGGGAAGGGAGTTAACTTTATTTCCCCGCCATCAACGGACGTGTCCCTCTCATAAGAGAGGACAAGCCCGCGTTCCTTCAGGACTGAGATCACCTTCAAAAGAAGGGTGCTCCCAGGCCCTGTCCCTTCTGGGATTTCAAACTCTACCCCCAGAAGAGGAGTTTCATACCCATCCCTGCGGCGGGTATAGTTTTCCCTCTCCGCAAAGGGATGGGAAAACACCTCATAGAGGCCGCCAAGGTCCTCTATGAACTTTGCCCTCTGGGAGACTTTATCCATCTCCCAGAGAGGCAGGCAGAAGGGGAACTCCTCCACATCGGGAGAGAATTCCTCCCTTAACTCTTGGTGCAAGGCTTTAATGTGCTTGCACCAAGCACCTATCTTTCTTCTTCTGTAGAAGTAATCCGGGCACGTGCACTCGGCGTGCCCGCCATCATGGATGCGGACAGTGTAGGACTGTCCGCTGTCAAAACTTAGCAGTTCAATCCTGTCTGGACTGAACTGCTTTATGGCCACTCGGGCAGTTCTTTCGGAACTGCCCTCAGGCATCTTGCTGAGGAGGAACGCCCTCAGTCTGTAAAAACGGGGCATATCCTTCCTCAGAAACTCTAAAACAGCCCTTGCAACTTGGGGGCTAAGTTTTTGGTTAGCCCCCAAGACAAGAAACTTTCCATAGATTTGGGGGCGGAGTCTGATGTCCGCCCCATCTGGCCCCGTAAAGGCCAGTCCTAAATTGGCCCCATACGGGACCACATAAAGTGCCTCCTCCGTAGAGGAGGACACTTTGATAAAGTTAGGACGAACAGTTTGTGGCATCTCTACCTCCTTGCCCGCAAGCCTGCCTTTTGGCAGGAGGAAGGTGGCGGGTGCCTATGGCACCACTTACCGTGGATGACCACCTTCCCTCGGGCTTGACAAATTTTTCTCGGGTTAACTAAGTTTTCATGTTTGCTTTAAGAGTTAGTTAACCTCTTCCAGCTAAAATAAACCTCATGAGTGTGTTAAGCCTTGCAATTGACAACTACGCCATCAACCTCATAAAGCGTGTGGGCTTTTCTAAGGCATACGAGATTTTTTACGAAAAGTGGAGAAACAATCCACTCCCTCACTATACAGCAATTGTTATGGCGCTTGCGGAGATAACAGGGAGAGAGAAAGTGGAAGGTCCTTACAAAGGTTATTGGGGCGTTTTTGCCAAGTTTTTGTATCTTCGCTGGAGAAGACTTGCCTATCAAGAGGGCAAGCAATATACCTCCGCAAGCTATTTGAGAGAAATCCTAAGCAACATCACAGAAGAGGAACCCATCTATCTGTCTGAGGTGTTTTTGATGGGAGTGATAATGAAGGAGAGATACCCTGCAAACTTTCAGTCCTTTGAAAGGCACATTCTCACCAACCCTACAGTTCGCACAGTCTATATGCTAAAGCTTCTCCACTCCAACAGGTTTATTCTCCCTCCTGATGACTTGACCTCTAAGCTTATGGCTTATTACCACGCTACTTTGCGCCTTCTTCCAGAGAGGGAGTGGTTAAAAAGGGAACTTGGGATATAAATGCCCCTCGGCGGGGCAACTCAGCACAGCATTGCTGCTGTGCTTGGGTTCAGGCGGGACAGGGCTTTAGAAAGCACTAAAAGACTTTCTCTCTTGGCGGGAATTATCGGGTCAAAAATCAGAAAGCCCTGTCCCGCCAAGGCTACGACCTCCCCGCCTGCTACCACCTGCACAACGGGAAGGCCGTCTGGAGTCTCCGCAGGGATAATAAAACCTTCCCTCTGCGGAGGAAAAGGAACATCAAGGGTATCTATAACCCTGATGTCCCTAACATAAAGTCTCCCAACGGGCACCAGCATTACATTTTCGCCCGTGGGAAACTCTTTAACCGATAGGGTTTCAAACCCTATCGCATAAGCGGGGGGCTCATAAAAAAGCCCCCACGCTATTTTTTGTATCCTGTGGAAGTCCCTGAAATTAAACATTGCTTAGAACCTCCACAGGCACAAACTTTTCTCCTCCCCTGTATCTCTCAGGGAAGGACAGAAACAGGTCTGCTTCCTCCTCGGAGAGGAACCTCAAGTATTCCTCCCTCAGAGGTAGACCTCCTCCCAACCTGTAGGAGACTTCCCCCTCTTTCAGGAGGGTCTCCAACAGGTTCTTCGCCAGCTTATAGACTACACGGAGAGTTTCCCTCTCCGCATAGATGCTGGCGGGAACTCTATAGGCCAGCCCATAACCAGCCAGCCTATAGTTTCCAAGGCCAGCCAGTTTTTCCTCCCAGCAGGCCTTTCCATAGGTGGGAAGGAGTGGCCTTCCCACGAAATCATCCAAAGCCCTAACAATGTCCTGGGCAAAGACCCTTAGAACATTGCGGGCTGCTTTATCTTGGGAACCAAAGCACAGGCTTGCCACAATTGGATAGACCTTGCCCTTCGTGGACAAGGCACAGTCTATGCCCCTGATGAGGGCATAGAAGTTCTCCAGATACTCCTCAGGAGTATCCGCAAGGTCGGGCTCCACTTTGAGGACGCCCGCCTCTGCCCTCACGGGAGGTTCAAAGCCCTCCTCGTGAGGGAATACATCCTCGGCAGGGACAACCCTGCCATTAACTACCACCTCAAACTCGGACTCTCCGCCCAGTCTGAGGTGGCCAGAAACCTCCACCCTTTCAAACCCTTCCCTCAACAGAAGGTCTGAAAGGGTCTCAAAAACCGCAGGGTCCTTTAGACCCTGAGGCTCCAAAACTACGAGGGTCCTCTTTGGAGAAGACCCTCTTCCTACCACTGCAAGGACTTGCCCACCACAGACAAGCCCTATGCAGTCAAGAAGTCCCTTTTCAGAGACTTCCACTTGGATGGAGGATGAAAGCCTTTTTGAGGCCTTCACCTCCATATACTCTACCCTGCGGGCAAGGACAGTCCCGCCAAAAAGATTGGGCAGGGCAATGTCCTTACCCTTTACAGGGTAGACCATAGGCCCGCAAGGGGCCTCAAACACCCTGTCCCCATCCCATATGGGGGAGGGGAGGGTGTTGATGCGGATGGTTTGGGTCTTTAACATAGCTACCTCCTTGCTTGCCTTGTGAGACTTCCCTGTGGGCGGTGCCCTACGGGCACACTTACCTTGGATGACCCACAGGCACAAGGCAAGCTTGACAAATCGCCAACTGACTAACTCAGGGGGCATTGCTTGCCCCCTACATAGCGGGAGGCAAAGACACCGCCTCCCGCAACTGCCCAGCCAAGCTGGACAGTAAATTACTGCCCTCATAAAGAGGACAGTCGTAAACTGGACCCGCATGGGTCCAGTGGGGGTGCGGCCTTTAAGACCGCCCAGGCTCAAGGGAGGAGTTGGATTTCTCCTCCCTTGGGGAGTTCTTTTGAAACTCCCCAGCCTGGTCCCCCAAATGGGACCAGACTGGGGCCGAGGGGTGGTTTTAACCTCCCTTTTCTCCCCTTTTCCCTCCCTTTTTTACCACCCCTCGGTCCCCGCCCATTGCGGGCGGGGTTGACCAATTCACATATGAAAATCACATAAAACTAAAAAATGCGGGCAAGATGCCCGCCCTAACTCAGAGGGCTTTAAACCCTCTGTTTGTAAAAGAGGAGACGAAGCTCCTCTGAAAGGTGTATCGTCTCGCCCCTTGAAAGGGCAAAGACGATACCATCAGAGGGAATTCCTTTCTCCCCCTGACGAAGGACGAGGGCTATGCCCCCGTCCTTGAATACTTCCACGGACAGCTTTTTGAACTGTCCGTTATTGCTGTAGTGGAAGAACTCCACTACGGAAGCCCTTCCACCGCCATCTTTGGGAGTGGGCTTTACCACTCCCATTAAACAGAACTCAATCTCCCGTGAAAGGGAGATCAGTTCTGTGCGGCTTAAGGAGAAGACGATGCTTTTCACACCATCTTCTCTCTTTTCAGAGAGACGGAGGATTACTCCGCCCCTCTCGGAAACAGCAAGGACAAGTTTTTTGAACTTGCCCTCACCGGATTTATGAAAGAATTCAAGGACAGGTTTTTCCTGCCCTTGGGAAGCTTGAGGCCTCGTTTGAGGCCTCGTATGTTGTTGTTGCTGTTGCTGCTGCATTGCCTGTTGCCTCATAGCTTCCTCCTCCCTGCCCTGTCCCTTGCGGGACGGTGAGGCGGGTGCCTATGGCACCACTTACCGTGGATGACCTCACCCTCGGACAGGTTTGACTAATTGAAGAAAGCGGGGCATAAAGCCCCCACTCAGCGGTCAAAAAGACCGCCGAATACGGGAGAGGATTTTTTGAAGTTCCTCTCCCATCTCTTGCTGGAGGACTTGGAAAATCTCCTCATCCTCCAGAAGTTCAAGGACATACTGAGGGCCTAAAAAGCCCTCTTTGTATTCCTTGATGATAAGACGGGCCGCATAAAGCCCGTCTTCTCTATACTCTCGGTAGAGGAACTTGATAGCCTCCACCGAGATGTCCTTAAAATGCTTTACCACGAGAGAGTAAAGCGTGGGAATGCCTCCCGCACGCCTTACTCTCTCCAAGTAGGAGTCTATATCCTCTCCCTCCTCGGGAGGGATATAGCCATTTCTTAACTCATTTATCATCCAAGAGGGAAGGTCTACCTTTCCCTCTTCTATTAGGTGGGAGACATAAGGCCAGTTCATTTCGTCTCCCACCACGATTATCTGATCACCCGCCCATCTTCCCACGAACGGGTGATCGTCCTCATCGTTGGGGATAGCCGTGGCTGCGAGGAGAACCCCCGCAACCCTCCTATCAAAGGCTATCTCCCAAAGTTTAGCGGGAGCACCCAACCTGTGCGGGTGGATATACTCCCGCTTGCTAAGGTTGGCTAACAGGTAATACTGACCCATCAGCCAACCTCCTCCAAGTCCACAGGGCAAAGTGCATCAAGCACCTGCCCTGTAATATCCCTATACTCCCTCAGCACGAGAGAGTATAGGTCTTTGTTATGGTGGGTTAGGACAATAACATGGTCTCCTACCCACCATCCACCAAAGAACGGGCTTATTTCCCCGCCCCACAGCACGGCGAGGACACCCGCCCTCATAAGTCTGTGGACCCTTGACAGATCCACAAATTCTCTCTTTGTTAAGTTTGCAAGGAGCATGGCATCATGCCCCCTGAGACTGAACTTCCGTGGGAAGGATAACCTCCACACGGAAGAACTTGATCTTGCCCTCATTATAGAGGGCAAGCACCTCGTCGTCCCCGAGGACTTTACCCTCGGGGAGGCGAACCAAAAACTGGAAGGAGACTATTACATCTCCTTCCTTTATAGAGATCTGTGCCCTGTTGAAGGGCACATCGGTCCCGAGTAAAGAACTCAGGACCCTTGCGGTGGACTCGTGACCCACCGCAGACACAAAGCCCTCCTTTAAGAGGGCTTTTACCTCTCCCAAGCTTATGGGAGAGGCCTTAATGATCGCCCCACCCTCAAGGAGGGAGGGGGAGATCATAGAAAGTGTGAAGCTGTTGCAGAGGTATATCAAGGCTTTCCTCCGCCCTGCCCCTACCCTTTCGGGCGGTGCGGCGCCTCCCTATGGGAGGTCTTACCTCTGTATGACCGCACCTTTTGGAACAGGGCTAACTAATTCAAAATTTCCGTGCAGGCGTTTAAAAACTGAGAAATTCCGTTCTTTTTTACTGGTTGGTTGTTTCAAAAAAGGAGGGCACGGGCCCTCCAACTCAGGGTCATAATCTGACCCTTACCTCGGGAAGGCATTTACCTTCCCTCACCCAAAGGGCAAAGGGTTCTTCAACCGAAACCCGCTTGCCCTTTCTGAATACTTCTACGCTGCTTTCTCCGTAGAAATAGGCAATCCCTTTATAAAGGATTACCTCTATACTCCCGTCTGGAAGCGCTTTTGCAGACGCGCTCCCAAAACGGGAAAACCTAAGGAGGCTAATATCTGCCTCCTTAGAGATAAAGATGGAGGCCCTTTTGCAGGTTAGAACCTCCATCTCTTCAGGATTCATCTCCTGAACCTCCCATAGGAGTGGAGTAATTTTTCTCCACTCCTCGCCCACCACGAAGTGCCTCTTCATACCTCGCACCTCCTCAAGGTAATACAGAGGCACCTCGTCAACCACCTCCTCTATTAACTCTTCATGGAGAAAGATCTCCAGAGGAGGTGTTTCTATTCCCAGGGGTTGATTCATGTTTTTTATTAAAGGAACACATGAATAAGCCCCTGGCCAAATTTCCAGTGGTTCTACAATGAGGAGGAAGAGGTCCTTCCCCCTCACCTTCACCACCTCTCCTCCCTTGAGAGGAGGAAGGTGTGGAATAACAAGGGAATTTAGCCTCATCTTAACACAACCCTCACCTCGGGGAGACCTTCATCTCCCCGCACATAGAGGACAAGGTCTTCGTCCTCAAGGAGGACTTCCTCGCCCTCCACAAAAACCTTTACGGAAGGACCTTTTTTAACGATCCCTCCGTCTGGGAGGGCTTCATACCCTCCCGTAAAGTAGGCAGCCCCTGCCTCAAGGGCTACCTCTAACTTCCCGTCGGGAAGTTCCCTTACGGAAGCCTTCCCGAAACGGGAAAACCTGAGGGCACTCATGTTAGCACCCTCAGTGATAAGGATGGTAGCCTTCCTACAGACCACCACCCTTTGCCACGGTTCAGTGAGACAGAACTCACTGCCCCACTGAACCGCTATAACTTCCCTGAGGAACTCGTCTTTGTCCCTCAGGAAGTCCACGGGACGCCTTTCTATGCCCCGTGCTATCTGGAGGAGGGAGGGAGAAATACTCCCCACAACCTCCTCTATTAACTCCTCGTGGACCAGAAGGTCCACGGGGACTATCTCATACGTTCCCTTTCTCAAGGGAACGCTCTTATAGGCCTCTGGCTCGTCGGCCAGAGGTTCAAGGAGGAGGGCATATAAGCCCTCCCCTACTTTCACTATCTCCCCTCCCTTGAGGGGAGGGTAGGAAGGAAGGGATAGGGAAAGGGATTGTTTCATCTTACCCCCTGCCCCGCCTTTCCCACGAGGGCCGCCACGGCGCCGCCCTATGGGCGGACTTACCTTGGATGACCGTGGCGGCAGGCGGGGCTGACAAATCCTCTATGTGTAGACAAACTCAGGGGGCCAAAGGCCCCCTTCTTATCCAGCGGCCACAAAGACCGCTGGATCCATGGGCACGAAGGGAGGAATTTCCCCACGTGCCCACCTCTCGGGAAACCCGAGGAAGTATTCCGTTTCCTCGGGTGTGAGGAAACGGTGATACTCCTCGGGTTTAACCCGCTCATCGTAAAGAACCTCGTAGGTGATTTCCCCCTCAATCAGGAGGAACTCTACAAGGTTCCTTACGAGCTTGAAAACTATGCGAACCATCTCAAGGTCCGCATAGTAGCTTGCGGGTGGGGTGCGGTATTCCCACCCGTATGG
>OGCB01000497.1_pt1 | contig 10313 bp, 10 predicted proteins | sample 1570031 | NCBI WGS metagenome assembly OGCB01 (sample SAMN05518655, study PRJEB24509) | hot springs metagenome | isolation source: Octopus Spring Streamers, Yellowstone National Park, Wyoming, USA | place: USA:Octopus Spring Streamers, Yellowstone National Park, Wyoming, USA | collected 2011-10-11 | reverse complement strand
TGATAGAATAAGCAGCCAAAATAATATCTTAGTGGGCCCGCGGGGATTTGAACCCCGGACCTCCGCCGTGTGAGGGCGGCGTCCTAACCGGGCTAGACGACGGGCCCTCATAAAATGAATATCTAACTCTGGCTATAAGCGTTTGATCTTATTTTTGATGTTATATTAATTATCTTTCTAGGGTTTTGTATATTGTGTAGAATGTAAATTATGGATTACCTTTAGTGTAAGGGAAGTGTTAATGTATATAGTATTATTGCTAGTATTGATGCTATGTAGAATAATACCCATGTACTTATAACTAGCTCCGTCTCTCTTATCCCATTTTTATTTGATGAAGATGCTAGATGCGCTATTGTTATTGGCGCTTTTGGATCTCTATTAGCTTTTATCATACCTTTTTCAACTATTACCGGTCTTATTCTTATCACACTCTTTTCCTTAAGACCTCCTATGCTAGATATTATGGAATATCCATTTATTATCATGGGAAAGAGGGCTAGTATTAGGAGTACCTCTGATCTATTGTATATGCCTAAAAACGCTATCCATGAGCCTATCATTAGTGATCCCACGTTACCGACAAAGATCTTTGCTGGGTATATATTAAATATAAGGAAACCCATGAGAGATCCTATGATAGATGACGTTATAACTGTTGAGATATCTTGATCCAGGGATCTCAGTATCATAATAGGAGATAAGGTTGCTATTGAGATCAATATAGATCCTCCAAGGACCCCGTTGTGCGTGTCCATCATATTAGATGCGTTGAGAGCTACTACATATGCAGCTGGTATCAAGAATATATATAGGATCCTAGCGCTAATCTCCCCTAGTATGGGTATATATAGCTTAGGATCATATAAACCCGTTGTTAGATGAATAAGACCTGGGACCACGGTGATCAATACTTTTCTAACTGCCGGCAAAGATCTCATATCATCTATAAATCCAATTAAGCCAGATACGCTGCTGATTAAGAGAAACGCCAAAATATCCCTTGAAGGCAATATAGCGAGGGATATCAGAGGTGCTGATATAAGTGATAACCCGCCTATCCTCACTGCATAGCTCTCCCAGCTCTTATGAACATCTCTACCAACTATTCCAAGCCTTAGCCCAAGCCTATATATAATCCATGAGAAGGCTAGAGAGAGGAATAGAGATGCTAAGAAGGCCATGGCTAGGGCTGCTAGGTTCAAGATATATACCATTTGGTAGTAGATATCGTGGGGTTATAAGCTATAAATTCCCTGGAAATATGCATTTGGGAGATATATGTTCAAGAGGATCTATGGATGCTTAGATGATTTAGAAGCCCTACTCGTAGATCTAGACGGCGTGATATGGATAGGATCTAAGCCTATAGAGGAAAACCTAAAGGCCCTAAAGAAGTTGATGAGAAAGGGAGCCATGGTTCTATTTCTAACCAATAACTCGACAAGAAGTAGAGCGTCATATGGAGAGACCTTGAAAAGGCTAGGGATAGAAGTGTCTTCAGAAATGATTCTAACCAGCGGTTTCCTAGCATCGGAGTGGCTACGTCAAAGAGAGGGCAGTACAGAGGTATATATAGTCGGAGAGGAGGGGTTAATAGAGGAGCTAATCTTAGCAGGCCATAAGATCCTAACTGTTAGTGATGCGGAGAGAGCCAGAGCCGTAGTTGTGGGTCTCGACAGAAACTTAAACTATATAAAGCTTAGAGCATCTGTGAGAGCACTTTTAAGGGGAGCTCTTTTTATAGCAACCAATACAGATCACTTGATCCCCGTAGAAGATGGTTTAGATCCGGGTGCTGGAAGTATAATAGCGGCTCTTGAAAGAGCTAGTGGAAGAAGCGTCGATTATATAGCCGGAAAGCCTAATCCGTGGATAATCGAATATGTAGTAAACAAATATAGAATTTCTAGGAAAGGGCTAGCTGTAATCGGAGATAGATTTGACACCGATATGAAGCTAGCCGCGAATTCGGGAGTTAAAGGAATTCTCGTGCTTACAGGATTTACAAGCGAAAAGGATATAGAAGGTGGAAAATACTCTGTTGAATATCATGGGAGAGAGATCTATATAGCAAGAACTCTAATGGATCTAGCTGAATATTGCTGATTTGATCTAAGTTATATGAGTTGCCAAGAAATATCTTACATCTGAGATCCCAATTTCCCCACCAATGAATTTAACCAGCCTAGATCCCCATATTATGAGGCCAGCCCCCATAAGAGCTCCAGAGATAAATCTCGAGATATATTCGTCCAGCCCAGCGCCAATCATTGGAGATGCTGCATTGCTAACATCGTTCATCCCTAAAACCAAGGCTGAATAGCACATAGTCACCATCAGAAATCTATTGCCAACTTTACCAGGTATAGCCTCCCCTATAGCTGGTGCTAGTAGATATGATAATAAAAGGGCCAGGATCCGTGAGAGTATAATAATAAAGATAATAGAAGCTTCCATGTGTTTTGCATCAACAATAACTGATCCTATTACGGAGAATCTGACCTCCTCCCCGCCCTGAAGGAGCGAGGCTTTCAGTTGTAAAGATCTGTATAGTAGATGTAGGCACCTTAAACATATGTAGCCATTGTAGTAGCGATGGCTGATGCTGGAAGTGATGAGAAATACTCTCTATCATCTAGCTGTACGAGCCTTATATGGGTGTAGATAACTGGTGTGGCAAGAGAACCTAGAACTACTAATAATGCTGAGACAACCAATCCTAGTTTAAGAAATATGGCTCCACCACCATATCCAGGACCTACTATAGCCCCAGCATAATGGTAGCCCATACTAGCAGCAAAGAAACAGCTGTTAAGATCAATAGCACCTCATATATATCCATTAAATCACCTACTATACTATGTTACTCTATAAATTATAGCTGAAAGCCTTTACCCCTTAAAGCGGAAATACAGATTCATAACCTGTTTCTCTTTTTAGCTCTGAAATAGAAGCCAAGGCGGCTGATGTTAGTGCTAAGCATAGATTAAGGGCTAGCCTAGCAAAACAAGACTATAGGGTCTGGATCAAAATTTTATAATAGCATCGAGATGCCGTATACGGCCAGGAGGAGAAGAAACAGGATATAGGCATAATGACGCTTAGCAACTGCTCTAGAAATATCAAAGAGATCCTTACATAGATTAATGTTAAAGGGATGTTCTTAAAAAGCTAGATATGTTAGCGATCTAGCTAAATAAAAACTATAGGTTAGCAAGAGGCTTTTTAAGGCGCCAGCTGCCATTAATATCAGCATCCTATATATTGAGGAAGGTGGAAGATCGTTAGGAATAAAGATCAAAGCCCAGTAGGTAGGGCTACCAGCACCACCCGATGAAGACCTCGAGACTTCATGATCCAAGATAATAGCTACAGACAATATTCTGGAGAAACTGGATCTTGCTAGCAACATTTGACCTCTTGTAGCCCCAGTTCACGAAATATATATTTGATTTAATATATAGGGAGGAATTAGAACTTTAGGCTGGGAGAGACTCAGAGTTTTTAGCTGTGTGATAACTATAAAATATATGGGGGCCGTAGTCTAGCTTGGTAGGATGCGAGGCTTGGGCCCTCGTGGTCCGGGGTTCAAATCCCCGCGGCCCCACCAAACAATGAAGTTTATGTAACTGAAAGCATAGCCTTATAATCAGGGGATACATTTAAAATAAGCACTTTGTATCCCTAAGTCTTCTTGATGCTAAGGATGGTGTTTGTAGGTCTTGAAAGCACCTTCTAGCGATCATGGTATATGTGCTATGTATACAGTGTATACAGTTAAACGCTTATGTCTTAGGGCAATTAATAATAGCAATAGCCCCGAGCCCCTGCATTATGCGGGGTAGTATGACAGATATAATGTATTCCTCCGGATTTATTTATGATCTTTGTTTTAAAATATTAGGAGTTGTAGGAATAGAGCATTATAGGGACATACTATGTCTGTGGCTAGTTGGGAGAGGATTAAATCTGGTTGGGTAACAGACATATATTTCCTCAGAAGCTCGAAGATCCTCAGGGAGAAGGGGCTCGATAAAACTATGGCAAGGATAGAGGCTCATGTATATAGCCTTCCACATATGTGGAGCTGGGGTGTCTATGCAGGGTTAGAGGATGCTTTAAAGCTCTTCGAGGGAAGAGATGTAAATATATACTCTGTTCCCGAGGGAACTATTTTCAAGCCCGTGGAACCTGTTATGGTTGTTGAGGGGCCTGTAAACGAGATCCTAGACCTAGAGACCGCTTTGCTCGGCATTATAAGGCATGCCTCTTCTGTAGCCACTAAGTCCGCGAGGATCAAGAAGCTCGCTGGGGATAAGATGGTGATTTTCTTTGGGCTTAGAGCTGCTCACCCTGCTATAGGGCCTATGCTGGATAGATCGGCTTTCATAGGTGGGTGCGATGCGGTTTCCGGAGCATATAGTGAGGAGCTGTTTGGTGTTAAGCCTGTTGGTACCATGCCCCATGCTCTCATAGTAATTTTTGGAGATCAGGTGAAGGCTTGGAAAGCTTTTGACGAGGTAGTAGAGCCCAGCGTTCCTAGGATTATGCTTGTAGATACGTTCTATGATGAGAGGGTTGAGAGCCTCATGGCAGCACAGCTTCTGGGGGAAAGGCTCTATGGCGTTAGGCTGGATACCCCGAGCTCTAGGAGAGGTAATATGCAGATGATTGTTAAGGAGGTCAGATGGGTTTTAGATCTCCATGGGTATAAGAATGTAAAGATCTTTGTCAGCGGTGGGATAGACGAGAAAGAGGTGGTGGCGTTGAGGGATCTAGTAGATGGCTTTGGCGTTGGAACCTCTATAGCTTTTCCGCCGAGTATTGATTTCAGCATGGATATAGTGGAGGTTATGAGGGATGGAAAGTGGATTCCCATATCTAAGAGAGGTAAGCTGCCTGGGTTTAAGCAGCTCTATAGATGCCCCAACAGCCTGGAGGATCATGTGCTGCCATGGGGATCCGAGTCTCCGCTTTGTAATGATGGCTCTAAGGCTAGGCCTATGCTCGAGCTCTACATGTCTAGGGGTAAGATCGTTAAGGATCTACCAACGCCGAGGGAGATTAGAAATTATGTTCTAGATCAGCTGAGATATGCAGAGATCTAGGTATATACCCTCGCCCCTGGCCATGTCCTCTCTATCTCATCCTTTATCTGTGAGACTATATAGCCTATTTTTCTAACGTTTAGGAGAACCACTGATGCCTCATATTCAGCGAAACCCTCTTTAATGCCCTTCCTAGTTACTATTGGGTCTTCCACCAGCTCCGGTCTTATTGAGCTGATGATTCCCTTGATTGCTTCGTATGCTTTATCTGTATCCTGTTCCGCTGGGATCATGATCTTGATCCTATATGTTGTTCCGTAGGGGCTTGTCCTGTTTATTATAGGGGCTGATGCTAAATATATATTAGGTACATAGATCTTCTCTCTTGTAGGTGTTTCTATTACCACCCCTCTTGAATCCATGTGGATGATGGTTCCCTCTCTACTCATTACCTCTACCTGATCACCTATTTTCAGCGATGTGAAGCTCCTAACATATATCTCTGCACCCCAGTTCCTCAGCAGATCGCTAAATGCTATTATCACCCCTATTCCTAGTACCAAGATCAATGCTGAGAACACCCCTGGCTCTGGTGCTATTATTGCTAGGGCTATCAGGGCTCCAACAGCATATACTATGTATCTTATGATTGCTATAAAGCTATATATGAATCTAGGCTGTGTTGGGGCTGGTATCAGCTTTGGTATATAGCCTATTATATATTTGGCGATTATATATGTTGCCAGAGCTACTATCCCGGCCTCTGCTATTCTTATGAGCAGCAGCATGGGTGATATGATCTGCTGCTCTACCTGTTGTAGGGCTAGGGTTTCTCCTAGTATTGGTGTCATGGGTATATGCTCCTCCTACTCTCCATTTCAGCCCTTATCCTCTGTATTCTTGATATTAGGCTTCTTATCTTTTCGACTGCTATCTCACCCATTCCTCTGGGTGCTACTAGTATTATTACGTCTCCTTCTCTTAGCTCGTATGTTGGATCTCTGATTAGGGATCCTGCTTTTGTTAGAGCAACTACATATGCTTCGAAGCCTCTCAGCTCTTCTCTTAGTTGGGAAAGGGTTATCCCTAGTGCTGATGTTTTGACTGTTCTGTATAGATATATATCTATTCCGAAGAACTCTGGGGTTGTTGTTTTAACCCATTTATCTGTCGATAGTATTGCTTTTATATGTGATTGTAGGGGTGATGAGGGGCTTATAACATAGTCTGCCCCTCTGGATATTGCCTCTTCTATGTTTGCTGGGTTGTTTATAATAGTTATCACAAGCGGTATTCTATAGTTTTTCTTCGCTACCTCGGATATCTTTATGTTCATGGCGTCTGAATCGCTTGATGCTATGAGTATGTCTGCTTTCTCCATCTCCGCTTTCTCCTGTGTTCTAGGATCCATCGGATCTCCGTCGATCGGTTTCCCCCCTACCATGTTTGCCAGTGTCTCAGCGGTTTCTCTGGATCTGTCGAGTATAACTATTATCCCTGTCGGATCTGATTCCCTTATTGCTGTAAGTATTAGTGGTGTATAGTGAGATGATCCTAGCACTATATGTCTCATATTTCAACACCTAATTTTCCTATGATATCTTTATATATTTTGTCAGCCTCTTCACTAGATATTCTCCTATCCCTTAGTCCTCTCTTTATGATTGCTTCTGCTATTTCTTCAACAGATTCTCTGTATATTTGGGATGGCTTTCTATACCTCTCCTTTAGATCTACTGGGATCTCAGCTATTCTGAAGCCCTTCACATGGGTATCTATGAGGATCGCTATGTCAGCCCCCCAGCCGCTCTCCCACTCTACAACTGATAAGGCTTTTTTCTTAGCGGCTATATATGGGCTTAGTGGATGCTCTATATTTTGAAGCCCTGGATATAACTTGGCTAGTGTTTTTCTTATCCTCTCCTCAATTTGAAGGAATCTTCTTGAAAAACCTGCTTTAACAACATCTGCATATCCATCTAGGATTGGTCTGTACAGCTCTCCTATCTTCTTAGGCTCTGCTCTATCGGTATTAGAATCTATATAGACTATAACCTCTCCGTCGGAGAAGTAATAGCCGTCCCTCATAGCTATTCCCCTGCCAGGGTATTTAAGTATGCTCTGGTATATGACCTTAACACCCTTTCCACGGATCTTTGAAGGTATGGGCATTCCAAGCACAGCCACTATCTCCACATCATCGCTGACCCTCGATATAGATCTAATAAGCCGTCCCAATCTACCGGGATCACCGATATGGGGTACCACAATCGATACTACCAACTAAGCACCCAAAATATCTTTCTCATGGGAAGCTGATAAACATCTAGATCCTCAGACTGCATGGGACGATCACCGATCACAATATCCGCTCCTCAGCATCGGGCCCCTAAAAGCTACAGTGGCTCCTCACACATCGGATCGCCCGTCGGCTACATCGGGGCCCAATATAATAAATTCTAAAAAACTAATATATAGGGATCTAATTGCCTGGGTGGAGGCTTAGATGTAGATCATGTGGGAGAGAATGGATCTTCGAGGCAAGCTATAGAGTCTCTGATTTCGAATCCCTATATCACTACTGCAGATACTGCAAGAAAAACACCTTCCATGAAATACTAGAAAAACTAGATCAATAGAACAAAAAATAGCAACATGGATAGATATAAATAAACAGAGATTAAATCTATAGATAAATCTCATGAGCGCTGGCAGCCCATATTAGCATCCAGGCCGGCTCCCGCCCACACGGAAACCCGCGTGAGCACCCCTGGGCAAGGCCCACGGCCTCGGGCGATTGGGAGCGGCAGGCTCGTCCCTCGGAAAACCCTCGGGACATACACCCCCGCCCCATCAACCCCGTCTTCTACGGGAGCCCTCGTCCGCCCTCGCGGGCGGAGCGGCCGCCTCTTTTCGGGGTGGGCTTCCCGCTTAGATGCTTTCAGCGGTTATCCCTTACGGCGTGGCTGCCCGGCATATGCCCTGCCGGACAACCGGTAGACTAGAGGCCGCGGCGACCCGTTCCTTTCGTACTTGGGTCACCTTCCCCTCAGGCGGCCCGCACCCCCCGTGGGTAGAGTCCGACCTTTTGAGGAGGGGGGCTAGGCTATAGATATAATCGTAATATATAACTTGCTTTTTCGGCTTTTAAAGATTCTATCTTATTTATCAAAACTTCTGTATCTTAATCATTACACATATTATACACTCTAGAAACTTCCTTGATGAATCAAAGATCCTGATTCTACTTCTCTCATACTTATCAATTGTTATGTAACTATCTCCCGCAACTAAACAGCCAAATAATCTAGCATACAATCCCCTTATAGCAACATAGCCTTATATAAGGATAATAAAGCCTAGCCACCCCTCTGTCTCACGACGGTCTGTTCCACCGGCAGGCAGGGGAAATAAGCATGAGCCTATGTTGAGGTAAACGAGGCTATCCGGATCCTAGTATAGGGGACAATACCAGGTTTGTAGTACATACTAGGTGGCAGATAGCCTTTAACTAGTCTAGACATATTCCGACTCATTACATATATTCAGTCTTTTTTCCCTATAGTGGCTTCCAATCCAAACTTCTCAGATAACTATCTCTTAATAGCCATTCAACTTTCATAACTATATACGTCAACAGATATCTTCATTGTTTTAGATGTTTTAGAATTTATATCGTAGGTCTGTCATCACCTATAAAAATGGTTAAAGCGACCTCATTGGCTATTTCGACCAGATCATGGGGCACAGCCTCGTTATCATTGGGCTAAAAGTATGTATTAATGAGTATAAAAGAGCCCCTGCCTGACCGGTGTCTAAACCCAGCTCACGTTCCCCTTTAATGGGCGGGCTTGGGGAGGGGGGAGCGGCTTCGAGAAGCATAACCATTTTATCATCAAGATCATAACTCAACCTGAAATAAAGACAAGCCTTATAAAACGCCACTCACCCCCTTAGCCCCACCCTTGGGGGCTTGTGCACCCCCAGGATGGGAAGAGCCGACATCGATGTAGCAAACCGCGGGGTCGATATGAACTCTCGCCCGCGACGACCCTGTTATCCTTGGGGTAACTTTTCTGTCATGCCCGGCCCCCTCCGAGGGGGACACGAGCGTTCGCTAGGCCGCGGTTTCCCGGCCAGGCCCCTTGTGTTCAAGGGCCTGGTCAGGCCAGCTTTTGCCCTTGCACTCTACGGCGGAGTTCTGACCCGCCTGAGCTGACCTTTGGGCGCCCGTGTTATCTTTTCGCGGGCGTGCCGCCCCAGCCGAACCGCCCACCTGACGCTGTCCCCCGGTTCCCCGGGGTTAGGCCCCCAGGCCCTGATGGGCGGTGTTTCATCGGCGGCTCAGCGCCCCCCGAGAGGAGCGCCACATCGCCTCCCGCCTACGCTACGCACCAAGGCCCAGAGGCCAACGCCAGGCTGCGGTAAAGCTCCACAAGGTCTTCTCTCCCTACGGGGGGATGCCAGCCTGTGCACTGGCTCCGTGGGCTTCACGGGGTCCCGGGCTGGGACAGTGGGGCCCTCGTTGATCCATTCATGCGCGCCGGAACTTACCCGGCAAGGCATTTGGCTACCTCTCTCCCGGAGGACCCCTGCCCTCTAGCTATGCTTCTTTTCTATGTGATTTAGCACCCATCTGAGAATAAAATATATGCCTTAGAGATGTGATCTTGTATTGCCTGCGAAACTAATAAGCTTTACATTATCGGCAGAGGCCCCCGTTAAGAGGGTCAGAGTTGGGCCCCGGCCTCCACAGGCCGTCAGAAGATAAAATAAGTGACCATCGCTTGCCACGTAAAGAGCGCCATTTCCCAAGGCGCCTATGAGGCAAGCAAACGCCTCATCCCTATCACAACCCATGTCACTAGAGGACAGTAAGCTTAAGAATTTTAAGAATTTTACGGCCTGCGGAAGGCCGAGTTTACCCCCGGCCTTCAGCGGCGCTTCGCCGGGTTGGACCCCGGTTTCACGAACCGCCAGTGGCCAGGATTCACCCCCCGTGCAAACCCTTTCAGGCTTGCGGGGAGCTATGTTTTTATTAAACAGTCAGGACCCCCTGGCCACTGCGACCTGCGGCTCCAGGCTGAGCCCAGAGCCGCAGGCACCCCTTTTCGGGGGGCGCGGCGGGCTTTGGAGAAAAACGGTTAAAGGAAGAAGCAAGGAAAAGGAAGGATATTTTGAACAACTGACCTCCTCTCCCGCCTTCAGGTCGTCATCTTGATCGTCATTTCTTTCAGGCGGATCATAGGTTCCCCCCATCTA
>OGCB01000492.1_pt1 | contig 10376 bp, 6 predicted proteins | sample 1570031 | NCBI WGS metagenome assembly OGCB01 (sample SAMN05518655, study PRJEB24509) | hot springs metagenome | isolation source: Octopus Spring Streamers, Yellowstone National Park, Wyoming, USA | place: USA:Octopus Spring Streamers, Yellowstone National Park, Wyoming, USA | collected 2011-10-11 | reverse complement strand
GAGGCGGTCGTACATGGCGATGACGCTCCTCGACACAGAAGAGGCGAGGGAAATCGCCGAAGGTCTTAGGGCCGTCGTCCAAAGAATTTCACGAAACGAATCTATGATAACCCCCCAGGAGCTACCTACGGTAATACGACGCGCCCTGCTTCGCGTGGTCTCCAACGCCCGCGAAGAGGCGAAGAGGCTCTACGACAGATACGAAGAAAATAGACAAAACCTAGGAAAGAGGTGGGCCCTTGATACGCTGACAGATCACTACCCAATCCACCCAACCACCATAGCTCTGTTTTCTAAACTCGCCGAAAATGGGGCGATACAGGCTACAAGAGACGTGTTGAGGATACTGGCATGGACGCTCCACGACCTCTACAAGCAGGGAAGAACCACGGCGTTTATACTGCCGGGCGACATACCGATAGAGAGGGAGGAGGTACGCCACGCGGTGTTCAAAGATGCGCAGTTCCGCCTTGCCATCGAACAAGACCTCAGAGACGTGGAGGCGCTGGAAAAACTACTCGGCGCAAATTCAGACTGCGGAAAGCTGGTCAAGCGGATCTACAGATCCATCGCCCTAGCCACAGTCGCCTATGGCTACGTAAGCGAAAAAGACGTGGCCACCTATGTCTACTCGCCAGACCTCTCAGTATCTCCCCTCGTGGTGCCCACCTGCGTAAAAGAACACATGATGGGGTACGTGACGCATCTACACGTCTTCACCAAAGAAGACACGCCCTACTACGCCGTGAAAAGCAAAGCCTTCTGGAGAACAGTCCTAAGGAGAAGAGTAGAGGAGCTGAGACAAGAAGGCGTCGAAGAAAAAGTCTTACAAGTCATAAAGAGAAAGGTGGATAGATACGTCAAACGATTTCGAATAAGGGCCTATATGTGGGAGACGCCAAAAGACGAGCCCGGCCTCGTACTCGTATTTGCAGGCATAAAGAGAGACGGCTCAACAGACGACCCCACTTACATAATTAGCAAAAGAGAAGACGGAGGGCCGAGGATATACCAAGGCGCAGTGGTTGTGGCGAAGCCAGACGAAAAGGCGGCAGAACAAGCAATAAGACTAGCCCTAGAGCTAATGGCAATAAAGGAAATCCAAGACAAATACAGAGAATACGGCCTCGACCAACAAGACCTGCCGGAAATCAAGAAATATGAGGAGCAGATAAACGAGCAACTAGATAAGACAGTGGCAAAAGACCTATACACAACTCTTGAATACGCCAAAGGCGAAGGCGTCTACGCCTTTATACCGATCTCTCTAGACCTCTCGCAGGTAAACGTCGAGGAAAAAATAAAAAAGGCTTTGAAAGACGACGGCAAGCTCGCTGAGAAGATAGCGCCTCAGATCCTCCGCGAAGTCGTAGAACGCCTATACAACAACAGAGGAAGCTGGCCAACCTATAGAGAACTGGTGGAATACTTCGGAGGAAAACTAACAGACGTACCAACCCTCATAAACCCAAAAAGAGACCTAGCCGCGTCGATCAGAGAGGGGAACTTTGTGATAATTAGAGGAGGCGTGGCGCTGAGAGAATACGCAACAATTGAAGACGACGACCAAATAGCCCTACCGGAAGCGGCGCCGCCGCCCCCCGCCCCCGAACCTGCCGATACGGCCACCCCCCGCCCAGTTGTCGCAATACAAGCGCCAAAGAGCGCCTATGTCAAGCTTAAAACGCTCCGGGAGCTCGTGGAGAAGTTGCCACAATACGACAAGGTGAGAGTTACGGTTAAGCACACTGCAGAGAAAGACGCAGTAGAAGACGCCTCCGCCCTCTTCAAGACGCTCACCGACAAGCTCCAAAACCTCATCAAGGAGGCAAAGATAATTGTGGAGGTGACGACTGAGGAAGGCGCCAGGGTAGCAAAGGTGGAGCTAGAGACCAGCACCTACAAGACAATAGACGCCGTGAGAGAAATCGCGTCATCTGCAGTGGCCAAATTCTCTAGGTTAGCAAAGACCAGCCTAAACTACACAATCGTATTTGAAGGAGACGGCAAAAAAATCGCCGAAACGTTAAACACGCCCTTCATTCTCGAGCGATTTAAAAAAGTATCCTTCGACGCCACGCTAGAAGAAGTCGTCTAGCTTAGCGCTCGGCTTCATATTTTTCTCGCCGGCGACGACGGGGCACTTAGCCTCAATCACGCCGAGAAGCTCGCGCTCCCTGTTCTCAGCCACCTGCCTCAACTGCTCCACATATCTACACACCACGGGCCCCAGCTTAACCCCAAACTCCTCCAGCCTCTTCAACGCCTGCTCGGCCCCACCAGAGGCGGCGGCGCTCAACGCGGCGGCCAGTGCATCCACAAGCCTACCCTTTACATTTCCCTCAACCTCCAGAAGCGACAACACGGGGAAGACCTTCTCGCCCTTGGACTCCCGCGGCTTCCCGCAGTACGTCTTGATAAACTCGTCGTGGCTGAAGCCAAGACCAGCCGCAAGCCTCCTCAAGTCGTCGTAAGACGGTTCGCCGTATACGCCCCTCGCGATTAGATACGCAAGCGACATCCCGTCTACCTCGCCGCCCAGAACGTTGTGGGTGAACGCAAGAGCCACAGCTCTCTCCACGAGATCCTCCAGCTTGTCTAGGGGGTAGGGCTGGCCCTCCGGCGTATACAACGGCCAGCACCTACTCACCACCTTAAACCCGGCGCTGTTGGCCGCCATCAACGTATCCACAAGCGAAAGGCCAAGTTTTGAATACGCCTCGGCAAAGGCGTTAGCCGCCTCCCTCATGACCTCCTCTGTGAAGCCGGGCTTAACGACGCATTCACTCTCTCTCCTACGCCTAAACACCACCACCATGTTAGAACGGACGGCGGCCTTGCCCACTAAGTGCAGACTGCGGGGCATCTCCGACGCGAAGCTCCATAAGGCAGTCACCATGAAGCCGGCATCGAAGGCGCCGCTAAACATGGCCCTAAGCCCCTCAAAACTCCTATGTCCATACACCACCACTAAGAGCCCGTCCTCCCTAAGGACGTGGCTGAGATTCTCAAACACAGCCCTAAGCCTACGCTCGAAACACCCCTCGTCACAGCCACGCGTCTTGTTCACCACGATCTCCCTCTCCTTAGGCACCAGCTCCCCAGAAAACGCCTCCGGATACAAATCCCCAACAGAAAGACGCATCCACACATAGAAGTAGTCGCTAAGCTCCCCATAGTTCACATTGCCATAATAAGGCGGATCCGTCACCACAACATCAAAAACACCAAGGTCGGCATACAGCGAAGGATCGGAGGCGTCTCCAAGCAACACCCTCACAGACTGACCCCTCCTCCTAGCCTCCCCCAACAACTCCACAATCCTACGCACCGCCCTAACAACCCCAGTATTGCTGAAAAGAACCCAGTCCAAACCTGTGCCTTCAGTAATCAGGTCACCCTCACCGAAGTCCTGACCCACTTGGAAGTCGTGACGGTCAAAGGTGTGGTTAATCGAGCCTGCTCCGGTCGGATCCCATTGAGTCAACGCCGAGTTGTAGTCAAGCAGTTTTCCATGTGCAAGTGCGAGGTATGTGACTACCGCTTTTGCGTATTCGGGATCGTTTGTCTCTTGCAAGATCTTGGCATGGGCTTCACGTATTAGTTGCACGATAGCGGCGTGGACGAGGAGCTGTCGTGCATTAAAAAGCTTATAGAAGTGATCAAGCTTGTGGCGGATTAACCTTTTCGTCTCGTCGCCCTCTGGGATTTTTTGGTCTGGGATGTATTTTCCGAGCCATTGGTAGAAGTTTTGCCGCAGGTCCTCTACGGCCCGTTGATATGCTTGTATCATCTCCGGCATGGGTTCTACGTACTTCCCGTTTTCCAGCTTGACTGCGGCCAACACGGCGGGTTGATGCCCAATGTCTCCCTTGTCCCATGTCTCCATGGCCTTGGCGTGTATATTTCCCAGCTCCTCTGGGGTTATTATGTGGCCTTTGGGGCATCTAAGCCCCCGCTCGTAGGTCCTTTCTCCCTCGCCTTCTACGAGCTTTAGTTTGAAGCCGCCGTTGCTGTATTCGACCTTCAGGCCGTAGCCCTTTTTCTCGGAGAGTCTTGTAAATACAAGGGCTGGGATATCTACGCCGTGGATGGGGCATCTGTAGACGCGCATCCAGATGTAGTTAGTGGGGTTGCCCTCGAGGTGCCGCGGGAAGTATGGGGCGAGCCTTTTCTTCGCCTCGTTCAACATCCAGCGGGCCCACTTCTCCACGTCGTTTGCCAGCCTTTGGCCGTACTTCATGGGGTATTCAAGGACGGCCTTGAGGATAACGTAGGCCACGGGGTTGTACTCCACCGCCACCACCTCGCCTACGCCCAGCCGCAGGGCTTCGAAAGGTATAGAGCCGCCTCCCGCAAAGACGTCGAGTAGCCTCACCTCGCGAAGGGGTCTTCCGGCGAGCTTCTCTAAGACGTCTACGAGGGGGTTGTAGTTATACGCCGGCCTCTCGGGCTGGCCGGGGTAGCTCGACTCCTTCCCCCTGCCGTTGCCCACCTTAAGCCAGATGGCCCTAAGGAACATCTCTCTTCGCCTCTCATCTACGCCATCGGCATCTACAAGAGAAGCTGCAACGACCGTACGCATACCGATTGGGGGACGCCTAGCCCACCATATGTGAAGCCAGGAAAGCGGCGGTGATAGTACCGCTCTTTCTCTTCCTGCCTCTATGGAGAGGTATTCTGTAGGTAGCCAGCGTTCAATAAGTTTCATATCTCTATAATTTGCTTTTAAACTTATTAAGGGGGTGGTTGGATTGTATATGGACCCTGATGAGATTGGGATGTTGAACGTTGAGGTTTTATACTACATTGTGGGAAATTTGGCCGACTGTAGGAATAGGCTGAAGGAAGGTCTTCGGGGGTCTTCTCATCTTGTGAAGGCGGCGTCTGTGGCTAGGGCTGTGGGGCGGTGTCCTTTTGAGGCTAGGCTTATCGAGATTACGGGGGCGAGCGACTTGACGGCGTCTACCAGTGTGTTTCCCGGCAAGGGTCAGTCGGTTCATCAGGTTTTGGCTGTGGCTGTGCCGCGGCTGTTTGTCGACTTTATTATAACACGCGAATTCGACAAGGCTTTGGGTGCGGTGGAGAGCTACGTGAGTAATGCCTATGATGAGCTTCGGGAGGCTAGGGTGCCTCCGCTGGAGGAGGAGGCGCGGACCACCCGGGGGGATGCGGTCATCCGTTCTGCGGTTAAGATGGCGAGGGTTTTTGTGCAGTTTATGCGTCATCTCGATGCAAAACAGGTTTTAGACGTCTCGGGGGCGCGGGTGCGGGCTGAGCTTCAGTTGTTTGACTACAAGATGCACGTTAGGGGGATTCCTGATCTCGTGGTGGAGGAGCCGGCAAAACGGCGCGCCGTCGTGGTGGAGTGGAAGACATCTCTCGGCATGGAGGGCGGCGCGACGCCCAGCCCCGACGAGATCGCCCAGGGCTATGTCTACTCTATTATGGTCGCGCATAGGCTTGGTTTCAAAGACGGTGCAGAGGCCGTGCAGAAATGCGCCGTATTTCCTGTGGTGATTAGGGATAAGGGTAGAAAAAACCCGTATTCTATCTCTCGTTGTTTTAATGCGAACTCCACTAGGCTGAGCGAGGAGAAGATCTTGAAGGAGATTAAGCTTGCCGCGACGCATCTGATCCTCTCTATGCTTAACTTGAAGAAGGTTGATAGTTCCTGGGATCATGAGAAGGAGAAGGCGTTGTGTGGGAGCGGTGGAAAGGTGGTGTTTCGATATGTACCCGAGGCGTTGAGGAATAAGGGGTATGAGCTTGACCCCCACGTCAATACTAACTACCCTTGCGGCTTTTGTAGGCTCAGAGAGGCGTGTAAGTTTTACCTCTTCTCGAAGCAGAACCCCGACGAGGTACATAAGCTGGCGTGGCGTACGCGCTACAGGATCTACGGGGTGCGGGAAAACGCGCTTCTTCCTTTCTACTCTGTAGCGAAGATGAGCTGAATGCGTGGGTTTATTCGGCTGGAGGGGGGTGCCCGTGCCGACTTTTTCGAAAGAATTGAGGTTGACAGAGAAGAGCTTAAGGCATACCTCATCAGGAGTGTTAGAGAGGAGGAGGAGAGGAGAGGCGTGCCTTTGACGGTTAGGGAGGGGAAGCCGGTCACTATCTTCCTGGGGGATTCAGAGGAGATTATTTACTCCACGAGTTTCTCTGGTAATGTGGATAAGGTTTTAACGCAGGTCGATGAGTTGCGCGTTGTCGTCTCGTTTGAGGGTAAGTTTACTAAGTTGTCGTACTTCCTCCTTAGAGATTTGTTGAGTCGCGAAGAGAAGCTTAGCCGTGGCGTCGTCGCTGTGGAGAGCAACGTGGATCTTACACATATCGAGCTTATGGCTATCGACGCTTTTCAGCGGGCTGTGAAGAAGCTTGCGGAGGAGGAGGGCCGCGACATAGAGGAGGCTAAGCGTGTTGCCTTTGAGGCAGGTTACAAGGTGAAGCGGAAACTATACAGACTTTTCGGGCCGTAGCTTAATATGTTGACCGTCGAGAACTGCCTTGAAAGGGCGTTTTTTCAAGCGGAGGCTCCCAGGAGGCGTCTGGATCTATCCCGCTTCCCAGCCTATAGTGATAGCTACCGGCTTGCCTATCAGGCCTTGAGGCTAGACCTTGACGTGCCGCTTGCCGCTGTTCAAGGTCCGCCGGGGTCTGGCAAGACGTACATAGTGGAGCTGTTAGCCGAGGAGTATATTGTTAATCAACTTCTGGAACTTAACGAACTTATATTTTACATAGCGCCGACAAACGAGCTTGTCTTCGACGCTTGCGTCAGAGTGTTGGCGGCGATTTTCAGGAAAGTTGCGCCTGACCCGGGGGAGAGGTGTAGGTGGGCCCGGGGGATTCCCGACATGGTGAGGGTGCTGGGCTACAGGATCAAAAGCAGCCGGAGGCCGGCTCTGCAGAAGGCATGCGGCGACGGCATAGATGCCGCCGAGATGGTAGATCTTAAGATCGACGAAAACGTGAGGCTCGTCTTCTCAACCGAGTTTCAGCGTCCATATATAGAAGATAGAGGGGGTAAGAGGCCTATTAAGGTCATTGTGGATGAGTCGAGTAAATCGCCTTATTTCCGCGCCCTCATACCCATGGTGCGCAGGATTGCGGCCAGCCAGTATAGAGACTTCCCTGAGGCCCTTGTGGCGCTTGGCGACCCCCAGCAAGCCATATCAATCACCGAGTACGGCCGCGACATACTGCTGATGAATGTGGTGAAGCGGAAATTGAGAGAGCGCGGGCTTGAGCATCTCTATAAATTGCTCGATGTAACATTTAGGCTACCGGAGCCGTCGCATGAGCCCATAAGCGCCGGGTACTACGGCGGATTGCTGAAAGCGCTGGAGGACGGGTCGCGACGGCTTTCCGGGCTTAATTTCGACTCCAGAAACGTTCTCACCCAGATGAATAAGTACATAAACGTAAGTAAGGCCGAGGTGCAACGGGTAGTCTCTTTGTTGGAGGAGGCCATCAACTCCAAGATCCCCCTTGCTGTTCTTGACGTGGATGTCTTTGAGAGCGGCGACACGTTGGACGAGACCCGGGCCAAGTTGGGTTTCTACGCCACGTTAGCCCTATACCTTTGGTCCAAAGGCCTTGGGGGAGGGCTGGGCTTGGCGGCGACCTCGATATATACCGACATGTCTTGGTCTATTGACTTTCAGATGGGGCGGCTGGGGCTGAGGTTTGACAACAGCTACACCGTGCAAGCCATAATTGGCGGGGAGCAGGACTTCGTGGTGACTATGCTGGGGAAGGAGTACGCGACGTCGGACTGGACGGAGATGTTTGCGACGTTGTACGCCAGAGAGCCTGAGTTGCTGAACGTGCAACTCAGCCGCCACAGGAGGCTACTCGTCGCGATAGGCTGTGTCGAGCGTCTTAAGAATTTCAGTTTACGTCGTGGCGGGGTTTACGATGAAAGAATCAGCAATACAGGTAAGAAAATGGTGGAGTTAATTGAGGGAGGTAGAGCCGTCTATGAATGTTTTAAACAGTCGGGGTGCCTCAGGTAACTACTGGGCTGACAAGCCGATTCACCGTATTCTGGTCTATACGGAGCATGGCTTAACCCCCGGGGTGGTGGAGGCGTTTTTTCGCGAGGTGGAGTGCGAGGCGGTGTATGACCCGTTTGTGGGGTCGGGCACCGTGGGTGTGGAGGCCCTTCTCAGGGGGCGTATGTTTGTGGGTGTTGACGCGAACCCGGCGGCGGTCGTCACCGCGGCGGCTAAGGTAGCCCCGGAGGCCCACGTGACGCTAAGGCCAGATCCACGCCTGGCGAATTACTACCGGGAAGACGTCTACGAGAAGCTTCTGAGACTGTCTAGGCGCGTCCACACGGCGCTTGAGGCTGGCGTCTTATTCAACATAGCGCGGCGTTTTTCGAGGTTCAAGTACTCGCCGGCGCCCCGCTTCAGAGACGGCGAGGTCCGCGGCGATCCGGAGGAGTACTTTAAGACGTTGCTGAGGGCCGCGAAAGAGGACTTGAAGCTTCTGGGTGGGAGGCGCGGCGACGTCGTGTTAGGCGATTCCACATGGCTTATGCCGCGTAGAGCCTGCGGCGTCTTGACCAGCCCGCCCTTCGCCAACAACGTGGACTACGTGCGGCACACGCAGATAGAGCTTCTGTGGCTCGGCGTCGACCCAGCCAGGGCTCGGGACCTACAGCTCCCCGCCTGCGAGGCGGCGGCGAGGAGCTGGAGGCTACACATGCCCCTAGACGTCAGGCCGGAAGGAAAGAGGGCCAGGGGGTACCAGCGCTTCTTGTCTCAATACCTGTACTACATGCGGAGGCACATCCAGCAACTTGCGCAAAGGCTCGAGGCCGAGGCTTGGTACACTATTGGCGACTCCATACTCGGCGGCGTGTACATCCCAATACACGAAATCCTGTCTAAATTCGGCAAAGAGGCCGGCCTAAGGGTCTCCCTCGTTGATTTAGGCGAAAGACGCGCAAAAAAGGGAAGACGCCTCTACCTACTTAAGTTCAGATCTAAAAGGTAAAAAGGAAACTATATATTGGAGTGGATTTAATGAGCTATGAGTTATCTCCTTCTCAAGGGGTCGCTTGAGAACTTTCTTCACAGCTTGGGTGATTTCGTGGGGAGGCGTTCTGAGTTGATTAGGCAGTTCCCCGTGGGTATCTTCCTGTGGGGGGCCGGCCGGGTGGACAGCCGCGTCAAGGCGGGGGCCGGCATGTTTCTCTACGTGACGAAGAACCAGTATAACGAGGGCGGGCTCGTCCTCTACGGCCGCCTCCTCGACGTGAGGGAGTTCTCGGGGAGGTACTAGCCCTCCGGCGAGTGGCGCCACCTCCTCCCCATAAAGACAGAGAAAGCGGCAGAGGGGGTTATGGAGAGCCCCAACGACCCAACCAAATGGCGCCTGCCAGATAGGAGGCGGCTGTAGGAACTCGGCGTAAGGATACTACCAGGCATACAGACGGTGAAGTCAGAGCTAGCGGAGAAGCTGTCAGAACTACTGAAGCCGTTGCGGTAGTTACCCCAGTTATGCGCAGATACCCGTGGATGGCGGAGGTGGTGAGGCAGAGTAAACAACCCCCACCCCTACATGGTATATTTTGTCTCCTAGAAGGCGTTTTGCACGATGCTCAGCTGGCCGCGAAGAGCCGAGCCGCGGCTGTCCCGCCGTCTTAAACTGCGTCAAGCCGCGGGTTGGGGGAGCCCTTCGGTGGTGTCGTCTTTAACCGCGTTGCTCCGCGCCGTGCTGGACAAAGTCAAGAGCGTCAGTGGGTCTATGTCGAGAGTGCCGGCTGGAGCGTGCGAGTTAACACGCCGCAGGTCGGCGCGGCGCATCGGCGGCCAGGGGATCCCGGCCGGCGTCAGGCTGAGGAGCTTACGCTGCTCATTAGGATCCACCGTAAAGGACGTAGAGCTCGGCGTGGTGTATCGGCGGGTGGCCGCGGGGATTCTGTCTGCCGTGTTGTTCTTGGCGGCGCTGGTCTCCATAGGCTACTGCATGGAGCTCGGAGGGGTTCAGACAAAGCTTTGCCGAAATCCACCGACACACGGCGTCCGCGTCGGGTCTCCCAAAAGCGGAAAGACACAGACAGCGCCTCCGCCCGCATCCTGCGAAACTGGCGCCAGCTTCAATCAGGTGCGCCAGGTAGCCGCCTCACTACGCGCAACAAATGTTGGCAATGTTGCCGCCGCATTACGTGCGGCAGATCTGGCATCCGCGAAGACAGCCGCGGGCGCGACGGACGATCTGCGCCTCGCGGCGGGCTGTAGGCCATCCGGTGGCGCCGTTGACAGCCCCCCGCAGGCCGTGACTTCCCGCATGTGCGCCTCCGGCTCCCAAGATGAGAGAGGCTTGGCTTCGGCGTCTGTGAAAGCCGCAGCGCTGGGAGT
>OGCB01000489.1_pt1 | contig 10390 bp, 13 predicted proteins | sample 1570031 | NCBI WGS metagenome assembly OGCB01 (sample SAMN05518655, study PRJEB24509) | hot springs metagenome | isolation source: Octopus Spring Streamers, Yellowstone National Park, Wyoming, USA | place: USA:Octopus Spring Streamers, Yellowstone National Park, Wyoming, USA | collected 2011-10-11 | reverse complement strand
GTTTTTAACTCAAGCGAGCCACAAATTAATGTGGCATCCATTGATGCAAGAGTGTTTCCTTTGTTGTCGCAGACCCATACAGAACCGCCCTGTTGAAGCACACCCATCAATGCAACAGGTATTGTGTCATTGTTGTTAACACTTATCAACCCACCATATGTCACAGCATCCATTGATGCAACGGTTTTACTGTCATTGTTGCAAACCTCAACTCTGCCTCCAATAGGTAACGCTGTTATATCTGCAACGATTTTACCGTTTTTGTTATAGACACCTATCAATCCACCATTTTCCTCTCTCGTAATCCAAATCGCAGGCAATTTATCTCTACCCCAAATGACCAATCCATCGCTTTTAGGATGGGGGGAGACGGACATCACAGTTTTTCCATCCCTGACGAACTCAATCCTTCCGGTCACGACCTTAGAGGCTCTAATGACTGTCGGTTGAAAGCCAGTAAGGTAAGGCATCGCTGAAAGGACAAGGCAGAAAATCAGCCCGACTTTGAGGAAGCGGTTTTCGCGACGGAGTGCTGAAATTTGCTGAAGGATGCTGAAATCGCCCTGAGTGTTTTCATTGAGTTGCGACCGAAAGCGCAACATCCCAATCGCCCCCTTTCGCTAAAGTTGGACGGCAACGGCTTTTATTACGGACGGCAGCGGTAGTGGACGGCAGCAAAAGGTCATTAAAGTTTTTTGGCGAACTCAAAGGCGTCAGCGACCCCACGCTGAATTGCGTCAATGTGTTCGGTCAAAGCGTCCCAAGTTGGCAGCGAAGAGAGCCAGAGGACTTCGGTTTGGTTCTTAAAGGTAGCCAAACCAAATTCGCCCGAAAGATTGATTAAGTCTTCCTTGCTACTGCGGGGAGTTTCTTTACCTGTGCAAAGACCAGCGACGAACTCTCCGAAGGCGCAAGCCCCACGCTCGGAGAGCCCAGCACGGCGGCAAGCATCGGCAACAATGTTGCCAATTTTGCGGTGTAGGTCAATGCTGAAAAGGCTTTCGGGAGCGTCAAGTTGGACATTTTCGCTGTCGGCAACTTCAACGCTCAAAGGAGTTTTCGCGAGAATGAGGGAAAGGAGTTGGCTTAGGCGCATACTTGTCACCCCAAAAAGTTATCTGCGAACTTCAACCTTCATTGCCTCTGCGTAGAAAGTGCCGATTGCGCTGTCAAGGGAAAGCCCTTTTTGGCTTGCGAATTGTTCAGCGAACTCCCACGCTCTAATGGCATGCTGCCAAGTCAGTTGCCTGTCACTTATGAGCCGAGCGACCCAAGAAATGCGATGAGTTGAACCGACCTGCAAGGAGTTGTAGGTTGCTTTATCAATGCCCATGATACAGCAAAGCATAGCGACCCGACCAGCGAAAGTGTCGCCCTCATGGAAGCCATCGCGGTTGTGGACGATGCATGAAGCGTAGCCGTCACCGAAAACCAAGTCAAGCCCGTAGGCTTTCGCGCAAGTCTCGCAGGGAAACTGGAGAATTTCCCAAGTTGCAAGTTTGATGCTGCCTTTAGATGCCAGAGCGTAAACCGTCCAGAGTTTTTCGCTATCCTTGCGGACGGTAACCCGACAGCGACGGAAGGTAGCCCCGAAAGGGACATAGCCTGCATCCCATTCAGAGCCGACAAAATCTTTAACGCCCGAAATTTCCCTTGACGACCGAACGACCCGAGTTTGCGCCATTTCAATCGCCCCCTTGTCGTTGAGTGTTTGCGATATCGTTTCGCAATCCTAAGTATAGCGCAACCATACTTTGTGCGCTACAATATGGAATGCAACCGAGAGATAGGCAAAATGACCTATGAGACGAAAGGAGTGGCAACCTGTGGGACGGAAGCAGGAGAAAAAGCGCAAAGCGCGTTACGACACTACTTTGCTATTGCGGTTGACGAAAGAGATGCATGAGCGACTGCGGGAGTTTGCGGACAAACACGGATTGAGTGTTTCGGCAGCAATAAGATTGCTGATAGCGGAAGCGTTGATGAAGGAAAGGGAGCGGGAAAGGAAGTGAAGGACGATGATTGACATTGAAGCGTTGAAGGTTGCAGCCCTCATTGTCTTGATTGCTGCTATCGCGACAGCCCTACGGCGACGAGCGGGATTGATTGTTGTGTTGTGGGCAATAGCGTTAGGCTTTGCTATCGCAGCGAGGATAGTCAAGATGCAAGCGCTAAGGCAGGCAAGGGAAGCAGCGATGCAAACAGCGATAATGCAGGATGCCTTGAACCGAGAAATGCAAAGAGAGATGATGCAAGACCTGTCAGGTCAACTTCCCCCGACCGTGAACTTTCAGCCACAATTACCGCCAGTCAGACCGCCAATTATCTATCCGCCTATGCCGACCGAGATAGTTGAAGATGAAGCGGTTGAAGACGAACTATGGGACGATGAATGGGACGACTACGGCAGCGACGAATGAACTTGACCGTCAGGCTTGACCGAAATGGTGACCCGCTGATTGCCAGAACCGTCAAACAGGTCAATTGCTGCATCGCCCGTTGAAGTCACCCCGACGGCAGCCCGAAGGTTGCCTGAACTGTCATAGAGCATGATGACGCCATCGCCATGAGCGTTAGAGCCAACGATGACCGAAGGCTTACCACCTTGACCGATGACCTCAAGCCTATAGACCCGCAGGAACTCAAACCGAGAGCGAAACAGGGAGACGGTAAGGAAGGAAACGGCGATGACGGCAACGGTCAAAGCACTAAGCCACAAACGCAACACCTTTTCAGTCAAGGAAGTCACCCCCTTGAGCGCTTTAGGGACAGTTTAGACCAAGCGGGAAAGCGCCAGAGTGGGACGGGACGAACAGAAAGGAACGGGAAACGGCGACGCATCAAGGAACGAGCAGTTTTGCGAACCAAGTCACCATAACAGTCAACGCAGACGCCCTTACCGAGCAAGTCAATAGCCTTATCAACGAAAGCGACAGACCAAGGGACGGAGAACGGGAAAAGTTTGTCAGTGAGCCGAAGACAGCGATAGCAGCGAACGAACGGCGGTTTTGGCTTTTCGCTGACGAACTTGGCTTCCTTTAGACCATTGAGGCAACCGCAACGGGAAGCGAATGTCCTGTGCAGGTTGCAAAATGTGATGCCGTTAACGGTTGTGAACCTGCTTTCAGGAAAGAGCGGATGAAAGCCCAAAGGATTACCTTTCCACATGATCTTATCGCCCTGAAGACATTGTAGCGGGAAAGCGCTAAAATTGTGTCAACCCAGTCAAAACGAGAGAGGGAGAAACTATGACGGGAAGAAAAAGGCAACGGAAAACTATGGGAAAGGGAAAGAGAGCATAAAATACTACGAGCCTGTCGGCAAGGCTCGGATGCCCCACAGCCGACAGGCTCACAGAAAGGAGGATTCACGCAATGATTGCCGAAAGAAAGTATGACAACGGAGAGCAAAAAAGGAAAGAGGGAGAAAGGAAGGAGAAGGAAGCAAGGAGAAGGCAAAGGCTACCCCAAAGGTTTGGCTACTGCGTTAAGTGTAACGCAACCTTCCAAGTGACCGCAACACTGCTACCGCCAGCCCCCGATGCAAGCCCCAGATGGAGTAAATTCGCAGAACTGGTCACCTGTCCAAACTGTGGCGACGATAAAGGTCACGCAGGGATTTTTGCGGCAAGGGAAGTTGACATAACGATAGAGAGACTTGAAGAGCACGAACGGAAACGGGAAAAGCCCAACCCAATAGCGTTAAGGGCAGCCGACCTGACAGTGAAAGAGATTTTGGACGCTTTGAGCGAAAGACCGATAGAGGAAACGGAAAGAGCGCTGATTGAGCACAGAAGCATATCGGAAGACTTTGCCAAATGGCTGACAGAAAAGGGAGTTAGGTTTGGGACGGTTGAAGAACTGAGGTTTAAGGTTTCAGCGACAACATTCAGCAAACTCAAAATGCCGAAAGGCTTTGACCTGAAAGCGGGAGTGTTTTTCCTTCCCATCAAGTATCACCTTACACCGAGCGAACCCTACTTTGTCGGGTTGCAAATAAGGCAGACAGCGAAAGATGCCGAACCGAGATACATCACAGTCAGGCTTAACAGCCAAACCCCGTTAGTGCATTTCGCCCTTCCGACAATTAACGGAACGCTGCCTAATCGGGTTGATGAAGTTTGGCTGACGGAAGGCTACTTCAAAGCAGAGGCAATCGCTTTCTATCGGAAAGCCGTTGCCATCGGAGCACTTGGGACAATCGCACAATGGGACGCAGTTGAAGCCTTAACAGACGCAGCCCTTTGGTGGCAGAAAGACGCAGACCTGTTTACCGCTACGGTCATACTTGCCCCCGATGCGGATTACAGGCAAAAGAAAGAAGTCGCAAAGGCAGCATGGAAGGCAAAAAATGTGCTGCAATGGGAAGGCTTCAAAGTGAAGTTTGCAATTTGGGAAAGGGACTTCAAAGGCATTGACGACGCCCTTACCGCAGGAATTGAGCCAGTCATCGTTGACGAAGATGTATGGCTTGCAACGCTACCGAGAACAATCAGGGACGCTCTGCTTAGAGCGCGAACGAAAACGAGGGTTTTGTTGGACAGGGAGATTGCCGAAGCCTTAGAGTTGCCAGAAAGCGAACCAATTGCGACAGCGGTTGAAGCGGAAAAGTATGAGGCTGAAAGGCGAAAGGAGTATTGGCTTGAAGCGATAGCAGAAGAAGCCGACAGGAAAACGGGACGATGCAAAACGGTCATAGTGGACACATCGGCGACAGGGACAGGGAAAACGAAAGCGGCAGCAAGCCTACGGTTGACCGAATTGAGGAAGGCAGGGATTTGGGCAAAGAGGCTAATCTATATCGCCCCAGAAGTGAAACGACCCGCAGTGGCAGAGTTGGAACGCTTTAGGCTGTTTAAAGGAAGGGACGCAGAATGCGTTTACTACGACAGGCTACAAGTGCTTGAGCAGGAAGGACTAACGCACATAGGGAGAAGGGTTTGCGCACATTGCCCGATGCGAAAGTTGTGCGGTTACTACGCACAAAGGCAAACAACAAGGCGATATTGGCGATTTAGTTGGCAGTCATATAGCCCAAGAGAAGGAGACTTTGTAGTGTTGGACGAATTCAGCAGGCTACCGATTTACCGACACTTTGTCATCGGAAAACGGGAGTTTGGTGAACTGCTAAGGTCAGTTGACCGATATGGAGCAAGCCCATCGCTGATAGCAGCATTGAAAGAGTTGCGAAAGTGGCTTGACGGGAAAGACAGGACTAACGAAGAAGGGAAGGAACTGTTTGCGAATGTCCCTACAAGCGCATGGGATTGGTTTGCCCACGAAATCAAAACCCTACACAGCGACATAAGGGAGACAAGGGAATGGGTTTACGAGAAACGGGACGAACGACCAAAGGGATTTTGGTGGGCAGAGTGGCTTGCGGACATAATGAGAGGGAAGAAGGTTGGACAGGTTTGGGTTGAGGAAGGAAAGTTGAGGATAATGAGCGTTGACCCCAAACTAAAGAGCCTTGCGGAGAAAGCATCAGCGATACTGATACTTGACGCGACCGTAGACCCAGCACAGGTTTGGGAGTTGTTCGGAACTTCGGTTTACACAGTGAGAAGCGACGAGCCAGAGGCTTACCCTACGGTCATACAAGTGCCCATATTCGCGATGTCCCACAGGGCAAAACCGCAAAGGAAAGAGGAAGCGCTAAGGCTTGCTAAGACGGTTGTGGACGCCCTGACAGCAAGCGGAAGGCTGCCAGTAAGGGCAAAGTTGGGAGTTATAACCCACAAGGATGCAGCGGAAAGAGCAAGGAAAGTGTTCGGAAGGAAAGCGGTTGTGGGTTGGTGGGGAAGGGACGAAAGGGCAACGAATATCTACTACGAGGCAGGAGTTACGGTCTTGGTGGCGGTTGGACTACCGCACAGAAACATCGGGACGATAGCGGCAGAAAGGATGAAAGCAGGCTATAAGTTGAAAGCGCTGAGAAAGGTAAGGTTGGACAGGGAAGGGAATTGGTGGACTATCATCAGGGAGTTTGCCGACAGGGACTTAGCAGCAGAAGTCAGGAAGGAAGTTGCGAACGCATACAAACAGGCTGCGGGAAGGTTGAGGCAGAATAAGCGCGAAGAACGATGTTACTTTGTTGTCTTGGACATTGAACCACTACCCCCAGAACTTAACCCCATCATCGTCCTACCAGAAGAAGTGCTGCCAGAGGAACTGCTACGGCAATGGAAGGCAAAGCAGCAAAGAGGGTTGGCGACGGTAAATGCCCTAAAGAGGAAGGCTCACGCAGAGAAACTGCTAAGAGTGGCAGCGTTGATGATGCAGTATGAGCGGATTACGGGAGAAAAGCCACCAAAAGGTTGGATTGCCAAAGTGACAGGATGCAACGAAGTGACAGCATGGAGGCTGATGAAGGAAGCGGAAGAGATAAGGAAGGCAGGGATTGATGCACCCGAAGAGTGGCGGACAGCATGGACGCTGATGTGTGCCAAATCGTTTCATACATTTGCGTTAAATCTCGCTACCCCTCTCTATCTACATACTTATCCCGAATGTGTGAAACGGTTTGGCACACCCCACCTGCCAGCGGCAGTGGCTTTCTTTGTGACCTACGGCTACCCTATCCCCTACCGAGCCCTTGCCCGACGGTTTGGCGTCCATCATCAGGTCATCCGACGCCTTGTAGCAAGGATGCAAAAGCACATGGAAGAGCACGGCATCAAGCCCAAACCGATAGACGAAGCCTTTAGGGAAGTCGCTATGGCAGCGAAAGTGAACCTAACGCCCCCAGAAAGCCCGCCACCTTGCCCAGAGTGCGGGACGGAACTTGAGCCAGACGAACAGGGATTTGCGGTTTGTGTCGGTTGCGGACGCGAATGGAAGTGGCTTGAAGGAAGTTGGGTAAGGGTTTGGCGACCTGAAAGCGGCAGAAGTGGCGATTTTGGCTGACATGTAACCACAGAGACCCAGAGTATCCCCGACCCAATATGCCCCCATATGCCCACAAACTGGTGACATAATTGCGCTCTGGTGAAAGATCATGGCGACGAAATATCGGAAGGTTTGGGTTGCGCCCGATACCTTTGAAGCCCTGAAGGGACTATCAGCACGGTTGAGGCTTAGCATCCCACAGACTATCGCCCTACTTGTGCGCCAGACCCTTGAGAGCCTTGAGCCGAGAAAGCGAACGAACGAAGCGAACACCACAGAGACCCCGCTCGGAAAGACCAACGCTGATAGCCCTGCAAGGCAAGCGGTTGCGGAGACCCTCTATTTGACCGAGCCAGTGATAGAGATGTTTGAGGCAATGATCAGCGTTTACCCAGACCTAAAGGCAGAGTGTTCGCTAACCCTTGAGCGGTTACGGACACGGTTTGTTGAGGTTGCCGAGAGTTGGGGATTTTTGCCAGCAAGCGAACCGACAGAACAGCCCACAGAGGAAAAGACAGACCAGCCACAATAGTGCTTTACCCAGAGGCTACCCCCAGGGGAGGCAGCGACTGAAGAGGCGGCAGGGGAAGCGGGAGAGGCGGAACGGGAAGCGGCGACTTAGCCCTTACCCGAGGCAGCCCCCGCCCTTGCGGCGCGGTAACGGTTGGTGTTGGCAAGCGGCGGCAGCGGCGGCACCCGGCGGCAGCGGCGGCAGCGGCAACGCCCGGCGGCGCCCACAGCAACGCCCGGTAGTGCCCGCAGCAACGCCCAGCGGCGCCCACGGCAGCGCACGGCGGCAGCAGCGACCAAGCCCAGCAGCGCCCACGGCAGCGCCCGGCAGCAGCGGCGGCAGCGCCCAGCAGCGCCCGCAGCAACACCCGTCGGCGCCAGCGGCAGCGCCCAGCAGCGCCCGCAGCCGAGCCCCGCAGCGGCGACGACCGCTCCCAGCAGCGCCCGGCGCCACGCCCGGCGCCGGCGGCGGCGACGCCGACGGCGTCGCTCGAAGCGACAAAGGCAAGCCGGCGGCGCTGGCGCTTGCGGCGCTCTCGGCGCCCGCCTGCGGCGGGCGTGCGCACTGCCACCCCACCCAGACTTATCTTTAACCCTTTCGCTCTTGACAAAAACAACCGCGCAAAATGCGAGCGGCGAAAAAGCGGCGGAAAGACCAAAGTGGACAGACCCGATTTTGTGGTTTGCCCCGAAGCCCCTAAAGGGGCTGGTTAACGGCACGGCAACGGAAAAACGGCACAAACGGCAACGGCTCTTAGAGCACGGCACGGCGCACGGAAACGCACGCAGAAAGCGCACGAACGCAGGCAGCGGACAGCCAGTGGGTAGCCAAGTTGAAGCAGGCAGGCAGACAGACAGACGGAAGCCCGACGGCAGCCCAATGGACGCCCAATGGACGGCGGTAGCCCAACGGCAGGCAGCCCAATGGCAGAGCATCATCATGGAGCGGATGAGTTTTGTTGCGGATGAGGGAAGGGACGGACGAGGAAAGCGTTGATGGCTATGAGAGCGATGATAGCGATGATGGCGACGGAAAGCCAGAATAGTGTTGCTTTTCTGTCGCCCGCCCTATAACGCGAAAGAGCGACCCACAAAAGCCCCAAGATGCCGACCGAGCAAGCAATTGTTTCTCACATTCAGGTCACCAACGGTTAAGGAGCGCTCCAAACGGTTTGCCCTGAGGGAGTTTTTAACTCAATGATGCCACATCGCGGTGTAGCGCCCATTGATGCGAGAATGTTTCCTTTGTGGTCATGGACATTTACAGAGCCCCCAAACAACGGAATATTTATGGAGACAGCAAGTTCCCCATCTTTGTTGAAGACACCCACCGAACCGCCTTCTGGCATATCCGCTATCAATACTGAGGCTTTACCTTTGTCGTTGTATACACCCATTCCGCTACCAAAAATCCCCTTAGCGAAGAAGGCTATAGGCAAGCCATTTCTATCCAAAACGCCCAAACCATTGCCCTGAGGATGGACAACGATGGATGCCTCAATTTTTCCATCACTGACGAACTTAACCTTTTCGGTTACGACCCTTTTAGCGCTGATAGTTTCAGGTTGAAAGCCAGTAAGGTAAGGCATCGCTGAAAGGACAAGGCAGAAAACCAGCCCGACCTTGAGGAAGCGGTTTTCACGCCTAAGTGCGGAAATTTGCTGAAGGATGCTGAAATCACCCTGAAGGTTTTCATTGAGTTGTGACCAACCGCCAAACATCACAATCGCCTCCTTCCGCAAGTTTTGGACGGCAGCGGTAGCGAACAGTAGCGAATTTGGAATTAAAGCAGTTTGGCTTCTTCAAATGCCGCAATGACACCCCGCTGAATGTCATCAATGCGTTTACCAATCGCATCCCAATCAGACCACAGGCAAAGATGAGTAGTGCAATCTTCATCGTTATAGGTTGCTCGACCGAACGCTTTGTAAAGTTTTATGATGTCCTGAATATCCCTGACGAATGCTGACATCGACACCTCATCACTTATTAAGGGAACTTCTATCTTTGCGGTGCAAAGTTCTGCAATGAACACCCCAAAGACGCGAGCCCCCCGTTCAGAAAGCCCTACTGCTTTACACGCATTAGTGATTACATCGCTTATTCGACTATACATGCGGATGTTAAGTAAGGCTATAGGGTTTTCAAGCCATGCATCTTGCTCTTCAGGGATTGCGATTTGTAGCGGGGTCAGAGCGCAAATTTGTTGCAAAAATTGGCTTAGGCGCATACTTATCACCCCCTAAGGTCTGCAAACTGAACAAGGCGAATAGCCCTGTGCGATAGCCTCAGACCGCTTGATTGGGATGGCGCTATATCGCAAGTAGCGGCAGCCCGCCTGATGGAACTTAGTCCCTGTTCGGGTGATGTAAACGATGTCGGAGCCTTCCTGTGTCGCTCTCCCTTGCGTTGCCCGTTCCTGAGTTTCCCTGCCAGTCGGGAAAGGAATTGCCCAAATTCCGAGCCCGACAGACCTTGCAGCGGTTTGAACCCGCTGGTAGTAATCGGAATGGCGGACATTGGGCGGGATGGTCATGATTTGACCTAAGCCCGAAAGCAGCATCAACTCTCCGACCAAAACCTGAGGAAGCCAGACATGGTAAAGCCTGCGTCCATACTTGTCCGTCGCTTGAACATCGCTCTCCAAGATGACCTCACGACCTTCAAGCAGCGTCTTAAGGTAAAGGAAAGCCTTGTCGCCGAAGTTTTGGTTTAGTTCGGGAGAGTCGTAGCCGATGAGGCGGACGGTTTGAAGTTCGTTGCCGACACGGACTTTGATGGTGTCTCCGTCAGTGACGCTGACGACGGTTGCTTTGAGGGTCTGACCTTGAGGGGCGGGGAATTTAACGGTTTGAGCGGCGACCAAACCGACCAAAAAGCCCAAAAGCAAAGAAGCCCATCGCATCTCAACCGCCCCCCTCTCAAGGGATGGACAACCGCTTTAGCGTCCTCCCGTCAGACGCAAACCATTCTACTACGGCGTTTCCATTTTC
>OGCB01000488.1_pt1 | contig 10392 bp, 14 predicted proteins | sample 1570031 | NCBI WGS metagenome assembly OGCB01 (sample SAMN05518655, study PRJEB24509) | hot springs metagenome | isolation source: Octopus Spring Streamers, Yellowstone National Park, Wyoming, USA | place: USA:Octopus Spring Streamers, Yellowstone National Park, Wyoming, USA | collected 2011-10-11 | reverse complement strand
AGACGTTGCCGCGGCTCAACAAATAAAACGGCTATGACCAAGAGCGCTCGAAACGGATAGACATACTTAACCTAACCGAGTTCCTAAACTTAAGCGACTAGGCAGGATAAGTCACTATAATGCTAAACAACGAGTAAACAAATGAACCCCAGAACTAATACATAGTTCGCATAGTAGGCATTCACGACCCTAGACCTGGGAATACCGAGAATCGTGAGTCTTTTCCTAACGGTATCCGGTGACACGAATTCATACAACAAGGCATCCCTCATCAGCACAATCGATAATTCTTCACTTCATCGGTAACCCAGGGAAAGTTAGGTTTGCATATACTGCATGATCCCTACCACCTTTTAACCATATCATTAACCTCGCTCGACAAAGCGGTCCTCAAGCGTCTAGCTCTGTTAGGCCTTATGAGTGTACCTCAACCTCCCATCCCTTGGCACAAGTACCCAATCCCAATGCCACGACTCCCTACACCATTACTCGCATAGAAAACACGTACAGGATACGAAAACGCCTTTGGCAACCAACCATACGTATTTGGTGGCGGTGCTCTGGCCTTAGTTAACAGACCTGTAAGTATTCGTCATAGGCACCCTCAAATACGTCATACATTACTTTGTCAAGAAAAATCAACAAAAACCTTTGCTTTTGAGTAAAATTCTAAAAAGATTAGTCAATAAATCATTTTAACCCAATATAAAGTACTTAAAACTGTCAACGAAATGCTTAATCAAAGCTTTGTGAATAGCACCAATCAGATCCCGCTTTAATTGTTGTACAAAACCACATATATCGTAATTAAGAGCTATGTTTCATCACCACATCCAGTATCCTATGTAAGGTTTCCTTAACACCCATACCTGATGTATCTACGTACAACACATGAGCTAATTTATATGAGTGATCTAGTTTATTTAAGATTGTAATATGCAACAATACGTATCGTGGCTGACACTCGCCATACCCCCTAATAATCCACCTACGCCATATCTCAGGTAAGTCAGCCTTAAGTGCTATAGTTAAGTCCGGCTTGTACTTATTAAGCAGTGAACCAAGGACCCTCAAAGGTATTAAAACGTATTTATCCCGTATACCCACGTCAATTATTAAGTATATGTGATCAAAAATTGTCGAGTTCAAATACTCCTCTGAGATAACGAAATACCCAAAGTACCTGAGCAATCTGGTTAATGCAAGCTTTAAGGGTATTGAGAAAAACGCATCAAGGTAAATGGAAAGCACCGTTAATCCCCTCACTAAATTGACACGTCCACTCATGGATACCATAAACCAAGGTGCGTATCTACCTTTTTTAAGACCCAGAAGCCTTGCCGTTAATACCCATAGCACATACGCAAGTCCGTGAAAGGACTTAATAAAAATAGTATATGTCCTAAATCCGCGGGCCCTAAGCTCTTGCGTTAATCCTCTAATTGTTGTAGATTTACCAACACCGATGGGCCCCAGGAAAACTATTACCCTGCCCCTCCTAGCCATACTACTGCTTACTTAAGCCTTTATTTATTAGTGAATTGGGCGAATACCCATAGACTTCATGGTTCTCCCTAACGTATTTATAACCCTCCTCGCCTAAATGTCTCTACCTACGTCCTCAAATAGTAGCTTAAGTCCCTCAGTGAAGTCATCCTTTTTAGCCCAATAACCAAACCTCTCCGTCAAACTATCAGGATTCACTGAACTCAACGCACTTATGCGCCAGGCCTTGAGCACAGCTGTGGGCACCCCCACCTGATGTTCGGTAGCGCAAGCACCCGGCACTTATTGAGTATCTCCTTCCTCTCCCCTCACTCATGAACCCCTAACCCTAACTTAGATAACCTTGCATATTTACTAATGACTTCCCTGTACCCACCCTTGACAAACTCCATGGTGCCTAATTGCATCGGCGAGGTTTTCGATAGAACCCGGATAGTTTATCGAGAATCCTCCTTGTTGTCCAGCCTTAACGAGGGCCTCAACCAGTGGCCACCGATAAAAGCCTGCACAATCCGTCGCCCAAACCCCCAGGTGCTCCACGACTCAATTGTCACTAAGGACCTCCATAAAAACCTTAGGCAACCTACTGGCTGACTCCTCAAGTCTCCTACGCACAACCCCCATAACCTTTTCACCAATTTCCATGACATCCTTAACGCCTAAGCCAACCAACTCCTCAACCTTACCCACCAGGTCCTCCGCATCACCAGTCCTAAACATGAACCTCTCAGCCTTAGTACCACTGAGGATCTCCGGTACACCACCCACCTTAGCGGCTATGGGCACCGTACTGGCCAACGTACCCCCAACCACGGCATAGGGCAAGGGCTCCACTATAACCGAGGGAAACAACAAGCCCCAAGCACCCTCATGCACCCTCATGACAACGCCACGGGGAACCTTGCCAATAAGCTCCACATAGCGACCCCTGACCTGGAAATCCCTGTAGTTACCGAAGAGTCTAACCTTGGCGCCGAGTCTCACGAGTGACGGCAAGGCCTTGAGGAGCACATGAAACCCCTTTATGAAACTCTCACCACCAACGTAAATAAATGTGGGGGTCTCAACTAGAGCTTTCCTAACCTCTACCAACGGCGGTGGATTGTAAATAACTTCAGCCTTCCTAAGTGGCAAACGTACACCGTACTTACGTATTAATTCGAGTTGCCTCCTAGCCACGAATATGACCGCGTCTGAGTACAACAAAGCTAATCAGTAGAGCGTGTGCAGAATGCTCAGGGATCCGCTAACCAATGCCCTGAGGAGACTTTTGTTCTCATAAAGCTCCACCAACAAGTCACTACGTATGTGGGGCCCTACGTTGCTAATAACGATTGAGGTGTAGGTCAGGAGTTGATTATTGTGCACGTGAAGCACAACCCTAGCCCTCGGGTTAACTCACTTCACAATTGACACGAGATGTATCAGTGTGCGACGGTACATATACGATATTGGCCCACCTAATGAGCTTAACAACATCCCTCAACTTGGCAACGAACAACAACCACTCAGCAAGCTTAAAGCCGGTCCTCAAAACATCCACAAGTAAGTCGCAAGCTCAGCACCACTGCCCTCAGGCCAAAAGAACTTAGAAAACACAAGAAGTCTCGGTTTCATCCCCAGAACCTCCACAAACCCCTCTTAACCATATAAGCCATACCCCTAACCCTATCCAAATAAGCACCGTAGGTAATAAGGATAGGCTTCCCACTTAGGGCTTCCTTCACGTTGTCAGAATCAAACACGAGCAACTCCCTATGCGTACTGGCAACTATTGACGCCCCAAATCTCGACACTCACGAAGTAGTTGTACCCAGGTATTGACACGTCAACATTACAGCGTATACGAATACTTCAAGTCCTCAGAAACAAAAGCTGTAGGCAAGCCCAACCCACCAACGTAGTAACTACCCAAACCTAAATGAAGCGTATTGAGCATGAAGATGCCTGCCAAGCTTTAGAAAGATAAAGCGTCACCTCTCGTCCTCAAAGCCATAAATATCAAGACTGCCCTTAGCAATACCACTATGAGCTTGAAAATATAACTATAAGACTTTATACTAGATGAGCGTCCTCATAACAACTTAGGTTTATTTTCATGGTCACAACGTGATACTGCAAAGTTCGCTGGAGGAATATACAATAGAATAACGCTGGGCTTCGATATTGGAATGTAATGTAATTAACTTGACATTTCCAGGTAATTCTCCTTTGGTAGAGACTCCGGGAAATAGTGTACCTATTGAGTTTTGAATACACCATAGAGGACCATAATATCTATTGTGCAAAATGCTGAATTGCGTAGGATCAGGTATGCGCATTATAGATGCATATGGTGTGAAGAGGCTCTCTGTTAGAGTTAAAATTCCTATCATCAATAAAGTAGCAATGCATACTATCTTTATTAATTTAAGTTTTACATTATTACATATTAAATTTAGCATTATAGAGTTAATGATTACCGATACTATTGCCGCGTATTCGTAGAGGTATCTAGCAATAGCGTTTTCAATACCTTTCCATGCGAAATAGCCAGCCACCAAGAAAATGAATAGGGCTAATGTAGAGTAAGAAAATAAGATACTATATAGAACATCTCCTTTATCCTTCTTTCTTGTTAATACAAACATAAAAAATAATGCACTGATCCCTACAAGAATTATTGGAAATAAATAGGCCATAAAAGTAACTATGGGGCTAAATTCATAGACAAAACGAAGTTCCTGTTCTTTTATGCTTAAGCTACTTGTTGGTCTCTCTAGTAGCCCTGATTTTAAGGTTTCTAAAATGTGTTTATATCTAATTGGTATTTCTATAGCAATATTTATTATTATTTGACTACTTACTTGATAAAGCCATGAACCTATTAATATTATGATTGCAAAGTATATAGCTTTAACAGCAATTTTCTTATGTTTAACAATGATAGCAACTAAAGTAAAGAGCAAAGCAGAGTAATAAATTGCTAACGCGTGAGCAACTAGAAGGGGTATCAACACGAGAAGTAATACATAAACTCTTTTATTATCTGAGTAAAAATTTGAAAAGTAAAGATATAAAATCATAATAGTCGATAATAATCCAAAAGAGTCGGCGATTAAATCAAGAAACGGCCTGTGTACGTATATAGTGAGTTCGGTTATTAATATAAGCCATGCAAGACTTTTTAACATGCTATCGTAATGTTTATTAAAAAAGAGATTAATTAATATACGGTACGTTAATATTAAAAATACCAGAAAGGAAAAATACACGGTTGCGATAATTAACAACCATGAGTCTCCGCTACTTATTCCTAATACTAACTTGATAAATAAGGCATCAAGCCATGGTACAGGATAAGTGGTATAATAAGCTCCTTCTACATATGCGAATCTTTCAAGCACATCTATACGGCCTGCATCTTTCATAATATCTATGAAGAATAATCTTTGATCATTAAACCAACCCACTGGTATCAAAAGATAAAAAAGTAGTTCATGTAAAAGCATTGCCATTAATAAGAGCGAAATCAAAAGATGACCGTACTTTATCCTAGAGGATAAGACCAATGAAAGAAGAAGAACCAGTATAATTACAACAATTGAATTAAGTACTATATTTAATTTTACATACATAAGTAGAGAGCTCAAACTTAATGCCAATAAAAAAAGTGTCACAAACAATGCTCCAAATATATTTAATTCTTTAAAATTTGATATTTTAAACATATTTATTAAACATCGTGTATTCCCTCACGTGGTATCGGTATATTGGCTGTTTGCCGAGGCTGAGTCTAAGTCTTCTAAAGAGAGAGACTTTGGCATGATTAGGATTAGGCATCCGCCGTGTTTGTGGGACTTTTCCGCATGGCTTCTAGGAGGTTGAAGGTGGCTATGAAGTTTTCGTTGAAGTGTGTGTCTGGGTTTGTGGTGCTTACCCTGACTTTGGGATTTGCGGCGAAGTAGAAGACGGCGTCTACGCCACGGACCGCCTTCTGGGCGTCTTGGGGTTTTGAGGTCGCCGATTATCACCTCGACGTCGCGTCGGCGGGCTATGTTTTCCAGTCTGCCGCTACTTAAGTTGTCAATCACCCTTATCTGATGCCCCTCGGCCGCCAGCCGGTCGACGAGGTAGTTCCCTATGAAGCCGGCGCCGCCCATCACGAGGATCTTCATGCTACTGCGGCCGTTGCGTACGCCATGGATACCGTGAGGGAGAGGGCGAGTAACGCGGCGTAGTGTTCTGTTGCGTTTCGGCTCTCTGTGTGTTTCGCGGCGCCCTCTCTGGTCACGGCTATGTCCAGCCCGAGCATGGGGAAGAACGTGCCCACGATCCCTATCGCGGCGGTTGGGGCGTTGTAGTAGCCGTATTGGTCTATGGGGATATACCTCGTGAGGAACGCGACGTAGAGTAGCGCGAGTGCGTAGTTTATCGCCGTGGCGGCGTAGCCGTAGAGTACCCCGCCTATTGTCGAATCGCCGTGAGCCATAGGATCTTCGCAACTACGGCGGCCGGCGTCGCCGTCGATGTGTCTACCGCTACTGCCCCTGAGGCGGCGGCGAGCGCCTTGTATAAGGCGTACATGAGGGGCGGGTTGGGGGGCTTGGGGCCGCTTCTCCTCCGCTCGGCGGCTTCAGGGGAGGTGTGGAGGTACACCAGCGTGTATCTACGCGCGAGGGCTAGGGCGGCTCTTGCCCATATCGTCCTGAGGAACCTCGTGTCGGTGGTTGCGGCTACCCAGACGACGAAGTCCACTAGACATCTGTCGCCTACGACGTTGCGGGGGAGTACGTAGCGGGCTATCCAGATGGGGAGCGCCGAGAGGAACTCCAGGACCCACCAGAGCTGGTACAGCGTAGGCGGTATGTCTATGCCGTAGTAGGGGTTCGACGTGCCTTTTAGGCCGAGGCGCCTCATGGCGCGCGCCAGGAGGGAGGCGGCGGCGTGGGTTCCCCGCATCCAGGAGATACGCACCTTTACACCCCTCCGCCGGAGGTAAGCCGCCAGCATCTTGGCCGCTGTGGTTTTGCCCGAGCCGTCTGGCCCGAATAGGCACACCTTCACGCGTAGAGGCGGGGGTCGAGGAGTCTCTTGGGGGCCTGGAGTAGGGATGGCGCGAGGTCGGGGTGGGTGAGGGCTCTCTTCACTGCGTTGAGGGGCCACGTGGGTATGGGACGCGGGGCCGGGGCTCTGCCTGTCAGCACGTCGTGTAGGGCGGCGAGGAAGCGCCCTGCGGCGTCTAGACATTTCCATTCTCTGCACTTCTCCAGCGTCCCATCCCGCCACCTTAGGTACGTGACTACGTCGTTTAGGGTTACCTTTCCGTCTTTATACACGGCGTGGGCTATCGTTAGGGCTGTCTCGGCCGGCGGCTTCAGCGCCGGGAGTTTCACGCCGTGGAAGCCGGCCTGGCGGACTTCGCCGCGTAGCTGCTCGGCGCGTAGGAAGACTATGTTGCCCACCGACGGATGTAGGTAGAGGTCGACGTTTACGCCGTTTTTCTTGAGGGTGATGGTGTAGGGCTCCTTTACGACAAGCTTATAGCCTCGCCTAACGAGGTTTGCGGCGGCCTTTTTGGGGCGGCTTGTCAACACGTCAACATCAGCTGGGACGTATCTGACGGGCTTGACAAGCTTTATGAAGACGTGATCAACGTCTTTGAGCGCCTCGTGGACCTCGGCCGCGATTTCGACGACCTGTTTCAACTTACTTTTTTCTGCTTCTGCGACTTCCGTGGCGTTGGTTCTCTCTGCTAATTCTAAGAGCACTTTATTTCGCTCGGCGTCTCTCAGAAGCTCGGCTGTCGGCGTCGTCTCTGCGCCTAGCAGGATGGCACGGAGTATTAACATGGTGGTCTCTTTGTGCTTTACTTCTCTTGTTTTTCCCACACTAGCTCTTTGTTTTTGAGGTTTTTGACTGCGGCGGCCATTAGGTAGAGCTGGGCGGCGGCCCACGTCCGGTACGGCTTCTCGATCCTTCGCAAGATTGAAACAGTGTATGTCGCCCAGCTTGTATGTAGATCAATATCGTTGCTCGCCGTTTGGCCGCTGATCAAGTGGGCTTTCTATTCTTTAGCAGTATTACAAACCATGACGGCGGTGGAGGCATTTTCTTTACAAGGAGCATGATTGGAATTGTTTTGTAACCTGAATGCCAATGTGCATATACGCCTACTAATTTTAGCGAGTACTGGGTTGCTGTCGCAATTACATTATTTATAGTGCAATCAAACTGTAGATCACCATCGCTATTTAACTGGGCTATTTTGTGTATAATGCCTTTCGGCAAAATGGCTAACAGAAGGACTTGAGTATGGGGTTCTATTACGAAGTAAAGGTTTGGTAATTGTATGATGGCTACACCCACAGCCCTGAGCACCCTAGAGATCTCTGCAATGACCTCATTCCATTTCGGTACATGTTCTAGCAATGAAAGGAGTACTATTAAGTTCATACCCTCCTGGCGTAAAGGGATTTTCCGGGCGTCAGCAACTATAAAATCCATTTGTCATTGACAACCCATTCATTACTTCGCTTAATGCCAATTCCAATAATTGTATCACATACTTTTGACAACATTTTAGTGATATTTCCATTTCCACACCTAAGATTAAGGCATAAGAGTTTGTCCGACTTTAACCTAAGGAGTTTCGCAAATTTGAAAGTTATACTGAGGTACATTGATTCCCTGACCGCATAAAAACCAAGCATACTAAGAATTTTTACTACAAATCTATACATCATCCTTGCCATGGCAGTAGAAGTGGAGGTAGCCTTCTTATGGTCTTCATTTTGCTAATTGCTACACGTATTTTACAAGGTGAGAGACGCTACACTCAATACTCCGCCTAATCATGTCTTGATCTGGGCTCGCGAAGAGCGTCAGCGGATGACATTTACCCCCATCTTTCAATTGTCTTGAATGACGGCTCTTTTACACTTTGCAACACTGCTATAATGAGCATTCTTAGCGAGGGTATAAGCTTCACCAGCGGTATAAGCTTCACCAGCGGGTACGCCGATGCGAGGAGCAAGTTGAGCTTCGTAGGTTTTTTGATTGCAAGTTTTAGGCGTAGTCTCTGAGGCGCTTGTAGTCCTCCGGCTCCGCGTTGACGTATGTTAAGTCGTTTACTGCGGAGTAGTAGAACTCAACTGGCTTGAAGCGTCCCTCCTCCAGCATTGCCAGTTCTGGCATTGTGTATTCCCTCACGTGGTATCGGTATATTGGCTGTTTGCAGAGGATGAGTCTAAGTCTTCGGAAAAGGGAGGCTATGTGCGGCGTGGTTAGGATTAGGTATCCGCCGGGTTTGAGGGACTTGTTTATCTCGGAGAGAGTGTGGGGAACATAGTAGTAGTGGAAGTGTTCGATCACCTCTGTAAACACGGCGCAGTCTGCGCCGCGTATGTCAAGCCGCTCTCTTTCTAAGTCGCGTTTTACCACCCTCACGCCGCACCTCTCGGCGATGGGCATATAGGGCTCCGGCTCCACGTCTACGGCAGTGACGTCGTAGCCCATCGCCTTGAGCGCGCTGGAGGCGATGAAGGGCTGGGCGCCTAGGTCAACCACGGAGGCGCCTCTAGCGCACCACCTCTCGACCAGTCTGAGGACCTCCAGTCTCCTCCCAAATTCTAAAAAGTAGCTGTTGAGAGCTTTAGAGTAGCCGTGTTCTCTTATGATTTTCTCCACTGAAAGAAGGGCTTCTCTAGCGTCCATATAGATTCTTTATCAAATTAATGTATTTATTTGCAATTTCTATATAGTTAAACTGTTTTACGAACTCTCAGCCGTTTCTTGACAGCTTTAGCCAAAGTTCTTAGTCTGTTAAAAGACGCTCCAGCGCCGCGGCGTAGTCTCTCGGGTCGAGCGTGTGTACTCTTAACCCGTTGTAGCCGTTAATTACGACTTCTTCGGGCACAGCGGTAGAAACTACAGGAGGCGTCCCGCACGCCATGGCCTCGAGAACCACGTATGGAAGTGCCTCGTAGCTTGAGGGGAGTATAAGCGCCTTTGCTCGGCATAATAGATCGAGCTTTTCTTTCTCGCTGACGCCGAATCTTTCCTCGAGAATCTTTCCTCGATGCCGTCTTCCTTGGGTACTGTCGTGGGTGCGCCGACGATTACTAACTTAATTGGAAGCCCCCGTCTTCTTAGGCTCTTTATTGTTTCTATGCTTATCTGGGGGTTTTTAATGGGTCTGGTGCCTATGTGTACCACCAAGTCGTCTCGGTCTTCGGGCTTCGCTGGGCGGTACGTCTCTAGCTTTAGAGGTAGCGGGATTACTGCGCAACTGATTCTCAGTTTTCTCTCTACTTCTTCCTTGAGCTTGTTGCTTACGCAGATCGTCGCGTCGTATGTTCGGTAGAGGAGCCTTGCCGCATGGAGATATAGCCGGGTTACCCTTAGGGTGTCTATGCCGTGGTTTACCGCGACCACGACGACCCCTCTTTCTTTAGGAGCTTGGAGCCCTCTGTGAGCCAGTCCCACGTGATTCTGAGCCAAGGGTCGCCGCTACACTGCGAGCCCTTTAGCGTGTAGATTGGTATCTCTACGTCGAGCCCATGGATCTCTCTGAACCACTTCGGCAGTATCTCGCGCTGGGTACCGTACCAGCACCAGCTCGCTATGATCGGCTCGTGGCCCAGCTTGATGAGTCCCTCGGCTAGTAGGGCTATGAATCTGTTTACGCCGTCGAGGTGGGTGATGTATTCCCTTCTAATTAGCGCTATCTTCATAGAGCGCAAGATACTTAGGGATTATCTGTTTCCAAGACAGGATAGGCGCATGTTTTATTGCCACCAGTCCGACTCTGAACGGCTCGGCTTCTGCTTGTAGGTTCTCTGCCACCTCTGGAGTTGTTATTGTTGGAACTGCCATGGCTAGGGCCTCGGCGGCGAATATGCTGTA
>OGCB01000485.1_pt1 | contig 10454 bp, 14 predicted proteins | sample 1570031 | NCBI WGS metagenome assembly OGCB01 (sample SAMN05518655, study PRJEB24509) | hot springs metagenome | isolation source: Octopus Spring Streamers, Yellowstone National Park, Wyoming, USA | place: USA:Octopus Spring Streamers, Yellowstone National Park, Wyoming, USA | collected 2011-10-11 | reverse complement strand
CAATGATTTCATTAATAGATTTTTCAGGAAAAATTTCTTGAAATAGACCAACATAATTATTAAGTGTTAATAAATAGCAAGTATCTATTTTAACTATAATAAACTGAAAACTTGGTTGGTCCACTTTTATTTCTTCTTTCAACATATCTTCCGGCATTAATTAAATTATAAAAGAAAAAACCCGGCAAGGGCCGGGATTTTAAAAGGCTTATGTTATTTTCAGTGCTCTTCTTTTCTTTTAATCACCCACAATCTCCCATTTTTACTATTGCCAACTTTTATATCCGTGCATTCAACTATATATTTTTCTAGATATTGGAAGTAATATTTTATATTAGTTTCCTGAACAAAAATTCCTTTCTCTTTTAATCTATTTGCAATGAATTTAGGCAACATTGGAAATCCTGTGCTATTAAAACACTTATCTCTTTCTAAGATTTCTTCTAAAATCTGTTCTATTTGTGAAACTATAATTTTTGTTTTCAACCATCTAATCGGAGGCATCCTCATTTTAATCCCTCCTTTTGTAGAGTGCGATTTAAAATTATAAAAATAATATAGAGAAATGTCAAGTATTAAATATAAGTTTGTTAATTCAAGACTTAAATTTATAATTTAAAATAATGAATGTGATTGAAATTATCAAAAAAAGAAGAAGTATAAGAAAATATAAAACTGATCCAATACCTCAGGAAATTATTGATGAATTAATTGAAGCATTAATTTGGGCACCATCTGCAGGTAATTTGCAAGCTCGTAAATTTTATTTTATTTTTGATGAAGCTCCTCAAAATAGAAATAACTGAAGCAGCTTATAATCAGGATTTTATTTCAGAAGCTCCTTTGGTAATTGTAGGCTGTGTAGATGAAAACAAAATTAAAAGATATGGTGAAAGAGGAAAAAATTTATATGGAATTTGTGATGTATCAGCAAGTATTCAAAATTTAATGTTAGTTGCTACTGAAAAAGGATTAGGTACTTGTTGGGTTGGAGGGTTCGATGAAAATAAAATTAAAGAAATTTTAAATTTACCTGCCCATCTCCGTCCTATAGTAATTGTACCAGTTGGATATTCCGCAGAAACTCCTAAGCCGCCTAAACGGATTAGTAAGGATGAAGCAGTAGAAATTATCTAATTTTGGCCCTAATTTTGCTATTTTGAGTTATCCACAATTTTGACTTGATTTTAAAAAATTTATTGTAAAATTTTCTAATACCCTAAAAGGAGGTGAGAATATGATTTCCTCCGAAGTTGGATTTATTATAGAAAAATTAAGTTTTCTAAAAGGTATAGACTTAGATCCTTGGATATTAGCTCATATATTAGCAATAAACGGCGCTAGAAGATATAGTTACGAAATAGCTTGTATTATAGCTTCCTATAATATGTTAGTTCATTATATGAATTGTAGATTTAAAGATGGATTCATTTATAAGCAAATAGAGTATTATAGAAACAAGATAGAAGATTGTTTAAAGATGGATACGGAAGTAAAAATAGAGATACTAAAACAATATGTATAAAAGTATAAAAATATGAAAAAATAGGCAGGCCTCAAAGCCTGCCTATTAAAAGCGCTAAATTTTTTTATAATAATTTAATGAAAGTATACATAGGTACTTCGGGTTGGCAATATTATCATTGGAAAGGTAAATTTTATCCTGAAGATTTAACTTCAAAAGATTTTTTAAAATTTTATTCTCGATACTTTAATACTGTGGAAGTAAATACAAGCTTTTATCATTTCACAAAAAAAGAAACCTTTGAAAAATGGAAGGCTCAGATATATGCGGATTTCGAACGGATTAATACGGATTTTAAACTGATAAAACCTTATAAAAACAATCCGCATAAATCTGTCCTATATACTAATAAACCTGTAAACGAAAATGTTCCGCATACATCTGTTTCGAATCCGCATAAATCTGCGTTATTTCTTTTCTCTATAAAGCTTCATAGGTTATTTACCCATTTTAGGAAATTGAAATTAAATAAAGAGGATGTTAAGATTTTAAAAGATACTTTAGATTCTTACAAAATTTTAGGAAAGCATTTGGGGGTTATTCTTATTCAACTTCCTCCTTCTCTTAAAAAAGATTTAAAATTACTAAACAATTTTGTAAATAAACTTAGAAAATATTCTTCTATTAAAAATTTAAAGTTAGCTATAGAATTTAGACATAAATCGTGGTTAGATAAAGAGGTCTATAAAAAGTTAAAAAAATTAAAAGTGGCTTTTTGTATTTCTGATTCACCTCGTTGGCCTACAGATTTTGTCAAAACAACAGATTTTGTTTATGTAAGATTTCATGGAAAACCTAAATTATTTGCTTCTAGATATTCTGAAAAAGAATTAGAAGAATTTTCAGAAAAATTAAAAAAATTAAAACCTAAAACTTTATTTATTTACTTCAATAATGACTTTGAGGGTTATGCAGTTGAAAATGCGCTATATATGCAGAAATTATTTTAACTTTGTGAGTCTGTTATTGGAGGTTGTATTTCATTTGTTTCTTTTCTAAAATAGTCTAAATAAACTAAAGTCATCCAAGAAGAAATGAAAGTTGCTCCTGCTCCTTTTAATATTACTCCTAAAATTATAGCTAACAAAATAAGGATAGGTGTAATTAGATAGGTAATAGGATTTTGTATTAACGTTAGTCCTAACATAGGAAATATTAACAAACTTAGTATTAACAATAAAAACATAGCTATGGCTATTTCTAACATAATGTAAAGAATGGAAAATTTAATAGTTTGTTTAAAGTTAGATCTGATAATTTTATCTGTTGCTTTAATTCCTTTTAATAAAGAAATGTCATTAATTACAATTTCTCTACTACCTATAGCTATAAAAATTCCTAAATATATAAAAAATGCCACATATAAAGGAAAAGATATTAATGTATAAATTTTAAGACCGAGAGGGTTATCGTTTTTGATAAACAAAAAGAAAGGAATAATTGTTATTAACAAACATAACATAATAAATAAATTAAAAAATAAAATTCTCCAAAAATATCTTAAGGAATTTTTTAGTGTTTCTTTAAAATTTGTTGATTCTCCTTTTCTTATTTTATTTACTGCCCATATTAATCCTATTTCAGATATTATGTATATAACTACCAAAAGAAAAGCAATAAACAGTACAAGTAAACCCAAAGTAAGCAATATATTAGAAAAATAAAAAAGAGGATTAACGACATCTTGGTTGATGTCTGGGGTAAATAAAGATGAATAAACATTAGCTAAATTTAGAAAACTTAAATTAGCAAAAGATAACAAGTTAAAATTATGTGAAATCCAGGACATGTTAAAGACATTTTTTAGTGTCTTATCGAACGCGCCCGAAGAAAAAGGAAGTAAATGGGTGCTAAAAATCCCAAAAATCCATAAAAATTTATATTTTTTTGTTATTTCCCATGCTTCTTCTAATAATTTGAACATATTTTTTTAATTTTTTTAATTATCGACCTTTAATTTTAAATTATACAAAAACTCTTATTCGGTTTTAACTTATATTTTTCTTATATTTTTTATTTCTTAAGAATTTCTGAGGAAGAACAACCTTTAGTTAAATTTTAAAAAAAACTTTTATCTTGGGAATATTCTTTTAAAACATATTCTTCTAAAGAATAATCAAAATCTTTTAACTTTTCCTCTAGGTTCATAAATTAACTTATAGAAGATTAACATGAATATTAGTTTATTGAACCCCACGCCGTATAGCACGTCTCGGAGGTGCTTTTGGCTTGGTCTCTTTGCAATTCGCCCTTAGTCAAAGCAAAGAACAAAAGCACCGAGAGCCGAGGCACCAACTTGCCGCTGGAGCAAGTTGAGTACCGGTGCTCGTAGACGTGTGGGTTTATTTTTAATCTTCTCTTCCCTTCACTTCTTTATCATATTTTCTCCAAGCATTAGCAACTTCAGGATAGGATTCATCCAATTTATTTAAAATCAAACTTCTCATTGATTGAGTATCAACAGACTCTAAATCTTTTACATTCTCCAAAACATAAGAACTTATCTCTTCAACAACTTGGAAAATTTTGTCTTCAGGAAAACCTGCATCTTTAGCAGCGTTTTCAATTGATCTTCTTAATTTTTCGACCTGAAATTCTTCTTGATACCCTTTTCTTTTTTGCACTTGCTTTGGCATTTTAGAAATAAATTTAAATTCGACCTATTTATTTCATTATAATCGAAAAATTTCTAAAATAAGCAAAGATTCTAAATGAGGTGTATTTGGATAAAAATCAAATCCATAAATTTTCTTTATGCTATAAACTTCTTTTAAAAAACCAAAGTCTCGAGCTTGAGTGATAGGATTGCAAGAAAGATAAAAAATATTTCGGGGTTTTGTTTCTAAAATAAGTTTAATCAACTTTTTATGAAGTCCAGCACGTGGCGGATCCAAAATAAGTAAATCTGCATTTTCTAAAACATCTCTTGGTATTTTTTCAGAAGCTAAAGTTAAAGCTTTGAAATTTTTAATATCATTTAATTCTGCATTTACTTTGGCATATTGGGTAGCTGTTTTATCTATTTCAACACTCCAGATTTCTTTAGAATAATCTTTTAAAGAAAGGCCTATTACTCCTACTCCTGCATAAAGATCAACAACTTTATTAAACTCATTTGAATTTTCTCTCATTATTCTCAGAGCTTTCTCAAAAAGTTCAATATTATTTTGGAAAAACGAAGTATAATGGTATATTATTTCTAAATTCAGAATTTTTTCTCTTAAGTATTCCCTTCCCCACTCGTAAATAATCTCATCGAAAGTGCTCGCAGGAGATTCTTTTTTTGAATAAACAAATGAAAAGCCTGTTAATTCTTGATTAGAGAAAGTAAAATTCTGATTTTTATTTGAAGTCAAAAGAGCTATATAAATATCTTCATAACGTTTGCTTTTTCTTATAATTAAAGTTTTTAAATCTTTAATCCTTCTTTTGTTAATTTCTTCCAAAACTAATAATGAAACACTATTTGCTTTTTCTGAAATTAATTTACACCCCTCACTTAATTTAACTTTTTCTCTAAAATTTTCTCTTTTATGAAAAGCAAAAAAATATCTATTATTTTCCTCCAAAAAAGAATATTCAATTTTTGTTCGATAACCAAAAATATCTGGAGAAGCAAAAAAATCATTTATTTCTATATCTATCCCAGCAAAATTCCTAAATATTTCTCTTAAAAGTTCTCTTTTTATTTCTACTTGATAGTTATAAGCAAAAACCTGCCAAGGGGAGCAAGAAAGATAATGATCTTCCAATTCTTGAATTCTATATTTAGATTTTTCTAAAATTTCTACAACTTCTCCTTTAATCAAATTTTTCTTTTCTTGTGTTACTTTAATTTTTGCTTTTTCTCCTGGTAAAACACCATAAGCAAAAACAACCTTTCCAATATATCTTCCAATACTTATCCCATTATGACCTATTTTTTCAAATTCAACTATTATCTCTTTCATTTGTTTTTTAGATAATAAGTAAAGCGAATTAACAAAAAATATTTTTCTTTGTTGCTATTCGTTTTTAAATTTGTTGCCATTCGTGTTTATAATTCAATTAATCTTTTTACTGCTTCTTTAATTGCTTCTTTATCCATTTTATATTTTCTCAAAAGATCTTTCATACTTCCAGATTCTCCAAAAGTATCTTGAAGACCAATAAAAATTATTGGCGGTACCACGGATCTATGCGGATTCTGAACGGATAAATGCTGATTTTTATCATTTATATAATCCGCGTTAATCCGTTTCGAATCCGCATTAATCCATGGTTTATTTTCATCCGCATTAATCAGTTCAGAATCCGAATTAATCCGCGGTTGAACTAAGACTTCTGCTATAGCACTTCCCATCCCTCCAGCAACCTGATGATCTTCAACGGTCACAATTCCTTTCACTTTATTTGCCACCTCAAAAATTGTTTCAATATCTAAAGGTTTAATTGTATGAACGTTTAAAACATAAGTTTCTATTCCCTCCTCTTCTAATTCTTTGGCTGCAAGTAAAGCTTGATAAACTAAATGTCCTGTAGCAAAAATCGCCACCACTGATTTATGCGGATATGAAAGGGATTCATGCGGATTGGTATTTAATTTTGTATTTAAAATCCTTTTTATCTCCAATTTTTTAAAACCAAAATTTATCAAAAGAGAAAGTTTGTATTTAGTAGCTTTTAGATAGGAATAAACTTGAAACTCGTCCTCGTTTGTTAAAAAGTCTTTAACTTTTATCTCCAAAATAATTTTATCTTCTATAATGAAATCTGGTCTATAAACGCCAACTAATTTATCTTCATATGTCACATCAATTTTTGGCTCGGTTTTATATACTAATCCTTGTTTCTTAAATTCCTCTTCCAATGCTTTTTTATAAACGGATTCTTTATGACCTTTACCGATAGTATTATAAACCTTAAAAACACATCCTCTTATTTTGTATGTTAAATCTTCAAATAATAATTTTCCATTACCTCTATTATCCGCATTTATCCGTTCATAATCCGCATTAATCCGTGGTATCCAAAAGTATTCTATCTTTCCAAATCTAAATGGAGTTTCTTCAGTGGTAATTACTGGTGTTTTATCTCTTACAAATCTTATATAAACAGGACCATAAATTTCCGCGGCATATAAGGTTGCTTTTCTTGCTTCAATAGCATCACAAGGAGAAATGATTTTTATATTTGGCAAACACCTCATAATAGCAATATCTTCTGTTGCTTGATGCGTGGCTCCATCAGGACCAGTAGCAATTCCAGCATGATGTCCTGCAATTTTAACATTCGCATCATTATAAACAATTGTTGTTCTTATTGTTTCCCAATTTTTCCCTGGGGAAAAAGTAGCGAAAGAAGAAATAAATGGAATTTTCCCAGAAACAGCAAGTCCTGCTGCAATTCCAGCCATATTTTGCTCAGCAACACCACATTCAATAAATCTTTCAGGCCATTTTTCAGCAAACTTATGAACTCTTGTGGATTCAGCCAAATCAGCAGTCAAAACAATAATATTAGGATTTTTCTCTCCAAGCTCCATCAAAGCTTCACCATAACCGTCTCTTATGGGTTTTTGTTCAACATCGCTATCGAAAATTTTTGGATTTAATTTTAACTCTGGGTTTAGCATTTTCTTAAATGCAGACTTTATGGACTATACGCTGACTTTGCAGATTGAACACAGACTAGGCAGAATAATACGCTGACTTTGGCGCCTTTTAATGAATCTGCATAAAATAATATTTCTGTACAGTCTGCGTAGATTCAGCATAGTCTGTGTTCTAATGTTCTTCTGCTATTTCTGCGTTCAGTCTACCTTGTCAGCGTAATTTAAATTTCTTTAATATCCTTTTTAATAAATTTTTTATACCAATTTTCAAAAATTTCTGGGGTAGCCAAGTGAATTTCAAAAGGATGATAAGCTGAAAAGCCTTTCTTTAAGTATACCAAAATTTCTGATTTTTTACCTGCCTCAATCGGTGCTTTAGGGGATACAACTAAAACATCAATATCGCTATTTGGACCGAAATGCCCCTTCAAAAATGATCCAAATAGATAAACTTTTGTGTCATTACCTAAAATTTTCTTTGCTCTCTTTTTAATTAGCTGAAGATATTTATTAATATTTTTAATATATCTTTCTCTAACTTTTTGTCTTTCTATTAAAAGATCGATATATCTCATTTTTGTAAATTAATTAATTTTTAATTTATTCAAAAATTCAAAAGCTTTATCTACATCTTCTTTAAAAAACTGCGCAGGTAAATACCTGCTTTCAATATGAGCAATTTCTAAATCGTTTATCAATTTCAAATTTTCTTTTATAAATTTATTTATCGCCTTTGATTTTTTATAAGCTTTGCCAAAATCTTTCAATAATTTATTAACGCTATGAGTTTTTTCAAAATCTCATAATTTTTGCCAAATTTTATATTTTAAATAAAGCTGAACAGCTTGTTCTAAATTAAACATAGCTAAATCATATTTTTTTCTTTTATAAGCATATTCAGCCAATTTCACAAACTCATCTGCTCTTTCTTTCAAAAATTCCCCCATTGCAAAATTATACCATAAATTAAATTTAATAAATTCTTATTCTAATTCTTTTAGTCTTTCTTCGATTTTCTTTTCAGCTTCTTCTAAAATGTTTTTTGCTGCTTGATAAAGTTCTTTTTCTTTTTGACTTAATTTTGGATCCTCATCTAACAAACTAATATCATGCCTTAAGTCTTGTAATGTTTCTTTAATATGTTTTTTTAAATCAGCCTTGATATTTTCTATTTTTTCTTTTCTAATTTCTTTATGAATTATTTCTACTCGATGCTTTGTAAGATAAATAATCAAAATTATAATCATAAGCAATATCAAAATAAACAAAAGGATGAAGTAAAGAGTATAATCTTTTTGAATTATAACTTCAGTCTTAGTAATTACTTGCGGGTATATTAATTTCTTCTTCTTTTTCTAAAACATTACCAGCTTTATCATAAATTTTCACTTTGAAAATACGTTTCCCTGCACCGAGATTTTTTACTATATCTTCGATATTTTCTGAAGAAGTGCTCACTAATAAGTTATCATTTACATAAATATCTACCTTGTCAATTCCAGAAAGTTCATCTTTAGCTTTGATTTTGAACTTAACAGAGTTTGTATTTATTAAATTCAAGGTAAATTCTTCTAAAACAGGAGGTTTTGTATCTATGTTAAATTTATATCGTGAAATATTGCTTTCTCCAGATTCTCCCGCAAATTGAACGCTAAAATACCATGTGCCATCTGGAATATTTTTAAGTTCTTTTCTTGTAATTGGAGGTGAATATCTTACCGTTGGTATAGCATTAGGATCTTTACCATATAAAAGTCTTACTTCAGTTACTCCTTCTGGTACTTTCCATTCAAAAATTGGATTATTATTATTGTACCATTTTGTTTGATTAGGATGGGTTGGAGAGAAAATTTTAGGTGCAGGTAAATAAGCAATTATTGGTTGTTCTGTAATTTCTTCTTCAACTATTTTTTCTTTAATTACATAAAAAGCACCTCTCATATTCTTTAAAATATTTGTTCCTAAGCCATCGTTTGCTAAAACAGCTCCTGAAACAAAATTAAGATTAGCATTACCAGATTTTATAGCTTTAAAAGTAATATTTAAAATTTTTCCTCTGCTTACAGTAAAACCAGGATTTAGAACAATTCCTTCTGCAAAAACTTCTCCATTCCCGCCCTTTGGTTCTTGCACCCATAAATTTATAATCGTACCAGATTTAGATAAAGAAACAAATTTTAAAAGATCTGCAGGATAAGATATTTTAAAAGAAACAGCATTCGTTGCCTGATCGATAGAATCAACATAAACAGCAACATTTAAATTATCGCCAACATTCAAATCTTTACTTGAAGGCGAAATATAAAGATCAGCGGCTAAGGTTGTAAATACCGGAATAAACACGAAAACACACGAAAAATTATAATATCACACGAAACAACACGAAAAAGAAGGCAAATTGGACACGAAACAACACGAAATATAATGACACGAAACAACACGAAAAATAGATCCAATACACTAAACAACACGAAAATATTTTTCGTGTGTTTTCGTGTATAAATTTATTTTTGTATGTGTTCGTGTAAATTAATAAAATATATATAAGCAAATTATAAAAACTCCTCTTTTGGTTTTCTTGTTTGCTTTATTATATATTGGAGAACAAAAACAGAAATTTCAGAATGATAAGGAACCCAGGTTGTTAAAACTTCTCCATTTGGTAAATATTTTTTAAAAGTAATATGTTTTCCTCTTCTTACTTCTTTAAAACCATTTTTTAATAGTATTTTTTAAATAGTATATTAATAACTTTTCTTTGCTTTAATGGTCTTAGTTTTGACATTATTTTATTGAAACTTCTACATAGCTTAAGGATGGGAAAGTAAATTTTTTCAAATCTGGTTTTGGAGTATCAGGATCTTTTAAATATTCAACGATAAGTTCTTCAATATTTTCCCTTGCTTCTTTTTCGGTTTTACCTTGAGTAGCAATATCTAAAACAGGGCATGAGGCAACATACCATTTTCCTTCTTTTCCTATAATAATCGGTAAAAAAATTTTTTTTCATTATTTAAATATTATAACACAAAAATAAAAAAACGAAATAATCCGAAATATAATTTTCGTGTATTTTATATTTTTGTGTGTTTTCGTGTATTTATTAAATCTATCCGTATTTATCCGTGTTAAAATCCGCGTTTATCCGCGGTTATTGATTTTCACTAATTATTTTACCGCCTAAAGTGCTTAACTCCTCTAACGCTTTATTTGCTTCTTCTTTGTTTATAGGTTTCTATTATTTCTATTTTGTAATTTTCTCTAATATTTCATTTAACTTCATTATTGTCATTATTCCTACTATTCCTGTACCTTTGTCTTTGTTTATTGGTTTAA
>OGCB01000482.1_pt1 | contig 10541 bp, 10 predicted proteins | sample 1570031 | NCBI WGS metagenome assembly OGCB01 (sample SAMN05518655, study PRJEB24509) | hot springs metagenome | isolation source: Octopus Spring Streamers, Yellowstone National Park, Wyoming, USA | place: USA:Octopus Spring Streamers, Yellowstone National Park, Wyoming, USA | collected 2011-10-11 | reverse complement strand
AAAACACAGAATAATATATTTAAAGTAGATTTGGGAAATATAAATGATAAAGGACAGGAAGTATTTCCAGAGTTTATTATTTTATCAAAAGTTGGTTCAGAATATGGGGGCCCATATTTAAGTGTATCAATATTATCTTCTAAATCATGAGGGCCTTATCTTTAAAGGATATAATAGAATACATAGCTGCTGCGGTTATTATAATATTTGCATTTTTTGTTATAGCACTATTATATGCATTTTTTAATATAGAATCATTTTCACAATATATGTTTCAGCAATTTACAAATAGTCTATTGATAGATAGGTTAAATTATTGTTTATATGAAAGTATGAAAAACCCTTTTTTATTGTTTTATGCACCAAATATGAATATTATAAATAAACATAATGATACATATCAAAAATGCTTTATGAATATATCTGGAACATTCTATTATTTTATTAATCAATCAAATGAATCAGGAAAACTTAAATATACATATCTAAACTTTTCCTATAATGATTATATATATTTTTTCTTCTATAATATTAACAATATAAATAAGTCATATTCTTATGACCCATATAACCTTAGTTTTAAGTATAATATAAGTGTGATTTCATACAAGGTTGCATATAATATTTATAATGTAAATTATACATATGATAGGAATTTACCAGCCTTAAATCAATTTTTGATCAACTATTTCAATAATTATAGTTTATACATATATAATGAGACAAAAAATACGTACCAAAACTATGAAATCATAAATAATGCCAAAATAATTTATCTTATAGGATATGGAAGCTTTTATTATGATGAAGTGTATATTCATCCATTATTGTCATATTATATTGTTTTACCTGAATATAATAGTGGAGAACCTGTAATAATATCTTTATATGGAGTAGGATATCTTTACATGAATGGTATATATAATATGACATGTGATATGATTGCTGGAGGCCAAATAAACATATCTTCGTGTAAAGTTACTAGAATACAATGAGGATACAGATAGGTTTCTTTTTATCATTTGTTATTGCTGTAACAATTATTGTAGCATTATTCTTTATATTTATCTTTAGTATATTTTCATTTGGAAATCCAATATTAAATAACATAGCAAGTTTAAATGCTGTTGGTATTGAATATAAATCAGCAAATGGTTTTTTAAGTTCTTTAATTTATTTTAATAATGTAACAGTACCTGTAATAGATATATATGCTGGATTTTATAATAATAGAGCTTTGAACGATTATATAATAAATGAATTGACAGATAATGTATTATATTATCTAAATAATTCTGCTACAATTATAACATTTTATTTAGATAATAGTATAATAATCGGAGTATGCCCAAATAGGGGATATATAGAGTATGTGGTTTATTTAAATGGTAAACCCAATACATTTTATGTTTGTCCACCAACAGTATTATACAACTTTTATGTAAATTATAGTTTTTATACTTATCCTTAAAATTAATAATATTAAAACATAATTGAATTTATATGAAAACATCTTTAGCACCAATTGCATTGTTTATGGGTGTAATAATTTTAACTGTCTTTGGTATATATTATTTAAATTCTCAAATCCAAATTGCGACAGAATCTTTAAAATATTTAAGTGAAGATTATATCGCATATCAAGGATTTTTATATTTATTATTCGTTTATATACCATTTGATATTAGATATAATTTATTAAATAACCTTTTAACAAATATTTTTTCAGGATTTACATATAATATAAATTATGTATTTGGAAATGATATTCCTAATTATTATTCACAATGTCAAGTACCTCTTTTGTTTAATTTAAAAAGTGTAGAAAATAATGGAAATAATTATAATATAAATTATTCATTATGTATTCCAATAATTCCTTTAGATAATGTAAACAATTACCAAAATATAATAAATTTATTTGGTAATATTGGAAATATTGTAAATCAAGACTTAAGGGAAGAAATCAAATATTTAAATGCAAATTTAAATTTTAAATATGCAAATTTTTCATATCAAACTTTTTATTATGATATTTCTAAAAATAGTTTTATACTATCAAATCCACAATATACATTCTTTGTATTAAATAAATATGAAAGAATTGTGAATTTTCCACATCTAAATTATATGATGGAATATTCGATATATCCATATTTATTGTACTATAATGAATTAATTGGTTATTTGTATAATAGAACATTTCAATTTATATATTATAATTTAACAAACCAATCAAATTATCCATATTTATATAAAAATTCATATTCTAAAGAAACAATTGGAGATAATTTATACTTAAATTTATCATTTAATAATACGTATTACTATGTTTTAGATTTATATACATCTCAACTTTTACCAGTACAATATCCAAATATTACAAATGTGACAATTGTAATACCATGTGAATCAGTTGGACAAATTGTTAATAATCAATGTATAATAGATGATAAATATTCTGAATATATGTATGCATGCTTATATTTAAATACAAGTCAAATTTTATCTATTTTTAATTATCAAGTATTAGATGAAGTAAATATATTCAATGGATATTGGTATAATATAACTAATGTAAGTATTAGTACTGAAAAAAATGTAAAAGTTAGTAGAAGCTTTGTAGAAAATGTTTTAGAAAGGTATACATATTATACTGTTGGACATTATCCAGCTTTAATTCATTTAAATATTCAAATAAATTATAGTAATGTTAGTTGTTCTATAAATAATCAAACAATAAAATTTGGACCATATGATAACGATTTTAGCTGCTTATTATTACAAAACTTATTGAGAAATCTTTTGCCAAATATATGTACAATAAGTGAATTAGGATGTTATAATGATAATGGAAATTATTATTTTAATGCTAAATGTTATGTTGTAGAATCATATATAAACAATCAGTTTATGTACAATTATTATTTATATAAATTTGTAAAAATAAATAATGAAACAATAGACAATTATTGTGATGATTCATATTGTTATATAATAGGATAAAAGATTTTTATAAAATATATCTATTCTTTTTCTTACATTCTTTAATTTTTCATTTGCCTCTCTTACTAAATTATAAAAATATTCCTTACTTACTAATAATTTTTTATTTTTTGATACAATTGTTTCAATTTTTTCATTTCCTACAATTTCAACCATTACTCTTTTATCATCTATTAAAAATATTCCGGAATGTTTAAATCCCGATTTTCTCGCAATATTTAATAGTTCATATGCTTTATCTATATTTTTTGAAGATACATGTAAAATAAATGGTTCTTGTTTAAAGTAGATTTTCTCATCATAATTTTTATATACATCTAATAATTTATTCCATATATAGTAAAAGTTTACATAATAATGGGATTTAAATAAAAATTCTGCTTCAAATTTTTTTCCACTTTTTGGTATTTTTAGTAAAATTATCCTACCAGCACATGAAGATGTTGTAAAAAAGAAGTCTAATGAGTTAATAAAATCTAAAATATAATATATTGGTTGATCTGCTAAATATTTTTCTTTTGCTTCTTTGAGTTTTTTTATATGATATATTTTTAATTTATTAAATTCATTCATAATATTATGGATAGAGAAAAGATAATATTAAATTTATTATTCTTAGCATTTTCTATACCGGTAATTTACCTAATATATTATTCATATTCAACATATTTTAGTGAGAATAAGATGGTAAATCCCAAAAATATATACGATCTATATATATCAAATTTTACAGTGAGTGGAAATTATTTTTCTTTTAATGTAAATAACCCGAATAATTATTCTGTTGAAATTTATTTCTCACTTTTGGGATTAAAGAATTCGTACCAGACATCTTCAATAATAACCTCTGGAAATTTTTTACAGAACATATATATAATACAACCAAATAGCTATATTACTATACAATATAATTTTGAATTGGATGAACAAACAAGATTGACGATTACCCAATGGGAAAAACTTGGAGGGATTTTATATTTAACATTATATTACTCATCTGTAGGAAATAATTCTATTGGTGGAATAATAAATTACCAGATAGAAAAAAGCTAAACTTTATCAAGATCACTTATTGTATATATTTTTACTTTGATACTACTCTTTTGTATACTATCTAAACATACTATATATCTTATACTTGTACTTTTTTCTATTAATTCTAATAATTCTCTTGTTAATACACCATCCATTACTAAATAAGCTAAATTATTATACTTTAATATTATTTCTCCTAGCTTATCTACTTGTACTTTATTTAATATATTGAAGTGTTCATCCAATAATAAAGCATGATCAGTTTTAAATATATCATTCATATATGACCTTAATTTTTGTAATATTGGATCTTTTATTTTCCTTTCATTCCTAATATTTTTTATATCTTCAATATTTCCTTCCAATTTTTCATAATATGCCCTAACCTGATCAAATGATATCTTATTCTTAAGAGCTTTTAATATTTCTTTTCCGGATAATTCTTCAACTTCCCTACCTGGTTCTGGTTTTGCTACAAAATCAATATCAACACCACTTAACATACATTCCTTTACTAATAGATCCCCACCTCTATCTCCATCGAAGAATGTTATTACAATCTTTTTCTTCGATAAATCAACTATTGTTTTTGGCACATTTAAGCCATTTAATGCTATTGCATTCGTAATTCCATATCTTAATAAATTTAAAACATCTGCTCTTCCTTCTACCAATATTATTTCCTCAGATTTATCTACATCTGGTCCTGCAGGTAGTTTTTCTTGTCCATATTCAATTAGCGATTTCATATTATGTGAATATTCTAAATATAATAGTAATTCTTTTGGATCTGGTAATTCTTCATTTACCAATTTTGTTAATAACTCTCTAGCTCTTTCTAATATTTGTTGTACTTTTGTTTTTCTTATATCTTCTATTTTTTGTACTTTTATTGTTGCATGTGTTGGTCCAATTCTTGTTACAGTTTCTAATGTTGCAGCAATTAATGCAGTCTCAAATCTATTTAAGCTTGTTGGTATCTTAATTTCTCCTATTGTTTTATCATTTTCTACTTTAAGATTTACATCTATTCTTCCAACCTTTCCAGATCTTTGTAATTCTCTTAAATCCATTTCAGATCCTAACAATCCTTCTGTTTGTCCAAATATTGCTCCTATTACGTCTGGTTTTTCAACTACCCCATCAATATATACTGACGCATGTATCATATATTTTATGTAAGGTGGTGAACTCTTTGCCATTATTAAATATTTTTAGGAAAGGTATTTAACCATTGAAATTTTTATACCTTTGGGTGGTATAATAATACTATAAAAAATAAAATTAAAGAATATTATATGACCCCATCAGAAAAAATAACAATAAGTGTTTTAAAAGCAGATATAGGAAGTTTGGTTGGGAATTCAAATATTCCGGAAATATTTGAAGAAATAGCTTCAGATATATTAGATAAATATAAGGGAGAAAAAATATTTGATTATTTTGTATCCCATGTAGGAGATGATTTGAATTTAATAATATTGCATAATAAAGGGGAAAATAATAGAGAAATACATCAAATTGCATTTGAAATATTTAAGAAAAATTCTGAAATTGCAAAAGATATGCATTTATATGGCGCTGGTGGAGATTTATTAAAAAATGAATTTACCGGTTCATTAATTGGAATGGGTCCCGGGGTTGCAGAAATGGAATTTACATTAAGGTCTTCAGAGCCAATAATTGTATTTGCAGCGGATAAAACAGAATCTGGAGCATTTAACTATCCTTTATTCCAAATGTTTGCAAACCCATTTAATACACCAGGTTTAGTAATTGATCCTTATATGAGACCTGGATTTAGATTTGAGGTGTGGGATTTGTATAATCATAAAAGAATATACTTAAATTCTCCAGAGGAAATTTATGACTTATTATTACTAATTGGAACATCTGAAAGATTTGCTATAAAAAGAGTGTATCCAAGGTCTGATAAGTATCCAAATAATGAACCTGTAGCGGTTTCTTCTACAGAAAGATTATATGAAGAAGCTGGTAGATATGCCGGAAAGGATGATCCAGTGATGATTGTAAGAGCACAGAAAGGATTTCCATCTGTTGGAGAAATATTGGAGGCTTTTTCATTTCCATATATGGTAAATGGGTGGATGAGGGGATCGTATTGGGGTCCTTTGTTACCCGTAAGTTTAAAGAATGCAAGGGCAACAAGGTTTGATGGACCTCCAAGAGTAATTGCATTGGGATTTCAGGTAAAAAAAGATAGATTATATGGGCCTGAAGATATGTTTGATGATCTAGCATTTGATTATGTAAGAAATAAAGCATTGGAAATTGCAGATTATATTAGAAGACATGGTCCGTTTGAACCCCATAGAGTATCTCATAAAGATTTATTAACAACCACAGCAAAACCCATATTGGATAAATTAATTCAAAGGTTTGAGGATATAAAATAAAAGGTATCATTTTTAAATATATTTTTTTTAACAATAATAAAATGGGTCTTGAATATATATATGCAGTATGGTTATTACATGAAGCTAAAAAAGAAATAAATGCAGATAATATAAAAAAGGTGTTGACCTCGATAGGAATAGAACCAAATGATGCAATGGTAAATGCTGTATTAGCAAGCTTACAGGGAATTGATTTGGATAAAATAAAGGAAGAATCATTATCTTTTGCTCCAGTAAATATTAGTCCACAGCAAGTAGAACAAAAGAAAGAAGAAAAGCAAGAAAAGAAGGTAGAAGAAAAGAAAGAAGAACAAGCATTAGAGGGTTTAGCATCTTTATTTGGTTTCTAAAATTTATAAATTTTTATATACAATTTTATTTTAAGGTGACAGATCCAGATAAGATTTATAGGGGCATTATCTTAACAAAAAAGGAATTAATTAAGTTAGGAGAAGAAAAGGAAAATTTATACTCTAGAAAGAGAGTTTTATATAAAGAAAGAAAAAAATTATTAGAAAAATTAAAGGAGTTGAGAAGTAAAAAGGAGGAATATAGTAAAATATTAGATAATTTAATGAATGAAAGAGAAAAAACATTAGGAAAATTAGAAGAATTAAAGAAAAAATTGGATGAAATAAAGCAAACAAGAAAAGATGTATTTAAGAATAAAGATATAATAAAAGATATAAATAAATATAAAAAAGAATTGGAAACATTGGAATATGTTTTACAGACCGAAGTTTTATCATATTCTCAGGAAAAGAAAATTTGGAATAGAATAAAATATTTAAGAAAACTTTTAGGTAAATATGAAGAAATATCTTCTATTTTACAAGAAATCGATAAATTGAGAGAAGAATATAATGCTTATAGATCTAAATTATCAATAATAGGTCAAAATATTAGAAAAAATATTGATGAAAGAAAGGTTTTAAAAGAACAAATAAAACAGATAAAGGAAAGGTTAACACAAATAATGGATGAATATAATAAAATTAAAGAACAAATAAAACAGATAAAAGAAAGAATAAGAGAACTTGAAGACAAATTAAATGAAGATTTACAAAGATATATAAGTCAAAAATTACAAAAACAGACTGTTGAAATATCAGAAGAAGAAAAGAACAAAATAATTGAAGAATATTCAAAGATACAACAAAAAATTATGAATGGTTCTGAACTATCAATGGATGAAATATTAGTAATGCAGAAATATGAATTATTAAAGAAAAAGGGTGCAATCTAATTATGAAAAATTATATCCAAAAAAAGCTCTAGAAAGTTTAGGTTTAATTAGAAAAAAATGTAGAATTTGTGGAAAATATTTTTGGACATCTGATAAAAATAGGGAAGTATGTGGAGATCATGAAAATTATGGTTTTATAAATAACCCAGTTGGAAAAAAATTAGAATATAATGAAGTATGGGAAAATTTTTCAAAATATTTAAATAAAAGGGGTTATGCAATAATAAATAGATATCCTGTCGTAGCAAGGTGGAGGGATGATATAGACTTTGTAATTGCATCAATTGCAGATTTTCAGCCATGGGTTGTTGAAGGATATACAGAACCACCTTCAAAAAAATTAACTGTTCCCCAATTTTGTTTAAGGTTTAATGATATAAAAAATGTTGGATTAACAGGAAGACATTATACAGGTTTTGTAATGATTGGACAACATGCATTTGTAAAACCTGAAGAATATGATATAAACCAATATTTTTTAGATCTATATTATTGGTTTGAAGATAATAATTTTCCAATGAATGAATTTATATTTCATGAAGATAAATGGGAAGGTGGAGGTAATGGTGGAACATCAATTGAATTTTTTATAAGAGGTTTAGAGGTTGCAAATCAAGTATATATGCAATATAAAATAGTTAATAATGAATGGATAGAATTGGATAAATTAAAAGTTTTGGATATGGGGATGGGACAAGAAAGGGTTGCATGGGTTACAAATGGTAAAAGTACATCATATGATATTGTATTTCCAAATACAATAAAATTTTTATTAGATAATATAAAATATGAAATTGATATAGATTTATTATCAAAGATTTCAATGTACTCTTCATTATTTGATTTTGAAAAAAATGATATAAAATCTTTTGAAGAATTTTTAAAAGAAAGAGGAATAGATCCTAAAAATAATATTGAAATAATGAGGGCGATATATTCAATTTCTGATCATATTAGGTCATTATATATTGCAATATCTGATGGAGCATTACCTTCAAATATTGGTGGAAATTATAATTTAAGATTGATCGCAAGGAGAATGTTTTATTTTATTGATAAATATTTTGAAATAAATGATATAGAAGATTTCTTAAGAAAATTATTGATAAAAATTTCTGAGGATTGGTATGAAGAAAAATTAAAAGAAAATATAAATGAAATTGTTGATATATTAAAATATGAATATGAAAAATATGTAGAAGTAAAGAAAAATGCTCAAAAAATTTTAAATAATTTAAAGAATGTTGATACAAAGAAAATATTTGAATTGTATACATCATATGGAATTTCTTTAGAAATTATAGAAGATATAAATCCTAATATAAAAATAAATAGAGAAGAATTAAATAAATTAATTGAGAAACATAAAGAAAAATCTAAAAAAATAAAAAAAGAAGAGAGGTTAAATTTAAATATAAATTATCCAGAAACATATAAATCATTCTATGAATCATGGAAAAAATATTATGATATTGGAAAATTAATAGGGATAGAAAAAGAATATTTAATATTTGATAGAACTGTATTTTATCCAACAAAAGGTGGACAAGTAAATGATATAGGATATATATTTAATTTAGATGAAATAAAAAATTATTCAAAGGAGATTTTAAATAATTATGATTTTCCATATTATGTAAAAGAAGTATTAAAAGATTATTTAAATGGTAATAAAGTTGAAGGATTTGAAAATTATTATGCAAAGGTTATTGATGTAATTGAATATGAAAAAATAATATTACATAAAATAGATAGAAAAATTAATTGGAATAAAAATTCGAATATTTTACAAATTATTGATAGAGATGGAAGATATAGAATATCAAGACATCATACTGCAACCCATTTATTAATATCGGTATTAAGAAAAATATACGGAAATCATATATGGCAGGCAGGTGCTGAAAAAAATGAATATGAAGGAAAATTGGATGTTACACATTATAAAGTACCTTCATATAATGAAATAAAGCTAATTGAAAGAGAATTAAATAAAATAATATTAGAAGGAAGAAAAATAAATAAATTTTACTTATTAAGAAATGAAGCCGAAGAAAGATATGGATTTATAATATATCAGGGAGGATTTATACCAGAAACAAAATTAAGAATTGTTGAAATAGAAAATACAGATGTTGAAGCATGTTCAGGAACACATTTAGATAATACATTGGAAATTGGATTAGTAAAAATAAAAAGTGTAGAAAAAATTGCAGATGGGTTGATAAGGTTTAGATTTGTTGCAGGTGATAGGGTTATAGAAGAATTTGAAAATTATGAGGAAAAAATTTTAGATATAAAAAGTAAGTATAATGTTGATATAAATAACTTAAATAACTATATTGAGAAAATAAACAAGGAAAGGGATGAATATAATAAAAAGTTAAATATAATATTGGAGGAATATATTAAAAATAATATAAAGGATGGAAAATTATACCTGGAAACAAATTTATATATTTCTGATATAATAAAATATGTCTTAAAGTATAAAGATTTAATAAAAGATATAAATTTAAAGTGTAAGGATGGAATAATTAACTTAAAAGAAGGTGAAAAGAAAGTTGATAAGTTTTATATAAAGAAAGTCAATTAATTTTTATAAGCGGCGGTGCCCGAGAGGTCAAAGGGGGTCGGTTTAGGTCCGATTGGATAAGATCCGCCAGGGGTTCAAATCCCCTCCGCCGCATTGAGATTATCTACATAGATAGCTAATAATATTAGATGTAAATATTATGAGTTAATTTTTTTCTGCTTTTTATTCATTCATGATAAGTAAGTTTGTTAGGCATGTTATTATATTTTAATATGATGAAATTTTTATTATTCACATCTTT
>OGCB01000474.1_pt1 | contig 10650 bp, 10 predicted proteins | sample 1570031 | NCBI WGS metagenome assembly OGCB01 (sample SAMN05518655, study PRJEB24509) | hot springs metagenome | isolation source: Octopus Spring Streamers, Yellowstone National Park, Wyoming, USA | place: USA:Octopus Spring Streamers, Yellowstone National Park, Wyoming, USA | collected 2011-10-11 | reverse complement strand
AAGAAAATCATACTTTTTTTATATGGTTCATCTTACGAGCCAGCTGGAATTTTGCTTTCTTTGATGTCTTTCCGCCTCTTATTTACATATCTTAGTGTAATATACTCAATGTATCTTTTGACGGAGAATCTAAATTGGTTCTATCCAATAAATTCATTTGTTTTTGGAGGTCTTTCAGTACTATTTTACATTATTTTTATACCTATTTGGGGAACAGTAGGAGCCGTAATAGGTTCTTTTTTGCACTATCCTATAGCATTTTTATATGGAGCAATCTGGTCGAAGACAAGAAATAATTTTAAAGTTATGTTTCAAGGAATAATCACATTTTTCAGATTTGAAAGTTTAGGTAAGTAAGTTATTTCGGCGTCAATAAAAAATACCCCGATTCTCAAATTATGTTTTTCGTAATGTAATAAAGTTATTCTGGTTTATTTTCTCTTATAACTCTGAATATGTAAAATTCACCTATTTTTGCTTCTTGTTTGAGATACCATTCTCCTTGATATTCTTTTCTCCTAACCACATAATCAATTTTGTATCTTTTTATCAGATCTTTGAAATATGTTTCGTCTTGATAATATCTCAATGTTACCTTTATAAAATCGTCTAACACTTCAAATGCATCCTTGTGAATATCTCTTGGAAATTTAAAATCTGGGGGTTCTCCAAAATGCATAAGGGCAAACTGAACGCAAAATTGAGGAAGACCAGGAAAAGTGGTAGGGCAATCTAAAGATTTAGCTATCTCACGAATATATCTTTCTAATTCATTTTCAGAGTATCCCAAAACCTTTGATCTAAGAATAAATCTATTAAAGATGTCGTTGAAATTTAAATCCGTATAAGCAATTATGTTACTATCGTTATACAAAGCAAACCTTCCTGATGCAACGGATACTATTATCTCGGGAGTGCCAATCGGTTCGTAAAGACTTGGAAAGAAAAATGAAAAATCTTCATGGGTTATTACAGAATCACGAGAGCTGTTATTTTTTAACCAATGGACTATTTTCTTGAAGTTTTCTAATTTTTCGTAGCTTACAGAAAAGTGCGAGATGGAGTAGTAGAAGCTAAGTAGTTTTGTGCATACAAATGCCAAAAACATAAAAATTGCAATTGCACTTGTAATCACTCCTAAAACATTTATCTTACGCTCTGATTTTATTTCTTCTATTTTATCAATCAACAAGCCTATTCCTATTTTTACCATAAGCTTGAAGGGATAAACAATGTGCATACTGATGTTTGCGATAAAAATTCCTAATATATATTCAACAAAAAACAATAAATATCCACCGAGAAAACCCGAGAAAATAAAAATATATTTTGCGCTGAATCTTCTGGAAAAAATGAATGATACTAAGGCGAGCAAAAATAAAGGGGTAATAAAATTGCCTAAATTCAGCGGAAACGCAAGCATATCTAAATTTCTTCCGTAATTTAAAATGACGAGAAGATTCAATGTCGATCCACTTAGCATTATCTTTTGATAAAGATTGAAGAGGATCGCTGGAAATCCTACAATAATTCCTAAGATCAGAACTGAAATGATTTCTTTTATCAAAAGCCTATTTTTTCTCTCTAAAAAGAACATAATCAGTACGAAAAAGATAAATATTGAAAGAGTAAATACTGCCCAATGTGTTTGAGAGTAAAATGATATACCTAAAAATATACCGCTTAATATCTTTTCCTTGCTGTATTTTGCCGGATTATATTTCCATTTTTCCGCTCCATCTAAAAACCTCAGAAAGTAATATATAAAAATGAGAAAAAATGCCATAAAATAAATTGGGTTAAAAATGCGAAGGGTACTAGGCATACCTGCAAGTATAATGGCTTTTACATCTTTGATGATAAAAAATTTGAAAAGAGCAAAGATATGAGAGAACTCAAAGAAGAAAATAATAAGCGCTACTTTTCTTGAAAAAATAAGTCTTAATACCTTCAAAAATAAATACATATCAAAGAAAAGAAAAACAGGTCTCAAAAGAGAAAAATAATATACAGGAATAATGAGCTTCAAAGGATAGATCAAACATAGCAAGGGAACAATTAATCCCCATTCTTGCTCGTAAAAAGGAAATTCTCCACCGCAATGGGAAATTAGTCTTAGCCACATGAATTCATCAGGGTGGAAATATAGTGGTTCTTCATATTTTGCAAAAAATGTAAGGATTGTCAGGTTTGTAATTAAAGCTGAAAATGAAGCTATGAAGAAATCGGAATATCTAAAAAAAATTTTCCCCACGAAAAATTAAAATAAAAATTCAAGCAAAGATTTTATTTTTCAAGAAATTTTTTAGGGTTTATTGTTAAATTATATTATCAAATTAAAAATCAAATTATTATGGGGAACCAAAAGAAAGCGTTGGTATGTGGTGCAGGAGGTTTTATTGGGCATCATCTTGTAAGAAGGTTGAAAAGAGAAGGTTTCTGGGTAAGAGGTGTTGACCTGAAATATCCAGAATTCTCTGAAACCGAAGCCGATGACTTCGTTATTGGTGATTTAAGAGACCCAGATTTTTGTAGAGCAATAGTAGATACAAAATTTGATGAAGTTTATCAGCTGGCAGCAGATATGGGGGGAGCAGGATATGTTTTCACAGGAGAAAATGATGCTAACATTATGTACAATTCAGCTCTCATAAATCTCAATATGATTGAAGCATGCTATCGCAGAAATGTAAAAAGAATTTTTTATTCGTCCTCTGCCTGCGTCTATCCTTTGTATAACCAGCAGGATCCAGAAAATCCTATATGCTCCGAAGATTCGGCTTATCCTGCCCAACCCGATAGCGAATATGGTTGGGAAAAGTTGTTTAGCGAAAGATTATATCTTGCATTTCACAGAAATTATGGAATGGAGGTGAGAATTGCTCGCTATCATAACATCTTCGGACCAGAGGGTTCATGGAATGATGGACGAGAAAAGGCACCTGCTGCTTTGTGTAGGAAGGTGGCTTTTGCTAAGCTTACAGGTCAAGATTATATTGAAGTATGGGGGGACGGGAAACAAACAAGATCATTTCTTTATATAGATGAATGCATAGAAGGAACCCTACGGCTTATGAGGTCAAATTGGACAGGACCAGTAAATATTGGTTCAGAGGAAATGGTCACAATAGATCAGCTTGCTCAGATGATAATGCAGATAGCAGGGGTGAAGTTAAAGATTGTGCATGTTCCAGGACCTCAGGGAGTTCGTGGGAGGAGGTCGGATAACAGGCTTATCAGAGAAAAATTAGGATGGGCACCTTCTATGCCTCTTGTGGAAGGTTTAAAAAGAACTTATCCGTGGATAGAGGAGCAAGTTAGAAAGCTTCTTTTAACTAAGGGTGAAAAAGCGTTTAAGGAAATAGAAATAAAGAAGATAGAATTGGTTAGGTAAAGTTAAAATGATAAATTAATAAATGTATCAATGTAAAATAGAGGGATAAAGTAGTATGGACAAGAACATAACTTTTTCTGTTGTGGGGCTTGGAAAATTGGGAGCAAGTATGGCAGCAGCAATTGCAAGCAAAGGTTTTGATGTGATAGGAGTTGATATTAATCCAAAGGTTGTTGAACTTATAAACCAAGGTCTTGCTCCTGTTCAGGAAACAAAGCTTGAGGAATATATTTCTGCAAGTAAGGGCAGGTTAAGAGCTACTACTGACTACCGTGAAGCTATATTGAACTCCGATTTAACATTTGTTGTTGTGAATACACCAAGCGATGATCAAGGAGCATTCTCACTTAAATTTGCAGCTCAAGCCTTCAAGGAAATTGGTCTTGCATTAAAAGAAAAAAATAAGTATCATAATGTAGTTCTTGTAAGCACAGTTCTTCCAGGTTCAACTCGGTACGGATTATTACCAATTCTTGAGGGAGCATCTGGTAAGATTTGTGGAAAAGACTTTGGGTTATGCTACAGTCCAGAATTTATCGCGTTAGGGAGTGTTATACATGATTTCCTTAATCCAGACTTTGTTTTGATTGGAGAGTTTGATGAGTACTGCGGTAGTCAGCTCGCTTCTTGTTATGCCCAGATTATGGAGAATAATCCTCCTTGTGTGCGTATGAGTATTGAGAATGCGGAATTGACAAAAATTGCATTAAATGCCTTTGTTACTATGAAGATTACATTTGCTAATATTTTGGCTGACCTTTGTGAAAGAATTCCTGGGGGAGATGTAGATGTTGTGACGAAGGCGCTCGGATTTGACAAAAGAATTGGACACAAATACCTCAAAGGAGCATTAGGATATGGAGGTCCGTGTTTTCCGAGGGATAACATTGCTTTTAGCTTCATCGCAAGGTTTCTGGGCAGTTCAGGGGAGCTTGCAGAAACTGTAGACCGCATAAATCGAGCAATCCCAGCAAGAATCGTGGAGCGCATAAGACCATTTGTCAATCATGGAACCACTGTTGCCATCCTTGGGCTCGCATATAAACCATTTACACCAGTGATTGAAGAATCTCAATCCATTTACATAGCGATGAAACTGCGTGAGCTTGGGGCTCAAATTATAGCGTACGATCCGAATATAAGAGACCAAATTGGGAGTTGGCTCAAAGTAGTTGACTCACTTGAAGAGTGTTTGAAGCAAGCTGATGTTATAGTGATTGCAAATCCAGACCCAGAATTTAGAGAGTTAAAGTTTGATAGTTTTGCAAATAATCACAAAATTATTGTAGTGGATTGCTGGCGCATTTTGGATAAAAAAATTGCAGAACATCCTAATATCTATTATATTCCAATTGGTTGTAGTATAAATGATCAAGAAAATGAGAAAAGATTAGCAGAACTATGGAAAAGGAAATTGAAGGAAATTGGCTATGAGTGATATAAAAGCTTCTGGGGATATTATAGAAAAAGTTCGTGAATTTTGGGATAGGCGTCCGTGTAATATACGGCATTCTCCTAAACCTATTGGTACACGTGAATATTTTGATGAAGTGGAAAGAAGGAAATATTTTGTTGAACCTCATATTCCTGGATTTGCACAGTTTGAGAGGTGGAAGGGTAAAAAAGTTCTGGAAATAGGTTGCGGTATAGGAACAGATGCTGTAAACTTTGCAAGAGCAGGTGCAGATTATACTGGTGTTGAACTTTCTCCAAAAAGTCTTGAATTGACAATGAAAAGATTTGAAGTTTATGGGCTCAAGGGACGTTTTTATTTAGGGAACGCGGAGGAGTTAAGCAAATTTGTTCCTGTTGAACCCTATGACCTTATTTATTCATTTGGAGTTATTCACCATACCCCTCATCCTGAGAAAGTATTTGAAGAGATAAAAAAGTACTGTAAACCGGATACGGAAATAAGAGTTATGCTATATTCAAAGTGGAGCTGGAAAGTTTTCTGGATAATTTTCAAGTACGGTAAAGGGGCATTCTGGAGAGCTGGTGAGTTGATTAGAACATACTCAGAAGCACAAACTGGTTGTCCTGTTACATATGTTTATTCATTTAGAGACATTCGTCGTCTTATGCGTGATTTTGAGATAGTGGAGATGCGTAAGGAACATATTTTCCCGTACAAGATTGATAAATATATAAACTACGAGTACGAGTGGGTATGGTATTTCAGATGGATGCCAAAGCCTTTGTTCCGATGGCTTGAGAAAAAACTTGGTTGGCATACCTTGGTAGTAGCAAAGCCTAAAATTGTATAACGAAAGAAGGCCGATTTGTTAAAAAATAGGGAGGTAAAAAGTATTGTGGATAGAAGGATAAAATGTCCGTCTTGTGGTTCATCTATATTGAAGAATTTGGGTAATTTGATATATAAACAAAATTTACAAAGTGGAACACAAAAAGGTAATTTTCCTGCGGCGGTGCCTAATTCTTCTGTTAGTTTATTTAAATGTTGTAGTTGCTACCTATATTTTAAGTATCCAATATTTTCAAAGGAGGAACTAAATTCATATTATAGGGAAGAAGTTAATATTGAAAGGTGGTCTTATAGTTTGAAAGACAGAATAGATTGGCAGTTGGCCATAGATTTTATTGAAAAGTTTGTTCAAAGTGGGCGTATTCTTGATGTAGGTGCATGGACAGGAGATTTCTTAAAGCATTTAGGAGAAAGATTAAGATGTGTTGAGTTATATGGTGTAGAAATAAATCCAAAAGCAGCAAATATAGCTACTGAAAAAGGAATAAATATAATATGTGATGATTTTTTTGAGATTGACAAAATTAATTTGAAATTTCATGTTGTTGTAGCATTTGATGTTATAGAGCATGTTGAAAATCCTTTGAAATTTCTTGCGTCCATAGTAAAAATAACAGAGGATGGAGGATACATAATTGTTTCCACAGGAAATACAGAGATATTTGAGGCTAAGTTACTCAGAGGCAAGTATTATTATTATAATTATCCTGAGCATTTATCATTTATGAATATCAAGTGGTTTAAGTTTGCAGCGGAAAAGTTAAATCTTAAAATAGTCAAGCTGATTAGATTTCGCAAAATTCTTAATGTATCATTGAAAAGACAATTTGTTAATTTCGGTTTAATTGTACTATTTTCAATCTCACCTAATTTTATTCCTCTGATCAGGAAGATTTTAAGGAATACAGGATACTTATTACCGACCAGCTTTTTTTCAAAGGTAGTAGATAATTTTCTGCCACCATATTTAGATGAACTTTTTCCGCCGGTATGGAATATAAGTAAAGACCATATTTTCTTAATTTTAAAGAAAATAGGATAGATCAAATACAACATATCTAAACTATTTAGTAGATGTTTGTAAGTATTTTACAGAGGTTGGAACCTATTTTAAAAAAGTTGTACAGAAAGTTTGTTCCTCCACCGCCTCCTCACCTTTCTCCCGTTCCACCGCAGGCTGGTGATAGAGATATAGAGTATTCATGGATTGCAGCAAATATGCCAGAGGGTCCCGGTAATGCTTTGGATTTTGGTTCAGGACAAAGTTATATGGGACTTATAGCTGCAAGGAAAGGGTTCAATACAATTGCGTTGGATCTTGAACCTGTTAGATGGTTCTATAAGCACCCGCGCTTCAAATTCATTCAGGGAGATATTCTTAAATTACAATTTCCACCTTCATACTTTGACCTTATTATAAACTGTTCTGCGATTGAGCATGTTGGATTGGCAGGTCGTTATGGTGTAACAAAAGATCGTCCAGATGGAGATATTGAAGCTATGAAGATATTGAAAATTATATTAAAACCCGGTGGAAAGATGCTCTTGACAATTCCAGTAGGTCAAGACAATGTTTTTAAACCTCTCCATCGTGTTTACGGTAAAGAGCGCCTACCGAGATTATTAGAAGGTTGGGAAATTTTGAAGGAAGAATATTGGATAAAGGATGAGGAAGGTTATTGGATTTGCGTAGACAAGGAAACTGCGTTGGGTAGGGAGATAGTACATCCATCTTTATACGGATTAGGTTTGTTTGTTTTGCAAAAACCAATAGGTGATAAAAAAAGATTAAATAGATAAAAATAAAAAAATGCTAACGATATTTTCATGTCCTAAACCTTTTACAAATCCTCACATTAACATTATTCAGAGGAATGCTATAAAAAGCTGGACATTGCTTAAACCTAAACCAGAGATTATTCTCCTTGGAAATGATGAAGGAGTTTCAGAGATATGTAGGGAGTTTAATTTGATCCATATACCTGAAATAGAGAGGAATGAGTATGGAACCCCTTTACTTAATTCTATTTTTTCGGAAGCAGAGAAGGCAGCGAGTCATCAGCTTATGTGTTATATCAATGCAGATATTATTTTGATGAGTGATTTTATGAAGGCGATTGAGGTGGTAATTAATCAGATGAAACCTCCATTCCTTTTGATTGGTCGTCGATGGGACTTGGAAATTACTGAACTTTTAAGCTTTGAATCTGAAGATGATCTACGCTGTTTGTTGAGAGAGAAGGGAAAATTATATCCGCCCACTGGATTAGATTATTTTGTTTTTACAAAAGGATTATTTGGAGAAATTCCTCCTTTTGCTATTGGTCGCCTTGTGTTTGATAATTGGTTGATTTGGAGAGCAAAATCAAAGGGGGTACCAGTAGTTGATTTGACGCCTCAAAATCCTGTCATACATCAAGCCCATGATTATTCTCATATCAAAAATTTAGATAAGAGTCGTTTTATAAATTCTGAGATTGAGCGTAATAGGAAACTACTGGGGAAGTGGTGGCCCATGAGGATTTATACTGTTTGGGATTCAGATTATGTACTTGAAGATGGGAAAATAAAGAAAGCTTCTATTTTAAGAAAGGTTGATCCGTGGGCAATAAGAATTATAGGGGTTATATTTATTACACTTCAGAGATACTATCCATACTCTTATCCTATTCTTCCCTTTATCAAAGTTATTCATAAGCTTACAGAGGTTATAAGAAGCTTTGTTTACAAGAAGTTTTAAAGTTTTAAACTTAAATTTTTAGAATTTTTCGTTGCTTTATTTGATTGGAAATGATAATCTTTTTGAGTGAAGGAGGATTAGGCAATCAACTATTTCAATTTGCATTTCTTGCATCATATGCAGAGAAAAACGAAAAAATAATAGTCTGGGGTTTTGAAGATATTAACTCACTCTTTGATGTAAAAGACAAAAGGTTTTTTATTTTTAGTATTGAAGATAAAATCTTGAAATTCTTACCAAAGAATTTTCCTCCAAAGCTAAAAAGAGCATTAAAATATAGGGTTCTTTTGGGGATGATAAAGTATGGACTTGTGAGGAAAATCCTTGAAATTTTAGCAAAAAGCAAAATAATAAGCTATGTTTCTTTGAAGACAGAGAAAATATGTGAGGATACATATATTGAGATTCCGGAGGTTGTTTTTTCAGATGGTCTCATCATATCAATAAAGTATGTCGGGAGGTATGTTTTCGGTTCAGAGAAATTGTTCAGGAAAGATGTTCTGAAAAATCTTGAATTCAAAGAAAATTATGTAAAAGAGGCTGAAAAGTTCATTTCAAAGTATCAAAACTTTTATAAGGTTGCAGTTCATATAAGACTTGGGGATTTCAAAAATTTCTATATCTGTGGTGAAAATCCAATTTTACCATTTGACTATTTTCACAGACAAATTAGGTGGTTTTTGGAGAACCGAGAAAATCCTTTTTTCATTTTTCTTTCTGATGAACCACATAAAATCAAAAATGAGTTTTCTTATCTTGGAGATAAGATGGTCATATCTGAAAATCCATATCAAGTAGATTTTATTATTATTACTATGTGTGATGCTGCAATAATAAGTTGTAGTTCTTTTTCTTGGTGGGGAGCTTACTTTATGAAAAAAAGAGATATTGTATTTGCTCCAAAAGACTGGATATGGTTCAAAATGAAAAGAGGAGACATAAGTGGCTCTTTTCCTTCCTTTGCTATACCGTGTGAAGTTTAAAATAAATACGATCAAACTTACATAAAAAATATTTACAAGTGAAAAGAAAATTTCCGTTTAAAATATTACAGAATTTTTTATTTTTGAAAATTTTAAAATATAACAGAAATTTAATTTGAATGAAATGAAGATTATCAAAAGAATTTTTTCCAGATACTTTGATTTTTTTGTTGCATTATTTTCTACTCTACTTTTTAATCTTACAACCTTCTATTTTTTCTTAAAATATGGTGAACCATTATATACCCAAGCCGCTGAAGCTATATGGGTTGATCTGGTTTCTTTTTGTCAGAGGGATTTTCCTTTTTATGAGCAGAAATGAGGATTAATTATCCCTCTTTTGTGTTTGATTTATCCTTTAAAGTTTGTGATCCCTTTATATTATTTTGCTCTTTTGAGACCCATTTTCATTTTTTTGATATGTATTTACTTTTGAAGGTATTGAGACTTATTAAAAGGTTGCAAGAATATAGAAGTTCCATAAAATAGCACAAGCAAGTTCTGCCTTTCTTGCTATGCCCTCCCTTAGCACCATAAAGCTTGAACCAACCTTCTGCTTAATACTTCAAAAACATCTGATCTATCATGTATCTATTTTTCCCATATTTACCCCAGTTCCCCTCAGATATCTTCCTAACTGGATGACTAATTTTCATCCTCATCATCTCCTTTATCTTTTTATTGCTGAATCAAATCCTTTCTCCAAAAGCTTTTGGACTATATCCACTACATCATAGCCCCTGTCTGCTATAAAAGTCACTTTCTTTGATGTCTCAATCTCCTCTGATGTTTTTTAGCATCTTTACCTCGCTTCATAAGGGACTCCTGTTTCTACTGCTGTTATTACCCTCTTTCCATCTTCATCTACTACCACTATTACCTCAATCCTAACATGAGATTTCAAGTTTTTACCTCCGTTCCCCTTTGCTAATTTAGATTGTATTTGTCTCCAAAAGCAAAGCCCGTAGCATCTGCGATGGTAGAATTGTATTTTGTTTCCGTGAGTGAGAAGTTTAGCACATTCTTCCAAGATGAGTTTCAGTAGTTCCTTGTCTAACTGTTTAACTCTGTAATGGTAGTCATGGAGGGAAGGAACTTCAAAACCTGTGTTCTTGAACATATTGGACCTGAAAGATACGGAGATAAATTAGATCTATTTGGAACAGAAAAGGCAATAGAGGAAATCAACAGAATTACAAAAAATGGAGGATTTGTAGTAATAAGTGTTCCTGTATATGGAGAAAATGTTGTTTTCTTCAATGATCAT
>OGCB01000473.1_pt1 | contig 10687 bp, 5 predicted proteins | sample 1570031 | NCBI WGS metagenome assembly OGCB01 (sample SAMN05518655, study PRJEB24509) | hot springs metagenome | isolation source: Octopus Spring Streamers, Yellowstone National Park, Wyoming, USA | place: USA:Octopus Spring Streamers, Yellowstone National Park, Wyoming, USA | collected 2011-10-11 | reverse complement strand
GAAAAGACCGATGGACTTCCCTTGTTCGTTCGCTATCTGATGGATGACCTTTTGCAGGCGGTCAAGGAAGGCAAATCGCCTGAGCAAGTCTTGGAGCGAACGCCTAAGGGCTTCTCGGAGTATGTGAAGGAGCAATTTAAGCAGTTGGCGAAACTGGTTCGCAATGAAAAGGGCGTTCGGGACTTATTCGCCTTGCTGACGGTGGCAAAAGGCGCTTTGCGTCAGGACGAGGTGGAAGAGTTGACGGGGCTTTTCGTCTTGGATTTGACAGATCTCCCGCATCAAGTTACTCGTTGGTTCTCCATCGGCAAAACTCGTTCATCTGCCGACATGCCAACTGCCGACATGGCGACTTACTCCTTCGCCCATCCTTTGCTGGCAGAGGAGTTCCGAAAGCATCTGGGCAGAGAGGCAAGGCAGATGGAAGAGAGGTTGCTGGAATGGTGCGAAAATTGGCGGGAGCATCCGTCGTTCCCTTACATCCTGCGCCACTATGCTGAGCACCTTTATGACAAATGGCGAATGACCAATGAGCAAATGACCTATGATGCTTTGTGCCGACTTGCCCTTGACTCCGATTTCAAACAAGCGCAAACCGAATACCTTCCCAAAGAACCCAACCTGCCTTTGAAAACCGTCCAACTTGCCCTTGATGCTGCCATTCAGTTAGAAGATGCGCCGATGATGGCGAGGTTACTGATAGAGCATGCTAAGCGAGCGCAAAGTGAGGAAACGCCTTTGCAGGCGTGGCGGAAAGGGCATCGGGATAGGGCGTTGAGGACGGCGACGGAAATTGTCTTTGAGCGAGACCACAAATTGGGCACGCTTTGGAGTTTGCTGTTGGCATGGGTGGCGGAAAGCGAAGGAGAACGAGATTGGGCGAAGCGTTTTCTGGACGAAGTTCGGAAGCGTTGTGAAGGAGGAAAGTTGGAGAAGTTGCGTGATTGGGATTGGGAAGGAAAGATGGCAGCGTTTTTGCTGGGCGAGTTAGGGCAGGTGGAAGGAGCGATAGAAGTGGCAGGCTTGGTGCTGTATGATCGGAGCAAAAGAGAGTTGGCGACAGATTGGGCATCAAAAAGACTTTTTGACCAAGCCTTGAAGGTGGCGGAAGGGATTAAGGATGCATGGGAGCGGGCAAGGGCATTGAGGGAGATTGCGAAAGAGATGGCGAAGGCAGGGATGGTTGACCAAGCCTTGAAGGTGGCAGAAGGGATTGAGGATGCATGGTGGCGGTCAGAGGCATTGAGGGAGATTGCGAAAGAGATGGCAAAGGCAGGGATGACAGATTGGGCGAAGGAAGTCTTTGACCAAGCCTTGAAGGTGGCGGAAGGGATTAAGGATGCATGGGAGCGGTCAGAGGCATTGGCAGCGATTGCGGAAGGGATGGCAAAGGCAGGGATGGTGGAATGGGCAAAGGAAGTTTTCGACCAATCCTTGAAAGTGGCGGAAGGGATTGAGGATGTAGGGGAGTGGTCAGAGGCATTGAAGTTGATTGCGGAAGGGATGGCGAAGGCAAGGATGTTTGACCAAGCCTTGAAGGTGGTGGAAGGGATTGGGGTGGAATGGCAGCAGGCAGAGGCATTGAGTGCGATTGCGGTAGAGATGGCGAAGGCAGGGATGATAGATTGGGCAAAGGAAGTCTTTGACCAAGCCTTAAAAGTGGCGGAAGGGATTGAGTGGGCAGAAGATCGGGCATGTGCATTGAGTGCGATTGCGGAAGAGATGGCAAAGGCGAGGGTTCAAGACGAAGCGTTGTGGCGAGATGCCTTGAAGGTGGCGGAAGGGATTAAGTGGGCAGAGGAGCGGGCAAGGGCATTGAGTGCGATTGCGAGAGAGATGGCAAAGGCAGGGGAAGTGGAAGGGGCAGTCAGCATCGTGGAACGGGAGATGGCGGTGCGAACGGAAGGGTTGCCATTAATCCTTGAGGTGTTGGCGGAGCGGGCAAAGCAAGGGGATGAGAAGAGCAAAAAGGAAGGTTTTTTGAAGTTGCTTCCCTGGTGCGGTTGGTCGTTGGAGTTAGTCTACAAAGCCTGTGAGTTGCTGCATCAGTTGTATCCTGAGAGGAAAGAAGAAATCGCAAGGGTGGTGAGTGGCGAGTAGCCAATAGCGAGTGGCGAGAACGGCAACGACTGGCGAGAACGGCGGCGAGTGGCGAGTAGCGAATGGCGAATGGTAGGGGCAGACCCTTGTGTCTGCCATGTAGCTTTTCGTGAAAACGGCAGCGAGTAGCGAGTGGCGAATGGCGAGTAGTGAGTGGTGGATGGTCAAAATTTGCAACCCGAAACTCTCAACTAAAAGGTTGGTGATGTTGATGAACTGGCAAAGGATTGCTTTGGTTGCCATCGTTTTAGCACTTTTGGTGTTGGTTGGGAGAAGTTGCATCCAAAGGACAAAGGTTTTCGCCACTGAGCCATCAACCGTCATCAGAAACCCAGACAGGTTCAACAACAAAGTCGTGATTTTGAGCGGTCAGGTCATCAACGCTTTGAGCATCGGAGGCGTCGGCTTTTACCTTCTTCAGGACGAGAAGGGTTCAGCCATAACAGTGGCGACGCAAAGGGAAACTCCCGATGTGGGCGCGATTTTGAGGGTGAAAGGGAGGGTAAGGAAAGCCTTGCAAATTGGCGCTGCAAGCGTCATCGGAGTTGAGGAGTGGGAGAGAAGGCAAATCGGTTTTGATGAGGTCAAAAAGCCAACGAAAGTCCTGTCCATCGGTCAAATCAGGGACGAAGCCACAAGATATAACGGTCAACCCGTTTTGGTTCAGGGCAAAGTTGTTGAAGGTGCTGACATTTTGGGTGCAGGCTATTTTGTCATCGCTGACGGCAAAGAAGTTCTAACGGTCATCACTTCTTCAGGCTCGCTGAGAATTGGTTCGTTGGTTCAAGTTTTCGGCGTTTACAACCGACTCGCATCCATGCGAGGTCAAATCATTGACTGCTTGGTTGAGATAGAGAGGAAGACGAGGGATTGACGGATAAGGGTATCAAGCCAGCAAAGTTGATTTGGAGGGTAGGCGGAATGAAGCGATTGCAAAGAGTAAGACAAATGCCAGTGAGGTGAGGCGAATGTCAGTGTTGAGTTTGCAAGCAAAGGAGTTGGGTCGGTTGGTTCTTGATGACTTTTGCCCAAGGTGCTTTTGGCTTCTCCAAAAACACAAAATCCCAGAAGGCACTCTCTACGAAACTCGCTTTGCCCGCTTCATTAACCAGTTTGACCATTTCATTAGAAGCGTCATATCGGACTTGTTTCATCAGCAAGGGGAGTTGCCCGACTGGCTGTATAACCCGTTGAAGGAAGTTCTGCCTAATTTGCCACGAGTTCAAAGGGTGATTGAACCGACAAATTGGCAGGCGGATGTGAGGGGTTTCAGGTTAAGTGGGCGTCCCGATAGCCTTTGGGAACTTGAAGATGGAACTTTCATCATTGCTGACTACAAACTGAGCCAACCGGGTGGGAGTTTCCAAAAGTTTTACGAAGCCCAACTTAATGCCTATGCCCTCCTCGCTGCGAGACAAAACCCGCCAATCAAAGTCGGGCATCTGGTGCTGATTTACTTTTCCCTTGACGAGAAAGGTCTTGTGTCAAGTTTGGGAAACGCTTACTTCCCTTTTCGCTGTTTCGTCAGGTCAGTTGGTGTTTGGGATTTTCGCGAAGTTGAGGAGTTGGTTGAGCGTGCTGGTCAACTGCTTTCCCAATCTTCACCGCCAAATCCTGCAGAGAATTGCAACAAGTGTGGCGGAGAACTGATGGCTTGGGCACAACAACTGGTCACCTACTTGGAAACTCTGGATTAGAACCTTGAGCAGCCAAGTGCAATAATTGACTTAGCGGATGCGAGGGCAACTGACGAGGGGTGACTTCGATGGCGCTGAAATATGCGCCGACAATGGTGATTGGGCTGGAGGATGGTAGTGGCAACGATGAAATGGCTAAGGTCTTGGAAGATGTCCGTTTTTGGCTTTCGGAATACTACCCACAAGTCTGCCCTATTGTCAGGTTTGGAATGGCAGATGAGCAGAAATTGACTGACTTGACAGAAAAGATAGGCGAGAGCGTCGGAAGTAACCTAACTGATGGGCTGAGGCGATGGTTGGAAACTATTGCGGAAGCGAGAAGGTTGGAAGAAGTTCGTGGAAGCGGTTTTGAGATTGTGGGCGTTGAGAGATTGAACAGGCGAGTCATCTTGCTGATGCCACCAACATGCCTTAACCAGCCAGCATTGACAGTCTTGAAGTCATTGAGTGATGCATCAAAGCAGTTGGATGTCGGAGTTCAAGTTCTGGCGATAGTCACCACAGGTGGCGAACGACCTAACCTTTCGTCCATTCCCTTGCAGGACTGGCAGAGAGAGGCAGAGAGTTTGACTTTCACTAACATCGTCGTTTTGCACCGATATCAAAGCGACGGGAGCACTGTCAATGAAGCGGATTTGCCAGTTATCTTGCGGTTCCTTATGCTTGCTGCCTTAGCGCCCTACGAAGTTGATGAACATTGGTTGTTTTCCTTCTACGGCAGACCGAACTTGTGCACTGTTGGAGTTGGCTTGATTTATGTCCCGCTGACGCAAATTTCTGAGGCTGCAGGTTGTTACCTTGCCTATCAACTCTCAAGCCAAGCGATAGGCGAGCAACCGCACCCAAGGCAAAGCGAATAGGAGCAGAAGTTGGTCGAGATTTTTGACGAAAACGCTTTCTGGCAAAGCCTATTTGTTGGCATTGAGGAAATTGCTGAGGCGAAAGTTGAGAGGGATGAACTTCCGGAAAGAGTTTTTCAGGTGGCTTTGAGGACTGGTCTGGTTCGGATGGAGTTGAGCGGTGTCCCATGGTGGCGGTGGCGTGACAGGTTGGCTGACTACGAGATGATGTGGCGATTGCTGCTTCGTGATTTTTGGTGGCAGAAAATTCAATCAAATGCCAAAGAGAAACAAAGGGAAGCAGCGAAATCCTTTGAAAGCGTGTTGGACGAGATTGTCAAAGACGGGAGAAGCGTTTTTGAGACGGTGGAGAAACTGATGGACCGGATGACGAAGCACTTGCAGGGTTGGAGGTGCGATGACCCGCAAATCCCAAGGGGCATTGAAGAGGCTGAAGTTGGGAAGGCTTATGAGGAGTTGGAGAGAGCGTTGATGGAAGTCCCGCACCCAAACGCTGTCTTGGCTCGGATTCTGCTTTCCGCTGCTGTCATCGCTTATGTGACATTCGCTTTGGCACGATGGAGTTTTCTCTCGGGATTTTTAGCCAACTGGCTGAAAAATTTCCTTCCGTTCGTTGAGCCTTGGCATATACCTGCTGTTATCGTTGCGATGGGCTTTCTCGCTTTCCTTCGGGTTGTCACAGGTGGCTTCAACATTCTGCGGGAGGCGCATGAAAGGGTTGAGAAAGCGAAAGATAAAGTCCTTGATGCCATTCAACGGGAGATCAACTCTGTCCTTCGTGAGTTGGGTTTGCAGTTGCTTCAAAGCATCCAACGCAACTTCTTGGGCGCAGTCAAGTCAATAGCGGGTATGAACAGGGAAGCCAGAGAAGGGATGGAAAGGTTGAGGGAAAACTGGAAAGCAAGGGCTGAAGCCTTCAACGCAGAAGATAACCCAATGACAAGGGCTGTCATCCGTTCGTGGTCAGATTTGAAGCCAATCATTGACGAAAGGATGAAAGGGCAAAATTGGTTGGAGATGTGGCAGCAAGTTTTGAAAGGTGCAGGCATCCAAACTTTCTCTGAGTGGTGCAACCGGATAAAGGACGGGACAGCCGAAGGGAAAATCGCTGAAGCAGCGGAAGGGGTTTGGAGAGAGAGATTGCAAGGGAATGAAATGCGCAGGCTGAGTTTCTACCTGAAGCCACGCGAAAATCATGAGAAGGTGAAGGGTGAAATCAGAAACTGCTACGAACAGGTGAGGGCATTTTTGTGGTCTCACGCCAATGAATGGTTGCAATGGCAATTGCATGCCGATGGTGAAGATGCACTGAACAATTTGCTGGAAGAAACTCTTCGGGAGCGGTTCGGCGACACTTACAAGCAACAATGGAAGAAGTTAACTATGCCAGCCATCGCAGGTTTCTTGAGACTGGGGCGAATTGAGGGACAAGGGTGAAGCGTGAGGCAAGACAGTATTTGCGGACAAAATGAAACTCGCTTGAGGTAAAGGGAATGGCGGAAAGAGTTAGAGGGCTTAGAGAAGTCCTTTATGACCCGCATGATGTGCCGTCGCCTGTTTTTGCTGGGACAGTTTTGTGGGTGGCGTTATTTTTCTTCCCGTTGCCCTTGCTGCTTTTCATTCACTGGTGGCTGCACCAACAACCCGAGACCACTGTTTGGTTGAGGCTCGTAAGCGCCATAACGGGACTGGATTGGAGAGTTGCTGTAGCAGCAGCGGTCACCTCAGGCATCTGCTTAGGTTTGGCGTTTTGGTTGATTAGAAACCTTGCTGACCCAAATTTGATTGAGTTTGTCCAAAGCATAACCGACAGGGCTGGCTTGGAAAGGTGGCAGAGGGAAATTTTGTGGATTGCACCTGCAGTTATCGTCCCGCTCGTCCTTTTCCGCAAGGCTGGCATCATTGAACTTGCCCTTCTTGCTGGAGTTGAAAGTGCATTGGCTGCCACCAAGAGAATAGAGCGCTTCCCGAGGAAGGAAATCAACCTTGTCCCTGCTGATTTGGCTGCTGAGGTTGAACAGTTGAGGAAGTTGCAGGGTGATGTGGTCACTTACAGTTGGAGTTTTGCGCCTATCCCAGAGAGACAGCCTGAAACTTTCTCTTTGCAAATCGCTTTCAACCCTTCGCGGTTGGGTGAGGTGGAACAACGACCACGACAACGAGAAACGGAAAGCGACTGGATTAGGTTCATCCGAACTGACTTGGGAACGCCAGAGGTTGTGGCTTTGGCAGCAGCGTTGAACGAAATCCACGAGGAAAGAAAGTGGACGCCTTTTCAACGCTGCCGAAATGTTTTGGCTTTGCTGGAAAGTTTTGACGCCGATGAAACGGTAGAAAAGCCAAAGTTTGCTCTGGAAACTTTCTATGAACGGTGTGGTTCTGCTGGTGATATTATCGTTGCTGCTATCACTTTGCTGAAAGCGTTGAAAGAGACTGTCCCTGAAGTCGTGCTGGTGATGGACAGAGATAGAAGGAATGTTGGCTTGGGAATTGCGGGCGCTGAAGACATGCCAGAAAGTTTTCAAGGCTTCACTTTCAGTGGGCGAACCTACTTTTTCGTCGCACTGCGAATGGTTGAAGTTGATGGTGTCAAGAAGTGGCGGTGGTCATGGCAGCCCGTCCCTGAACGGTGGCATCCTATTACAGTGCTGAATGTGGGGTGATGAGATTTGCGACAGCAATGTAAGTGGCTTTGGTTGGTTTTGCTTTTGGTTTCGCCGTTGAAAGCGCAGGAATGGAAAGTTCAGATAACTTCTCCGCTGCCAAATTCCATTTTCGGCTGGGCACAAAATGCGCCTGAAATCAGTTTGAAAGGTGAGTTTTTAAGGGGCGAGGAGAAGATTGTCCCGAAGCAAAGCGAAGTTGCTCGGCTGTTTTTGACTGGTCAAGTCTTTTCGGGTGGGAAACTCATTGACACTGTTCCCATGTGGGACGATGGAACTCACGGTGACGAAAAAGGCGAGGATGGAACTTACACCACCCTTTACCGACCACCTAAGGTGGGGGAGTATCAGGTCAGGGTTAGGGCTCAAGCGGACATAGTTCGCGAGGGAAAAGTTTTCACCAGAGAGTTTTGGTCAGATTTTGTCGCTTTCAAAGTTGTCCCTGTCCCTTATGCCCGCATAACGCAACCTGAACCTGGCAGCGAAGTGAGGGGCAAGACAGCGGTGCGGGCACGATTGCTCCTTCTGGACAAACCCTTTGACGAACCCGATGAAACCCTTCAAGCAACTTTGCTGGTGACAGGCGAAGGGCAAAAACGGCAAATCCCGTTGCGTCGGAAAGGTTCTTTGCTGACGAGTTCTGTCGCCTTTTCCAAAAGAGGCACCTATCGCTTGCAAGTTTCGGTGGCGGTGCAACGCGATGGACAATCGTTGCAGACCCAAAGTGAAGTCACCGAAATTCAAGTGACGATGCTCACTTACACTTGGCTTATCATCGCCATCTTCCTCGCCATCGTCTTCCTTTTGCTGCCACCGAGGGAACCGCCTTTGCGTTACTGCCATCGCGTGCGATTTGGTGAACAAGTTCACGAGTTAAAGCCCGGCGAACGCAAATCATTGCCAGAAGCAGAATTGGTGGCGGAAGCGGAGAAGCCAGAAATTCTCGTCCGAAGCACGAAGGGCACTCAAATCCGAAAGGGAGGCGGGCTGCCTCAACAGGAAGTCTCGCTGCGGGAAGGGGAGCGATGTCGGGTGGGCGAAACGGAACTGCACTACGAGCGCGCCGAGCCATTGCGGGCAACGAGGCGATGGTGGCATCGCTTGCTACCCAACACGGTCTTTCGCTGGCTTTTCTTCCTTTGCGCCCTTGGCGCTTTCGTTTATTGGCTTTGGCAATGGTGGCAATTCGCCCGTTGAGGCGAGTTGCCAGCAGGAACGACGACAAAAATTTGCCGAAGGAGGGATGCACGATGGCAGTTACAATTCGGGCGTTGGAAGAACTCGTGGGGCAATTGCAACTGGCGGAGCGAGTGGAAGTCGCCCCCACCCTCGTCATCGGCTTGGGAGGCAGCGGCACCTGGACGGCGCGGCGGCTGAAAAAGTTGATGCGACAGCGCTACGGGATTATCCCACTCATCCGCTTCCTGTTCTTGGATTGCGACCAAGGCGCTTTCACGAGCCAACCCGAATTGGCGGATGTGCAGGATGCTGAAAAGGTTGCCATGTTCATCCGCAACCCAGAGCAGATTTGGCAGGAGGTGCAGGAAGGAATTGGCGAACGGGCAAAGTGGCGGGATTGGCTACCTGAACAGTTAAATGTAGGCATCTTGCGCGGTGCCAGAGGGGCAGGGGGCATCCGACCTGTCGGGAGATTCGCCCTCTTCGCCTCCTTGCAGGAAGTTTGGGGGCGATTGAACTCAGCCTTGCGCGACATCTTGGCGATTGAACAGCAACTGAGGACGACTTTGGGCGACCAAGCAGAACGGGTTACCGTGCACTATAGTGAGCCTCGCATTTACATCGTCAGGTCGCTTTGTGGCGGGACGGGTTCTTCCCTCTTTCTGGACATCGCCGTCTTAGTGCGCCATTGCTTGCGCCAAATCGCCCCTGATGCACAACCGTCCATCGTCGGGGTGTTCTTCCTGCCTTCGGTGTTCGCAAGCGAACCTACTCTCCGCAGCAATATCGCTTCCCTTTCCATCCTGCAGGCCAACGGCTATGCGGCATTGAAGGAACTGGAGCACTTTTGCGACGGGATGGCGCTTCAAAGCCAACCTTTCATTTTCCGCTACCCTCTGATCGGTGATGTGACGGTCAATGCCCCCGTTTACGATGAAGCCTTCGTCGTGGAAGATGGGACGCCTGATGGTAGCCACCTCAATAGCAAGGAAGAAGTTTTTGAGATGGTCGCCCGCAGTCTGCTGGTGGACATCGGTTCGCCCTTCGGCTCCCGCCATCGGTCAAGGTTAGTGGACATCAAAGCACGTTTACCGATGTCTCCTTGTCCCCAAACTGGAAGAGAGCGCCTTATCCACAGCCTCGGCATGACCTCCGTCGCCGTGCCCATCGCCGAAATCGTCAAGCGAGGTGCCTTGCAATGGTTGCGCCGGTTCCTGACCGACCACGCCCTCGGTCAGGGACTTTCTGCCGATGAACTGAAGAGCAAGGTGGACAGTTTTCTGCAAGCCAATCGGTTGGAAGAGCGAGGCGACCGCAATGACTTGTTGGAACGCCTCTTGACGAGGGACGGCGAAGTCCTCACCTACACCCTTCCCCGCACCCGCGAGGAACTGGAGAGAGAGGCTGGTGGCAGCGAACTTCAACAAGCCCACTATGTCGCTACCTGGATTGAGCAAGAGATGAACCGATTGCGCACTCAACTGCTCTCGGAAGCCCAACGGCTCGTTCAAGAAAACCAAATTGCTGTTCTGAAAGATGCGACCACCGACATCGCTAACCGCCTCACGGCGCTAATTCAGCAAAAGGGCTTGCGCGCCGCTCGGCAATTCGTTGGGGAATTGTGCCTTGTCTTTCAAACTGTCCGCGATGAGTTGCTTCGTGAGCAGCAAGAGTATGACCAAAACATAAAAGGTGCGCTGGAGAACGCCATCGCCAACCATGTCGCCTTTCTGCGTGGGTTGCAAGGGTTGTGGGGAAGCCTCAGGGCATTAGGGCGAGCCGACGAACAAGCGATGGATGAAGCCCTCCGTCGCTTGCAGGAATATGGCAACGCCGAATTGCTTTTCGCTGCCCGACAGGCAGTTCTTGAGTTGCTCGGCAGCGACCAACCAATTGACGGGCAACTTTCCCTCCTGCGCCAGTTAGCAGAATGGGAACGGGCATTGGAGCAAGCCATCGGCAAGTTGACCGAATTGGGGAGCCGATGCGGTGAGGGGCTGCACACTCGCTCCGCTTCCGCGCCGACAGGTTCCACTTATGTGTTGGAACAGTGGGTCATCAAACCCGACGAGTTTGACGCCTACCTGCAAGACATCGCCCTTGACCCCGCTACCTATCGGGGTGCGCTTTGGCAAAAATTGGGGGGCGACTTTGAAGGCGTGGTGCGCACCCTGCGGGAGAAATCGGC
>OGCB01000469.1_pt1 | contig 10754 bp, 7 predicted proteins | sample 1570031 | NCBI WGS metagenome assembly OGCB01 (sample SAMN05518655, study PRJEB24509) | hot springs metagenome | isolation source: Octopus Spring Streamers, Yellowstone National Park, Wyoming, USA | place: USA:Octopus Spring Streamers, Yellowstone National Park, Wyoming, USA | collected 2011-10-11 | reverse complement strand
TTCACGTGGGGGTAAGCCGCCGCCACCACACGCCCATAAAGCTCAGACACAGACTAAAGCGACAGCATAATAAATAGGTTAGGGACGACTTATTGAGACCTGCAGAATTTATAAAACAAGATTGGACTGCTTCCAGGCTCAGAGTAATCAGTTGCAAGATGAAAATTTAAAACTGTTGTTGAATTAATTTGTATGCAGAGAAAAATAAGGAAAAGAATTTATGTTCCACACAAGCTTCAGTTAATAGAAATAACAGATAATCCAATGTTAATTTATGAAATATATGGTATGGTATTACTGTGTATTTTTTCAAAAAGTAACAACAAAACCAAAAACGATTTCACAAAAAAAGAAGTAACAGAGTGTGTAACCAACACCTTAAATTCGATACAATTTTATGAAGATAGCAAAAAAAAGATTAGAGATCTTTACGCGGCCTTCGTATATAACGACCTTCGAAGACTTGGAGTGATTTCAGTGGGGCACAGCGAAAATTGGCGCGATGATGAGAAAGCGAGACTTACAGATATTGGTAAATTTTTAAAAGAGTGTGTAAATAAAATTTCTGAACCCGATAAACTAGGAGCTTTAATTTTTTACTTATGTAACATTTATGGAAACAAAGTCCCGCGCGTGGAGGCATTAGTTTGTTATAATATTTGGAAGAAAATAAAATCTTATAATATTCAAATCTTATATAAAAAGGCTACAGATTATGTAGAAAAACAATATATAAAAATATGTCATAAACCTTCACACATACTACATAACATATCAACGTTCGATTTTAGTGTAATTGCAACGCTTCTTAGTGGTAAGAATGTGTTGCTGATCGGCATGCCTGGAATCGGCAAAACTGGGTATCTCACTACATTGTTACGTCGTCTTGGCGTCTCTTATGAGATACATACAGCCCACGCCGAGTGGACGAGCTATGATGTAATTGGAGGGCCTACGTTAAAGGGCCACTGGCGGCCGGGCTTCCTAACTCTTGCAACACAGAATTGCCGTAGCTCGCTTAAGGAGAATGGTAAGCCTCATTGGGTTATTATAGACGAGATAAATCGTGCAGACTTAGACAGAGCCCTGGGCGAATTTTTTACATTACTTGATGTAGAACACAGAGATAATCCAATAAAAATTATGATTGATGAAAAAATAAATAATGATATATATGTACCATATGCATTCAGGGTATTAGGCACGTTGAATAGCTATGATAGAGCACTTCTTTACAAGCTGGGCTATGCGCTTCGCAGACGTTTTGCAGTGATAGATTATGAACGCTTTAGTCAAACATCTTATAACGATGTCGAAAACAAATTCAAAGAAAAACTCAATGAATTAACCAAACAAAACTGTGATAACTTAGTTAAATTAGTTGATGAAAGTGCAACAATAAGTACATTGCAATTAGCTAAAGAGGAAGAGAACGATTATGTTGTTCTTTTCCGTGACTTTTATCAAAAAATTACTAAAATGTCAAACATTTCATTGATTTATAGGATAGATGACACAACAATAGACTTAAAACACCTTCTATACTGTTTACTTGAGAGTCTCCAAGTCTCTCTCGGAAAGATAGAAGACTGCGAAATCTGCCCGTTAAGAATCGCGCCAGGTATTATTGCAGACGCACTGCGCTATCTCATAGTCTTGTATATATTATGTAACTACCTCTCTGATATGGAACCTGATATCTCTAGCCAGATATGTTCAAGACCGGCTAGCTGGGCTTTCTTTTACGACTTTGCCTTTGCCACCTTTATCCTTCCGCAGTTAGATGCCCTAGCAGAATATCTACGAATCGAAGAGATACGACAGGATTGGCAAAAAGCACTTGATGAAGCTAGCAAGACATTTAGTAAACATGGTCTAAAAATTTCTGCTGAATACCTCGTGAGGATAAGCAAAGGTTTCAATGTTCCGTGAGGAGCTCTGTAATAGCAACGATAAACAGCTAGATTGCGATAAAAATAAGATAGTCCTATGTGAAGACCGTGAATATAACGTAGAAACAATAATGATAAAATGCGGTATAGATATAACTGAATGTTTGAAAAAATTAACAGATGATTTGAAATATATAATACGGTTATCGACAAAAACTAAATATGGCGTAGAACCAGATAAACTTGGCATCAGAACGCCAGAATATAAAGACAACAAAGTAATATTTTATGGTCTCTATGGGGATCTGAAGTGTGGCAATGTAACAATTAGTATTATTCCCAAAATTGGCTTTAAAAGTTTTATAAAGATGTTAACAGAAACCTTGTCAATTTTAGAGAATCTAGGGTTAACTTTACCGACATATTATTTTGAAAGTCTTATTTATTCAAAATTACTTCCAAGCGTTATAGAGGGAAACAACTTTGCACTAATCTATAGCTCAAAGGTTTTATACCTCACACGCAAATTTTTACAATCTTATCAGCCAGTGAAGTTACATAGACAAATCGTAATCTCTGACGGAGAAATAGGGAAGCCTGACTTGTTAACAAGCTTACATCTTCATTTCCGTGGACTTGTAGCTGGTGGGTTTAGACGATTTCGCGCTAGGGAAGCCTTGGCTCCCATGATCATACTTAAACATTTGAATTTAATGATTATTGAAGATCTTAAGAAATTAATCAAAGAATTTATTAATAAAGAATCAACAAAACCTTTTAGTGAGAAAATATATAATCTCATAAATAAGCATAAATTGTTGCTAGAACAACCTGTTTTTCGACAGATACCTAACACACCAGTGACTTACGAAATTTTAAAAGAAGCGTTAAGTTATAGAAATATCAATCCTCTTATAATAGAGATCATTAAAATATATGTAAGTTATAAGCGAAAAAAAGAGCTATTGCAGGAATACGGTTCTGCCGACTTGCACATGATCTCGACTCACAAACTCTACGAATTTTGGATACTAGCATCTGTGATAAAAGAATTTATGAATAGAGGCTGGAAATTTACAGATGTACAATTTAATCTAAAATCTACATCAGATGAAATGAACGTAAAATCTACATCAGATAAAATGTCAGATAAAATAAACAAGTTCATTATATCTACAGGCAACGATTTCATCGAACTTATCTATGATTCGCCAAAAAAGAGCGAACTGATTATCAATTTAACCGGTGAAAGTAGAAGCGTAAGGCCTGATATTTATTTGAAATTTGGTTCAATTAGCTATACGATAGATGCTAAATATAAGTATGAACTTAGTGAAAAAGATGTAGGACAAGCACTGTTTCATCTTAGTGAGTTTTCAGAGCAGAATTTGTTCGCGGTTATTGTATATCTAGGGGAGCCAAAAATAGGGAAATCAGGTCGTGTTACCATAAAGGCCTGTAAGGCACACCCCGAAAGAGGAATAGACATAAGCTGTTTATTGGAACCTATACTTAGTAAGTTTTAAGTAGAAATAACAAAAATTTGTAAATCTTGCCTAATGTATTTTCGTAATATCTTTATATGGTTATCTCTGAATAAATTTTCAATCTCTTTAGGTTCATATGTCAATGCTTCTTTATGTTTTACACGATAAGTCTCCACTATCACATACCCTTTCGAAATTCTTACTAACTCGCTGGCCACCTGGGGCCACTCTTGTTTGCTTTGTAGAAACATAAAGATATGTGTAAAGAGCACTGTATCGAACGCTTTTTGTCTTATCGGCATATGTGTCGGGTACGCTACTATATCAGGTCTTGTATTGGGTAATGTATCTACTCTTACCACAAATGCGCCGAGGTTTTCCAGATATTTTGAGTTCCGCCATGTGGAACATCCAAAGTCGAGGACACGTTGCGGTGTTTTTTCTACGGTTTCTAGTAGTAATCTAACGCCTGTGCTCCTGGGCGCCTTAATTTTACACTTAGCGCAGTACTGTTCTCTAAGGATTCTGATGCGCATACCTTATTACTGCCTGGAATTGATTACTTCCGATTTTCCTTATGGCTTTCGGCTTTCCTAATCGAAGGACTATTTCAAGAAAGTCGGCATAGTTATACCTCCTGAAGGCAGACACGGCGTTGTAGACTGAGACGGCTACTTCACGTCTCGTAATTCTCTTTACCTCATTTACCGCCTTTTCTTCATCCTTCAGGAATGGCAGGACATTCCAGAAAATTGAGACATCTATGGCCTTGTCACGTATGGGAAGCATGTGGGCGTCTGCCACAACCTTGTCGATCAAGAGGCCATTTCCACGTTCTCTTAACACTTTTTCGTCAATATCTAGGAGCACGACACGGCGGGCTCCATGTCTAATGCCGAAAGCTCCCTTTGTGCCGTAGCCGCAACCAATATCGGCAACCACAGCATCGCGGAAGTCGACGAAATGGAGGAGTTGCGGTATGGAGTACTTAGCGACGAGGCCTCTAACTTTTTTTATTTTAATGGTGTGTCGAGAATAAAAGCTGGGCTTTATAAGAGATTCACTTGGTACAATATAGCCAGTTTCAATATAATAATAGAGATCAGCCCAATAATCCTCCTTTCGTAATAACCTGCCCACATCGCCAAGTTTCTCGCTAAACGATAGATTGCGACGTATTTCCAAGAGCGAAGGATATAGCGTCCTGAGAAATGCTAGCGCCTCTTTGGCCTTTGACTCCGACATTTCTGCACATTTAGCTATATCGTATATACTGCCGCTACACCACCTCAATGAGTTATACACTCCAGCAATATTTCCAAAAGAAGCTTCCAAGATACTATAATTAGGTCCGCGTTTGAAGTCGGTTCTCAACAGGCCAAGGTCTATATAACGCCGAAGAGGCGGCATGCGGCGCTCATCCAATACGCATGGCACTCTAAATTCCGATAATTTGCCCACTCCATTGCCTACTACAACGACATATCTATCTGTCTTATAGTTAACGGTTTTATTTTTAGTAACAACGTCAAGAATTTCACAAGAAACCTCATAACCTAGGAGAGGTAAGAAAAGTAAACGTACTGCTCCGACAGTTTTTTTGATGTCTTGGACTACCAGGTCCATAAGTAGAACTGATTTATAGTGAGCAGATTCCACATATGTGCGAATCGTTTTGGTTAAAAAACAGAACTTTCAAGACTTTTCCCCCTTTAGAGAGGCCGCTAGGAGGTATACTCACTTCGTCGTTGCCTATTCTGGGGGGAAAGACTCCACGGCTACAGCTATCTACCTATACCATTGGCTCAAAGAAGATCAGCCAAATATAGAAGTCTCTTTGCTCTATAATGATACTTTAAGCGAAGTAAACCCGCTGGAGAGCTGGGTGAGGAGCTTCATGTCGCAGTTTAGAGAAAAAGCCAGCAAATATGTTGAGGTGAAGACTAGGATTGCCAGACCTGAAGCTTTAAAGACTTTTTTCTGGCGGGTGTATGTCAGGGGCTACCCAGCGCCGACATTTGTCTTTAGGTGGTGTGTCGACCATCTAAAGCTAGAACCTCTGTTGAAGGAGGTGAAAAATCTAAAGGGGGCTGTAGTCGTTACTGGCCAGCGCGATGAAGAGAGCGGCGCACGGGCTGCATCTATGAAGAAAATGTACGGTAGCTGCCTGCCTGGGTCTTGTGCTGGAGCGTTATTCGCAATCAATGGCGAGGTGCCAAAGCTGGCCCCGATACGGTTCTGGACGACTAGAGATGTGTGGCACTTTCTGCTCTACGAACAGAGTGATTTCGACATCGAACCGCTGGTAAATCTCTATATGCTAGATAGAAATACTTTGACATCGGCTGGGGGGAGGTTTGGATGTTGGCATTGCACGCTTGTAAAGACGCATTCTGCACTTTTCTTCGGAGGTAAATTGTACGGATATGTAGAGGCTCTACGGCTGATATATAAGGCTGTGTCCGATATTAAAGATCTAAGAGTTCCCAAGACAGGAGGCTACAGTAAACTTGGCCCACTCACCCCGCTGGCGCGTTCGATCGTCTATAATCTCGTGCCTATAGTTGAAGAGAAGAGCGGACATAGATTCTACGGACTCGACGAGACATACATAGGCGGCGCAACGTTAAGGGAAATCTTCTACATCATGCCTGAAGAGAAGGCTGATAGAGTCGTTAGAAGTGTGGATGATACAAATAGATGGATTGGCATGAGACATTTGAGAAATATAGAAAAGATATTATATCAACAAGTTGAAGACAAAATTATTGAAAAAATAAAAGAGTACGACCATCTAAACACAGTTACCCGCTTTGCAGAGGAACTTCTTAACCAACTTCGTTAAGAAGCCGTTAACACCTCTCTCCAAGCTTGCTCTACGGTCTTTCTGATATGTTCAGCGTCTTCTTGAGTCATGTCTTCTATTTTTGCTTTTTTAAGCATCATGTGTAGGCTATTTATTGTGGCTAGATCTATATGCGTTAAATCAGAGCCAACCTCCGATACAAATACTTCATTGATACCGTAAAGCTCTCTATATTCTTCGAAAATCCTAAACGGGAACCTTAAGTTGGTGCTTATGGGAGTGACAACGGCACAGACGCCTGGGCATTCATGTCCATAAACCTCTTCGCCTTTTAGTAACACTTGTTCTACCTTTGCGGTCAAGACCATGCCTAAGGTCGGTGTGTATATATGTTCATCAGGCAAGGCAATTATTACAGGTTGTCTTTCTCTGAGGCCATAGATAGGTATGACTTCCTTCGTCGTTGGCGTCTCGCAAGGAAGATATTCACGTAACAACAACAGAGCCTCTTTACCTATCGGTTCAACCATATAAACACCTACCCTTATTTCTCTATTGAAATCTATTTCTTCGAAACCTACTTCTATTACGCTACATCTATGCCTATATCTTTGTATATGTGGTGAAGTCTTTTTATGTCTTCGCACATTGAAATCACCATTAGTAACAGAAACTTGATACCACACGCCTTCTTTGAGATCTTTCAGAAGAGTCTTCATTCCGCCAACCTTTTTCCCAATCTCGTAAAGAACCCTATAGGGAACGAGTGCGCTTTCTCTCTCCCTGTACACTATACCTCTAAATTTCCACATAAGTTTATCTACTAAATCCTTTTCTTTAGACCCAAAATAAAATCTACATTCATCTAATTTACTGTTTTCACTACTAAATGGACAAATTTTACATTGCCAGACATTTTGCTTTACAGGATTTCCACGAGACATACCAGGTGGTGTAAGCCTAAGCGCATTGTATTCGCCGCTACCAAGACGTACTTTGCACTGCTCTTGTAGGTCATAATACTTCAGCCCACCACCGCAACACAAAGTTCCGAAGTCGACCAATAATGATGCCATATATATAGCGATATCTACGACGTGGCGTAATCTTTTTCTAAGCTCTCCTATATCTACTTTAGATTGCTTATGCGACGCTGAAAGCGGCATGAGCGGATGGTCTGAGTAAATACCGTTAGGTCTGATTATGGCGTAATAGATCTTTGTCTGATCCAAGTTGTCAGGTGCTATCGCTGTAAATACTTCTGACGGCTTATATCCAAGCCTCAGAGCCTCTAGAATGGCGTAGGCGTAGAGCTGATACTTCTCCCGCTGATTGGGCGTATCGCCGGTAGTTTTCCAGTCTATCACCACAGCCTTTTTGGTGTCGGGGTCCTCAATGATAACGTCTGGAGTGCCCCATATGTGAGTCTCGTAATCCAGTAACTGTAGCTCCACGTAGAATTTAATATTATTACTAAGATTCATAGTAGTAAATATATTTTTATATAATTTAGCAAAATTATTTAACACTAATAATAAATTATTATATGTTTCCTTAGTAATTTCATCTATATAGCCTTCAGTTTTCTCTATGGCTATTTTCAAGATGTCTTCCATCTTTGGCGGGATGTCTTTATTTCTGCTTCTCATATGTTTTGCCAATTCTAGTGTTGCCAGCGCTAATACTTTGTGTGCATCTGAGCCTTTGCCAGGTATATTTTCTCGGATTAATGAGGCTCTTACTCCTAAAGTCGATAAAAGTCTTGCCGCATATGTACATACGGATCCCCAAGCAACTGCAGTGGCTCGAGTAATATGTCCCGTGATTTTTAATGAGTTTCGAAAGATATCGGCACAAATCTCCTTATTTCCTTCATCAACGTATTCATAACTCCTTAAATACTCCAGGTAATTATTAATAAAGTAGTACTCGGCACTCATGTCTTTATTCTCTGTCTACCTATGTTTAGAAAGACGCCGGCGACGCCTTGTCTATGAGGTGGCGTGCTTCTGCCTTGCTTAGTAATTTCTACGCCTGAAAGGCTCAGCAATGTATCAATGGTTTTTCGTATCATTGAGCTTTTTTCTGCCTCCCTTCTCTCTCCCTTTATACCAGATACTTTTGCAAACCTGGCTGCAACATTTCGTAGTCTTATCGCATCCCCAACAATTATGAGCATAGCTCTATGCCTGCTAAGTTGCACATTCAGCAGATTGGGATCTTGGAAATAAATAGTATGCATATCCCCTTCTCCATATCGCTCCTTACCCAACATCGCGATAACTATATCAGCTTCTTTACCTAACATAGTATTAATAGTTGCAAAATAGACATGTCCAAATCTACCATATTTTGAGTAGTAATTAACCTTTGCAACTAAGACAAGGTCTTGATAGGGTCCAACTACAGCAATCTCCAGTTGGGGATACAGGCAACGGAAGAGGGCAGCTAAGCCAATAGCCATTTTCACTCTATAGGGCTCCACTCTTTCACCTGGCGGATAACTCTCCTTCGTATTGATAACTATCAACGGCAGAGAAGAAGACAATGCCTGCTCAACTGTTTTAAGAACATTAAAAGGTAAGTCGATATTATTACATTTTCCCCATCTTTCTCGCCATTGATTTAATTGTAAAGTATTTACTCTTTCATAAAATTTATAGTAAGCACGTAACCCTCCCAGTTCCTCATAGAATCCTTTATGAAGAGGCCTCTCGGTCGGCTCCGGCAACCTCAACGTGATGCCGATATGTTTGAAAAGGGACTCGACAAGCTCCTCCTTTTCCAGCAACTCCCTGACTTTAGGCAAGATGAGAAGTTGTTCATCATATCTATATACCTCTTCTAGTCCGATCGCCTGTCTCTCATCTCCAACCACAAACAGATGACGCAGGACGCCCCGGCTTTCCTCCATTAAATCCTTGAGGGCTAGATCCGAGAGAGGAGTATAAGGCAAATAGAGAGGCGACGTGGACGCCTCATCTACAAACAGCGAAAAAAGTTTTTTAGTCTTCAAGCGAGCCGAAACTCTCTGGAACTCCGTCGAGATGGCGATTTTTACATCTTCTGTGATTTTTCCCCCTACCACTTCTCTAAGCATATCTGGGCTAATGTTTGTACACTCCCTCAACAATCCGTCGTTACTTTCAGAAATAAACGGCGGCGGTAAAAGCGAGCCATAGAGCCTCACCGACCGTAAAAACTCCTTTGCGGTGTCGCAGTCATGTACTGTTAGAGAGAGAAGACGCTCGAAGGCGCTGATGACAAGCTCGTTCGTGGGAGCCTCATATAGAAAGACCGTGTTACTTTCGCGTAGAGCTTCCTCTATCTTGGAATCAATCATTACAGCCTCCGCAATCGTTGTTTTTCCTACACCCGGCGGACCTCTTGAGGCGCCATAGGGCCTTTCGCCCTCATCTAGGTATACCTTCCTAGCAACCTCAAACGCCTCTTTAAGATCGTTGGTACTGAACCTTAACTGACGTCGCTCTCCTTTCTCAATCTGGGAGAGCAAAAGTGTAGAAATAGTTCTTATTCTTACCATATTCTTATAGACATCGCTATAAATCTTTTTATATAATTTTCTAACATTTCACGAGGCCTATCTAAATAATCTATAGGCAAATATTTGCTAAAAAGCACTGCAAACTCCTTATGTCCTAACTTATGTGCAATATAAAAATGCCCAACGGTAGCCAAGGTATAGGACGAGACATCTAGATAGACATCGCTTTTGGTGTAATATAGGGTCCCGCCGCCAGATTCAACCACCTGGACAGCGCCTCTGACGACAGAGAACCAGTTTTCGACAAGAGCGCTCCGAATATTACTTAAAATATATACATGAGCCTTATTAATTTGATTTAATGTCTTATTTAATGTATTTATTTCATCTGTAGTTATGTAGCTTCTGTTCAACATGTCAAGCAAAATGTTCTTTACTGACGAACCTAATCCAGTAATTAGAAACCTATATCTGCTCCGTGCTGTTCCCTCTAATACATCTACTAAATATACAAAGTCTTCAGATAACAGATTGAATAATAACATAGGAGAAACTATGGTTTTATATATTTTGTACTTGTCACCTCCTTGTGATTTTGTAGAATTTATAAGCGCCTTAATGTTCGGCCGAAGGTCCCCTAGGATATCTATCTGCGTTCCTTCTTTCATAATTCCGGTTGTAGTTATGCTGAGCATGGTTGGCCAAACGTGCCCAATAATGTCGTCCAGCGTTAAGCCGACTTTATCCCATGTGATAAAGTGTTCATCTGTTAAAAGTTGCTTAAATGTAATTGGTAGCTCTGGAAGTCTATACTCCAATATATGTTTAGTAATGATAAAAAGCAGAATAAACGCATTACGTGCAATATAAAATTTGTTTCCGTCTTGAGGGGCTTCGAGACCATAACTAGAGACAAATTCATTGTACCATTTGTTTAATTTATCAATACAATTAACAATATTAGAAAAATACCTTGATGATAAACTCTTTTGAAATATATTATATAAGCTGTAGAATGGAATATAATCTGTTTTTATAGCGTCCTCGAAAATCTTTGCATACTC
>OGCB01000464.1_pt1 | contig 10830 bp, 5 predicted proteins | sample 1570031 | NCBI WGS metagenome assembly OGCB01 (sample SAMN05518655, study PRJEB24509) | hot springs metagenome | isolation source: Octopus Spring Streamers, Yellowstone National Park, Wyoming, USA | place: USA:Octopus Spring Streamers, Yellowstone National Park, Wyoming, USA | collected 2011-10-11 | reverse complement strand
TTCTTTCATCACCTCTGGGAGCCTGCTGCTCTTAAGCCATGCCCAGTATAAGTTCAGATAGCTCCTACCAAGTGGGAGGTAGAAGGATCTATACGAGTACCTTAGGTGTCATGGTAACTGTTTTGAAGCAACTCCCAGGATGAGGCTGGGGGTTACTTGGACTGATGGCTGAGTTTAAGTCACCAATTAGTAGAAGCTAGATCTTAGGAAGTCCTTAGAGGTTAAGGTGTATTAGCTGTGTGGCTTACCACTTTATCGGTTCCTTCCTTAGGAGTGTTAGGTGTTCTACTTGGATGCCGTTTGGGTTCATGTTCTTCCTCTTCTTGAATAACCTTCTTCTCCTGATTCTATCCTCTATTATTCCTCCTTCGACCTCTCTTAGGTTTAGTTTCTTGGTTAAGTGTTCTCTTACGACCTTTATTATTGGTACTGGTCTTCCTCTTACTGTTGCTTCTCCAGCGAACACCCCTAGTATTGCCTTCTCCATCATGTTCTCCGCTGTTCTCTCTAGTACTTGTAGTGTGTTTGTGAAGTATGATTCCAGGAGTTTCTTGCACCTGGGCTCTAGGCCTTCAAGTAACTCCTGGTAGGTGGGGCTCTCCACGTTTAGGTTTATGGGGGGCCTGTATGGTATCTCTAGGCTTCTAAGCCTTGATATCGTGCTATCAGGAACACCTAGTAGTTTGAGCTCTCCGGAGAAGCTCCTTATATACTCCTGTGCTTGCACGTACGGTGGTGATGTTAGAGCTCCAGCCACCCCATCCGGGTACTCGCTGGCTGTAACCACGTCAACCACCTTGACCTCAACGTTCGGCTTACAGTTTGGCTTCACAAGGCTCTCCTGCACTCTAGCTATCCTCACGGCCTTAAGCCTAGCATATCTCCAGAAGAGCTCCCTAACATCGTTTACCGATAGTAGCGAAGTTAGCTTGCCAACCTTGTACCTAGACTTAAACCATTTAGGTACACTATCATCGGTATAGCTAAGCCTCCTTGAGGCATAGAGGGCTATTACAGCGTACAGACTCCACCTCTCATCGTAGGGTTCGAAAGCTAGCTTTGAATCGTTAAAGGAGGCCATGTTATCCCTAAAGAAACCCCAAACCCTGGATATAATGTCTAAAACCTGCTCAGGCCACCAGTACCCAGCATCACTGGGAAGCCAGCCCCTCCCATAACGTAGAGCATCCTCCAGTAACCTTAGGGCTTCCCCAACACTATAACCTCTAACGACGTTAACACTAGCATCCACGATAACGTGTATCACTGGATTTAGATCCCAAACCTCCGAATCATAGCATTTAAGGTAGGAGGCTAGAGCAAGACTACCACTACCAGCAAACGGGTCGAAGATAACACCTCTAACCCCAAGTTTCGAGAAGAACAAGTCGAATATCTTAGAGGGAAACCTAGCAGGGTACATGTAGACATCGTAAAGCTTGCTCAATGTAGCCTCAAGGTTCAACCACTAACACCTTCAACAACCACATTGTACACTTTAGAGTGATAGAGTAACCCATTAAGCTTATGGATGATCCCTTCGTCACGAACTCTAATGCCCAGGACTTGTTCAAACCTGTCCTTGAGCTTTTGAGTAGCACCTCTTAACATAAGGATATCTAAAGGCTTCTTTCTTGGATCATAGGCTTTTATCTCCCTACTGAACTCCTCCATAGCTAACGCTATCTCAAAGGGGACATCAGCCATCCTAACGTCTATGTTAAGAGCTCCCCCTTGAGCTAGTATAAACTCTGCTATGAGGGGGTTAAAGTACACTACACTATCACCTTTAACCCTGTATATGCCGGCACTATCAATCATAAGCTTTAGAAACTTGTTATCTAGAACTTTAACCCAAAGTTCTCCATAGCTTCCTTTTCTAAAATATCGTGTAATGCTTGATAGTACATTCCTGAGCTTAAGAAAGTCTAGCCTGAAGCTGACCAGCCCCTCAGATCTCATGTACTCGTCTCTGAGGAACTCGAATAACTCCAGGGGGAGCTCCAGATCGCCAACCTGGAAGCCTGACACCCTAGCTAGGTCCATGAGGTGTGCTGTGTAGAGAGGCCCTCTCCTCCTACCACCTTCCACCAATAAATCCTCTCTAACAATTAAGGCGTTGAAGGACTCAGCTCGCCCTCCTATTACCTCTAGATCTTCAACTGGCATGTCCATGAGCAATCTCTGAACTCCGAAATTCCTGTCTACGAACTCCACCAGCACGTTACGGTAATCCCTACCCTTAAACCTACTCTTCCTAACATCACCTATCAGCCTACACAAACTCTTGTAAATGGTGTAGATGCTGACATCCCTATCACCTACGATAATGAACGTTGAATCAGTCAGGGGTTCTATCTCGTTGGGGGAGGTAACCTTAGGGAACCTTATCGTGTTGACTATGTAGGCGTCTAATGGTAGCCTTGAAATCTTCGTGGCATCGAGGTCTTTAAACTCACTAGACCAGAGGATACCGAAGGGTGATACGATAACATCGACGGCCTCAAAGGTTGTCTCATAGAATAGCTTATACTTGCTAGAGCCCCAGTGTACGAACGTGAGGATCGTATCAAGAGATGATAGCATGACTGGTGTGAACATTGCTGTAGCTTGAACCTCTACATCCCCAGAAGGTCTTAGAATCCTTTTGACAAGCTTAGCTGTAACACTCCTTACGGTAAGAGGTGTTAGCAGGGGTTTAACATCGAAGCTCCACTCATCACCTTTAATTCCTAACCTCCTAAACTCGGAGACCCTGTGCTCTAGAGAGCTTCTTAGATCAGGCGAGAGAAGTCTTAGGAAGTGGTCGGCAAGACTACCTCCTGAAGGATAACCCCCGTAGGCCACTAGGACAGCCCCCTCTCAAGCTCACCTAGTATGAGGCGTGCCATAGACTTAGAGACAACCCACTCTCTCATGAGAAGATTACCTAGACAACTTTTATCCACTAGAACACAGTTATAACAGCCATCGAAACAGAAGGGGGTGGAGGCCATGTATATAGCTTCAAGATGAGGCCTTAAGCCCTGTCTTAGGAGATTAACGTCTACGTTATGCCCACTTGCAAGCTCCCTGACAACATCTTCCATAATGACCCTAACCTCAAGTAATGGTAGCGATATACCTGGATGCGATCGCGTACCACCCATAAAGGTTCTTAGATCGTCGGCAACATCCAGCAGGGTGATCGAAGTTGAACCAATATTGAGCCTGGATAACCCCGAGTGAGCCCTCACCCTCTCCGACTTCTCATGCCACAACCATACACACTCATCAGACTCAACATCTCTACCTAGCTGCCTGTAAACGAAGTCTATAAACTCTCTCAGATCAAATGATCTACGTACAACTGACTCCCACGTTCTATACGTATAAGGTCTTGTATCGACTACAGCAACTAAACCTACGACCCCGCTAATCCTTGAAGATAACAACCTGTACCTCGACCCACCTATAACGACGTTTGTATAGTATCCTGAAGGCCTAATCTTACCCTTAACATCCGAGCCAATGGATAGGACAACTAGCTCCCTTAACCTCTCCCTCGGTGCCTTAAGAACCCCCTGAAGGTACCTTAAGAGCAGGTGGGCCAGCGAGTGTAAACCGTATTCCAAGAGCAGTACTGCCATCCTCCTAGCCAAGATACAATAGTCAATAAAAACACTTTTCCCGTACTTTCTCACTTCATTGTTAATCATAAGGTTAATCATAAGGAGGAATGATGCTAGTATCGAGTCAATATAATCAAATCCACTACCTCTCAGCTCTCTAACGTATGAAAGGAGAGTCTTTAAATAACTAGTCCTCCATCTCATAGTCTCATAGGCCACGTATACATCATCGTCAACCATGCCCAGCTGATAGAACCCCAAGCTTTGAGCTGGAATTGGCACATTAATCCTGGAGATTCCATGAGGTGTCTTCTCTCTTAATTTTCTTATTAATTCTCTTAATACGTCTTCATGTCCACGTATTATAGCTTTAGCGTTGACAACCAGGAACCTATCTAGGACAGCTTTAAGTATGGCTTCAGGACTTACATCCAAGTTTATACTAGACCCCGAGATCTTGCTATCGGTAACTACTATGCTAGGGTCATTACACAACCTATCGATTACAATTTCTTCTGCGAATTTTGATTTTGATAATAGGTTAAAAGCTTTAAATAATTTTATTGCGAGGTATTCTGAGAGCTTGTCAAACAAATTGCTGAGATCGATTTCGAACATCAAGCCTCCCGAAGAAACGTAGGACCCTGAGGGAAGAGCTACGGGATGAGGTAATAAGCTTGATTGTCGCTGAACCATATGGTGCAACTTAGACAATAATGGAGTTGGGATAAGTTGAGGAAGCTGCTCCCTCTTACGATACCGCTTTCCCTCAAAGTACACTATACTTCCTAAAAGCACCTCTAGTAAGTGGGCATCCAGAAGACTCAGGACTTTCGATATATCGTCTTTCTTTAGATTCACAGGAATAGACGCTATTACAGGCCATGTGCCTACATCATCGACGGTCGTACTCTTGGGAGTATCTCGCCCTAAACTCAACTTTAATTCCTGATCTCTAGACTTTGATTTCCGATCTCCAATTTTGATATTTACGTGTTTTACGTCGGAATATTCATTGGGCGATATTATAACAATATGATAATACTCTGATCCCTTGACACGATCCTCCGAAGCTCTTAGATAATTAAGATAAAGCCTCCTCTCACCAACTTCTTCTGCCGCCTCATACGCTATGACGATGTTATGAACTATGGTTTGGGATCCCCTTCTTGTGGGGTCGTGCTCGAGTACGTAATGTCGAGTCACTATGGCATTTGAAGTGTTATCATACTCCTTACATCCCTTGACAAGGTCACTAAGAAACCTTGTATCTACGCCTGAAGAACTTAAAGTAGGTAAGTATGAGATGCTATCGTCGGGGATGGATCTTCTAGCCTCTATTCTCAAGGTATCCCTATCGTATGCTATTTCCCCACAATAGTAGTAACCTGAACTGTTTCGTACGAAGAATGGGAAGTTTATATACATTTATCTTCACCTCAAGCACCTGTAAGCAAGGGTCTTATCCTTTTGAAAGCCTCATCAGTACTTAAAAGTTCTGGCTTCTTTTCTGGCTTCTTCTTGGGCGAGTACAGTGAGTATACTAAATGACCTGCCTTCACCCCACCTATCACATCTGTAGCTCCGGGGGGTATGTGGGATAGAACGAATCTCAATGCCTCATCTTGAAGCTGGGGTTCTAAAGTAGCCTGCATGTAGCCCACCAGGTCTTGTATTATGCTTACTATGTCATTTAGAAATTCATGGGGTATTGCTTGAGTTTGATCCTTCAACGTTTCATATAAGGCTATTAACCTAATAATGTATGGTATAAGATTGACATGTAATCCCTTTCTATTTAAATTTTTAATAGCAACTAACTCCTCCTTTAGAGCATCCACTTCATCCCTTAGATCCTTCAAACCACGATTGTTTAAATGCTCTCCTATACGTGCAAGGACGCTACTAGCCTTATCTAGAACTTGATTAAGGTTATCTACTTGACTCTGAGACTTTGCTACAATGATAAGTCCACGCCATTCCCTGAATCTTCTATTGTAACGACCGTCATGTTCGCATCCTAACATTCTTAAAAATCCTTCTACAATATCCTCTTGATTGGATGAGAAGGTGCGGCTTAGAACTGTGGGAGCTAAGCTTCTAACAATTGCGTCAACATCTTCTAGGACATACGCTATAGGTGGTATCTTGAGGTTATACACGTACTCTACTGCATCCTGATCCGACACGTATTTTATATCCTCGCCCGTGTTCCTAAGTACCAGTAGGAGTGTTGATACAAAGAAAGAGGATGCATGCCTTCCGCTTCTCCCAAATCTTTGCGCTAAATCAGCTGGGTAAGGATACGACGCGTATTGGATAGTTAATGCTAGACTTTCAATATCAACACCTAACTCGAGAGTTGATGTGGATAGTGTGACCAGTGGTGTGGGGTTTCTATCTCCCTTCATACACCCCTCTATAATAGCGCGTTGGGGAGGTTCTAGGTCACCGTAATGAGCTAAAATTACATGTTCACTGCTATTGACGAGTTTAGTGAGCTTGCCCTCATCATCATATGAATTCCAACCTTCTTGCTTAAAGGTATTAGCAAAATTGTTTAGAGAATCGATCAGTCTTTTCAGTCCATCATAAGACCTGAGATTCTCAATAGTTTTCATTAAATCATCATAGCTGTTAATCCTAGCTTTAAGCTTGTTCAAGTCTTGAGGTGTTATGTAGAGGTGTAAGACTTGGAAGTCCTTAAACGTTGTTTCACGATAGAGGATGTCTAACGTGTTTTTGACTCTTCCCTGCTTGATTAGAGCATTTATACTTTCAATAGTTGCGCTTATGGCTTTCTTCCTAGGCTCATTGTTTAATTGGCTTTTATCGTATTTGCCTGTTAGCAGGGTTCTATCGGCGTGATCTTGAGCCTCTAGGATTTGTCTCTTTAGGAATAGTCTGTAGATGTGTCTTAGAGTTTTCTTTGAGTCAATGAATACTAGTGCTTGAGCCTTCTCCGATAGCCCGTGAAGCCTAATAGCGTTTAACCAGTGTAGCACCGCTATCAGGGTCTCCGCCAGACTAGTCCATGATTCCTTTTGAGGATGAGGGTGAGATACCAGGGCTATCCTAAGCTTGAAGTAACCTTTCCAAATGTAATCCCTTATCCCCTCAGAGATTATGGCATCGTAATCATTGTAGACCAGTAAGTTGTGAGTCTTGAATTTATCGTAAACCTCCCTTGTAAGTAGGGTTCTCAGGAACTCCTCAAGGGGTGCTGGAATCCCGACATTTCTATACCGCGTTTTTACTTTAAAGAAGCCTATAACGTTGCTGGAGTTCAATCTCTCCTCTCGAGCTCCTAACTTCCCGTCTCTTACCGTTTTCACTATTATATCTGAATCTGTTAGAGTTGCACTTGAAACAATGAAGTCTGCGTCTAGCCCCTCCGCTAACTCTTTAATACAGTTAGGCGTTTTACCGGTAAGTCTGGCTTTAAGGTAGAGTAGTTTGAGCAATGTAGGTACTATGACCTCCAAGGCCTCTCCTAGATAGATGTGCGCCTCGTCTAGGATTAGAATGCCGACACCCTTCACGAACTTGTTGAAAGCAGTGCGATCGTCTCTCACAAAGTTGTTGTTAATAAGCTTGGTTAACATAGAGTGATTTGTTACTACTATGTCGGCTTTCTCAAATATGCTATCATCATCCACGTCCATTACCCAGTCAATATCTTTTAACCTTTGACCTCCATCGCATGTATCGGATTTAACTAGGAACACCCTGTACACACCGTTTTCAAACCCGTGGCATAGCTTGTGCCCTCTGAGCTTGAGATCTCTGAGACTATGTAACCCTTGCTGCTCGTGCTTAAGCCTATCCCCATCGTATATGGCTATCCTTAGAGGTTCTAGCCTTCTACCGACCATCTTCTCATTAACCTTCTCTAGGAGCTCCAACATTTTACCTAGCTGGTCTCTTGCTAGAGCCTTCCTTGGATATAGTATTAGTGCTTTCATAGGCTTACCCGAGATCCTGGCTGAGATTAGCTTAGCTAGGAGGTAGGTGAAGAATACAAGTGTTTTACCCGTACCCGTTGGAGAGTTAAGTACTGCTAGTAGCCCCCCGCCTCTTGAGCATTTCTCAAACATATCCTGTAGATTCTTATACTGGAATTTTGATAGAGGGTGGTCTAAGGCTTCTTTTAGAGCTTCCTCTAGGATGTTAAACGCCTGAGAGCCTATACAGGGTTCGGCTTTCCCTGACAACTTTGATAGCTGTTCTTCTAAGCTAGTTCCGCTGTGATCCTTGGAGAACGGGAGAGGTTCTATCATGAATGGTAGGATGTTCGCCTCTAGTACCGCTGGATGTGTTGGTAGTGCTGATGCATAGCTAGCGTATTTAAAGAGCATACCATGTAGCGTTTTGAAGAAGAGATTGATTACGTCGAAGAAGCTTTCCATATTTGCTCTAGTTTGCCCCTTAAAGAATGTCTTGAGCTCGTCTATAAGGGTACCCGGGTTAGTACCTATGGTTTCGAAGTACCTCCTTAGTTCATGGTATAAGCGGAGGGAGTACAGCTCTTTTATATCTGTTATAGGTGTAACAATCTGTTGGAGGGAAGGTCGTAGGTGCTCTTTGAGGGGGCTTATCGTATCATCGTCCTTGTCGAGTACGAAGTAGATTAATCCGCATTCCATCAACCTAAATACGGTCATCGCAACCAACTTAGCAAGGTTATCGCTAGCCGATCCTAGAACCTCTTTCATCTTCTCTATGATCTTATCCTTACACTCGTTTAGACCTTGAGGGTTTAATGGGTCTCGTACGTCGTAGCCACACGTTAGCCTCCTAAACCCGTTGATTATAGAGTAGGCTAGGATTAAGTAATCTAAACCCCTGTCAGCTCTAGGGCTATGAGTTATATAGTTTGAAGTGTATACTACAACGTCGCCCGTATCAACACCGTCTCTCACTATAGTGTTAGCTCTCATCAAGGCAATCTCGTTAACAAGTATCTCGTGGTATACAGCCACTAGATCGCTGTTATCCTCCAGCCTGCAGGAAGACGGAGTACTTGTGGTATGAACTACAGGCATTCCCTCACCTCCGCTTGAAGAGGCAATCGCTAGCACAAGAGCTACACAGAGGGCCTAGTATCTTTAACTGCTTGGATCCCGCACCCCTCTCGTTTGGAACACTCCCCTCTATCGTCTCAGCAACTCTCCGTAAGCCCTGCTTTAGAACTCCATCTATCTCGATAAGAATTGGTTTACCGCCATCCCCTCTGTAGGCTAGCATTAATTTAATACTTCCATAGTCAACGTTGTTATTGTGTGAGTAGGCGTAAGCATATAATGCGAGCTGAAGCAAATCCCTGATGTTGAGTTTCGATAGCATTACGGATTTAACTTCTACAAGTGTAACTTCTTTATCACCCCTACAGACTATGTCTATACGGCCTCTAAGCTTGCCCTTGAGCAGTGAGACAGACTCTTCTACACTACATTTAGTTTTAAATTCCTTTTCTAGGAACTGTTTAACGATATTCTTCAACTCTTCGTGTTTCTCAGTAGCTTTTTGAAATGTAGAGTAGTCCGGTCTGAAGCCGGGACATATGGTGAAGGCCTCAGCTACACTTTTAGCTCCCAATATTACACCTCCTTAGAAGACCACCTATAGGATGTCAACTGGGGAGTTAAAAAACTTTAACCAACTGGAAATTTGAGGGAGCTAAAGGTATGCCGAGTAGCCAGTTAGAGGGGGAGGTAGGGAACATTATTGAGAAGGCTAAGAACCGCATCTGGATGACTGTAAGTGCCATAGACGATTGTGGTATTAAGTTTATTACACAACTCCGTGCGAGGGGTGTTAACGTTAAACTTCTGGTATCCCAACGTGTTAGCTGGGATGTAATACAACGTCTGCCTGTTGATGTAAGACTAGTTAAAGACATGTTGCTACGGGAGAGTGTTCACATTATTGATGATGGAGCTTTTACCAGGGATCTCGAGCTCACCTGTAAATCTCTCAGTGGAAGCGTTTTGAGATTAAAGCCTATCCCTCTAGATAGAGGCCTTGAATTATTCCAATCAATATGGGAGCGTTCTAGTACGGTGTATACCTCCGAGTTCGATCACCTTAGGCTGAGCTGGCGTGAAGCCCTACACTTTACCATGTGGTATTTGGGCATCAAACTAGAACCCGTAGCCTCTCGTGTAGCGAACATACTAAGAGAGCATGCTTTCAAGCTTAGGATTAAACTGATAAAGCTTATGAGAGGGAGCTCGTACCCCTTTACACTACTAGAACCTGAGATCCAAGAGCTGCTAAGGAAGAGGGGGCTCGAAGAGCCCACCCCCATACAAATCCTTACGATACCGAAGATCCTCTCAGGTGAGAACGTCCTAGTAATAGCTCCCACGGGTTCGGGTAAGACCGAGAGTGTAGCTCTACCAGTACTAAGCCTCCTCGCTAGGGAGAAGAAGAAGAGGAGAGAGACTTTAAGGGGAGTCAAGGTCCTCTACATAGCCCCTATGAGAGCTCTATCCAAGAATGTCACCGAGAGGCTTAGGGGTTATGCACGCGAAGTATTTGGGATAGTGTACGGAGATCCTGTTAGGGAATGGCATAGCGATGTTGATAGGAAGGTTAGGAAAGGGATATGCGAGACCCCACCGTTAATCCTGGTGACTACACCTGAATCCCTGGAATCAATACTAGATCTCCACTGTAGCAGTATCCTGAGGAATGTGAGGTACGTTATCGTAGATGAGATTCACGAGCTAATAGGGAGTAAGAGGGGGGAGCAGGTTCTGGTGCTTATCGAGAGGATTAAGAGCCTTTTTGGGATAAGCAGAATTCAACGCATGTACCTTTCAGCAACTATACCTAAACCCGGTGAGATAGCTAGGTTATTAGAGGGTAGCGATGGGCCTGTCAGGGTAGTAGAGGATCCAAGCGTTAGAGAGCTTAGTGTGGAGCTACGGTTTGCTATTGATGCTGAAAGGATGCTAGCTCAGGAGCTCTCGGAAGCTTTAGGGCAGAGTGGGGGTTACATAGTGTTTGTTAATTCGAGGGCTATGGCAGAGTTGCTGCACCACCAGCTTATAACATATGGTATGAGAGATATAGCGGTTTATCATAGCTCACTTTCAAAAGCTCAAAGGCAGAGACTTGAAGAGGCGTTCAATAGAGGGGTTTTGAGGGGTCTGGTTGCAACAAGAGCCTTAGAGTTAGGTGTAGATATTAGCGGTGTTGACAATGTCGCCAT
>OGCB01000463.1_pt1 | contig 10840 bp, 10 predicted proteins | sample 1570031 | NCBI WGS metagenome assembly OGCB01 (sample SAMN05518655, study PRJEB24509) | hot springs metagenome | isolation source: Octopus Spring Streamers, Yellowstone National Park, Wyoming, USA | place: USA:Octopus Spring Streamers, Yellowstone National Park, Wyoming, USA | collected 2011-10-11 | reverse complement strand
AATCATATCCCTGCTCAATTTTCAACATACTGTACTATTGCTCTTGCACTTTCTGGTGATAATTTTTCATTCAGATCGTATGAGAATATAGAAGATGAGAAATCAAAGATTTTGCATCTTACATCAAAAATTCAAACAAAGCACAACCCAAAATATACACAGGAAATAATTGAAAAAACATTAACACATTTCCCTTTCCTCCTTCTTTCTAAACCAAAAATAAGCGGTCTCATAAGAGCCTTAACCTACTCGGAAGTAAAAATTAACATTTTAGAAACTTTACCAGTTTTACCAAATATAATTAAGGCCCTAATACCAACAAAAAATATAAAAAACAATAAAGATACACAACCACCTTCAGATAAATTTGAGTTCATATTCCCAGCAAAGGTAAGAATTTTCTATCATGGAGCAGTTTTTGAGGAAGAAAGGATTTCACATTCAATCTCAGCAAAATCTGAAAAGGCAAAAGAAATAGTAAAAAAGAAAAAATCCATATTGATGAAAGAGAATTCAAGTAGCTAAAAACTAAAATAAAAAATGAGTATCAATCGTATGAGGATCCTTTTTTTAGGCATAAATTTAGGAGAAAGTTCAATTTCAAATCTACATCTTGGATATGTAGCAAGCACCAAAAAAAATTTTTTTATAGAAAATGGTTTTGAAATATTGACCCTGAACTTTGTGAAATTCGGTGATATAATTTTCAACCCGGGAGAAAACATTTTTGATGTGATAAAGAAACTTCCAAATAATTGGATCCCAGATCTATTTCTAATACAAGGTCCAGAATACATATTTTTACCTGCGGATATACATAAATGCCCATTCCCGGTTGTTTTTATCACTTGCGACTTTGACTATGAAATGATAAGATCTCGGGAACTTATGAAATTAGCCGATTCCATCGTATGTTTTTCAGATGAAACCGAAAAAATTATTAAAAGCTTTTCAAGACACACGATAAAATTTCCTTTATGGTTCGGATACGAGCCAGTATCTGAAACACTTAAACTAAAAAAAACAAAGGAAAGAGAAATAGATATTTTTTATTCCGGAAATATGGATACCCTACTCTTTCCGGAAAAAGGCAAGCTGATTTTAAGAGCAATAGAAGTAGCTCACAAAAAAAAGTTCAAAATAAAAATAAATCCATCATATCTTAAAAAAGAAGAATATGAACTTACTTTATCTAACACAAAAATTTGCATAACATATCACAGGAGAAGAGAAATTCAAAGACCAGAAGTACCTCTTTTTGGTGCAACACTTATCACAAACTCTCCCTATTTCAAAGAAATATATAAAGAGAAAGAGGATTTTTTCGTCTACAATAATTTTGAAGAGTTAGGAGAAATAATATCAGAAGCTATTGAACACGCTGAAAATTCAAATTTTGAGGAGAGGATTGAGAGAATATCTCAAATTAGAAATAAAATGCTCCCCCATGTGAGACTTCTTGAACTTATAAAAAAGATTCAAGAAAATCTTGATGAGATTGAAAAAAGCAAAAATCAAAGATTGGAAAACCTAAAAACAAAAAGCAAAAATACAAAAGAAAAAGAATACGACAAAATATACAACATCTTTTCAATATTTCCACTCGTAAGAATCTTTCCAATTCCGAAAAATGTTGAAAGCTTTCTTGTAACAAAATCAATAAGAAAACTCATAGAAGAAAACAATATGAAAAACAAAGAATCTAATAATAAATTTGATAAGGCAGAAGAAAATGAAGAAAATCAAGATGATATCGGAGACATAATATATTCCTTAAAATCTTTTTTCTTCCCATACTCCATATTATTCCTAAACGAACAAGATAGAAAGATCATAGAAGAAAGGCTCCTCCAAGCAACGAGAAATCCGCATGACTTCCAAACACCTCTGAACTTATGTTTTACAAAGATATTACAAGGAAATTACGAAGAAGCTTACAATCTATTGGAGTTATCCCACCAAAGATTTTTAAATTTACCTGACGAGAAATTTGAAAAAATAAAGGATAATATCTTTTTATTACCTGCATTCCCACAATTTACTACACCACCTCTGATTTTTCCAGAAATGAGGGGAAATTTTTTTCAACAAGGTATAGAAAAAAAACAAATAGAAAACCTTATAAATTTTGCAAAAGGAGTTCTTATACGGGACATCCCACCAAAGAGTAATACAAAATTTTCAAGAGAAATTCTTTCAAAATTAGCAGAAAAAGAAGGTAATTTCATATACCTTTTAGAACTTTCAAAAACACTGATAAAGATTGGAGATATAGAGGAAGCACATAAAAAAATAAAAGAAGCTTACAAAAATAATATAACATCAGAAATAGCAGATATTCTCCTCTCTCTGACTTTGCTTATAAAAGAAGAAACAAGAAAAGAGAAATACAAAGAAGATAATGAAATACACCGGGAAGAAGAACTGTCGAAGCTAAAAGAATATTTAAAAATAGCTTTCATCCAAGATAGATACCTTACGAAAGATAAAGAAAAAATAGATGAATTTATTGAGAAAATATTTGAAACTCAAAGCAAAATAAAGCAAACCCCAAAAGAAAAATATAGTAGTAACAAAATATTCTTTATAACTAAATTAGATGAAATACAAGATAAGAATATTATTAAGAATATTATTAGAAAGAACATAAGAAGCTCACTCTTAACAAATATAAGATATATAATCCTAACGAGAGAAGAAGAAAAAGAGGAAATAGAGAGATTCGCAGAAGAGCTAAAAAAGGAATATGATCAAGAGATTTTAATTTTATCAGATAAAGATAATCTATATGAAAAACCAAATGAAGAGGATATTCTGTTGGTCTCGTCAAGTTCCGATATATTGCTAAAAAATACAAAGCTACTTCTCATGTTTTCCATCGTGCAAAAAGTTGGATGGGTCATATCAGGGAAGGTTATGGGAGGTGGTGAAATAATAGCTGGAAAAACCAGAAACCTTAAAGCAGAAAGTATTAAAAGTGAAATAATAGATATTCCTTTTCTTGTAGGAATAAAATTAAAAGAAAATAAAAAAGCAGATCAAAACGCTATATTAGAAGAAATCAAAAAATTTCTGATTAAAGCATAATATAGAAAATCAAACAATAAAATCAATCTTAATAATCTTAATAATGTATAAATCTCAAATCTCTTGGGGAGGAAAAGAACATGGAGGAACTAATAAATGGAGTGAAATTAGAAATCCTCAGCAAAAATGTAGATATAACGGACTACATAAAACAATACTTTATTGAAAAGTTCTCAAAGGTCTTATCAAGAATCCCAGAAGGTATAAAGGAAAATGCAAAGACCTATTTTATATACAAGAAGGAAGGAAAAGAGAAAATAGGGGAAGTAATGATAACAGTTTCAAAGAGAAATTTTCCACCAATATACACAAGCGAATCAGGAGATGATCCAAGATTAATAATAGATAAACTCGCCTATGAGATAGAAAGACAGATTGATAAACTTAAAACAGAATTTGAAAAACAAGTAAGAGAAGAAATGAAAACAAAAAGAGACATATCACAAGAGGAAACAGAAGAAATTGAAGAAGAAGATACATCAGAGGAAGAACTTGAAACTAAAATAGAAAAGATTCAAGTAAGAATAGAAAAACCAATAACATTAGACGACGCAATAGCACTTATGAAAGAAAGTGAAAAGAAAAAAGGTGGAAAGAAACTTCCTATCTTCATTTTCAACGATTTTGATGGGAAAACCAAAGTAATCTTCAGACAAAGCAAAGAAAAACTGATTCTGTTTGAAATAGAAAAATAGATCCAATTCAAAAATTATCTCCTTTTTATCTTATCAAGAGGAATCGCTTCATCAATAAGCATTATTGGAATTCCATCTTCTATCTTGTAAAAAAGTTTGCAAGATTCACATATAAGACCGGAATTTTTTTCATCAAGCAAAAGATCGCCCTTACATTTTGGACAAGCCAATATCTCTAAAAGTTCGTCTGAAATTATTTTCCTCTGTTCCTGCGTAATATTTGCCATAAAATCAAATATATGAATCATCAAAATCATTTGCAAAAAAAAGAAATTTTTTACCCTTGATTGCTCAATCTCACAAAATCTCTGAAAATCTTTTTACGAACTATACTTCCGAACAATTAGATAGTTGAAAGATACAATAAATTATAGAAAAACAAAAAGATAATGATTAGAATTATAATCATATGAAGCTTTTTAGCGTACCCGTTAAAATGTTTGAAATAGAAATAAAAGGAGAAAAATTAAAAAAGTTTTTAGATAACTCACTTTACGATATAACGGAGGTAGAAATCAGAAGAAAAGATGAAGAAGCATCAGGTTATATAATTGGAACCAAAGATAACGATATAATACTACGAAGCAATAAGAAACTTGAAAATGGCAAAAAATACGAAATAAGATTCACAACAGATAGAGGTATAATTACATTTGAAGCAAAATCAAAAGGCGAGATAGAAGGTTCAAAACCTCCCCTAATATTGCTTGAATGCCCAAAGAGCTTGATGATATGTGAAAGAAGGAGATATATGCGTATCAGAGTACCAAAAAGCAGCGAGGTTATAATAAAAAGAGATAATGGCTACGCCCTATTTTGTATGCTCTCAGATATAAGTTTGGGCGGCTTTTCAGTGTCTATGAACATAAAAGATAAAATGATTGAATACTTCCTCCCTATGCTAAATGAAGATGTTGGATTTTCTATGAAGATAGCGAATAGCAAAAAAATAGATTTAGAAGGACGAGCTGTACTCAAACATTACTCATTAGGATCGGATGGCAAATATAAAGCAGGGTTCAACTTCTCAAAAGTAGATAAAGAAAAACTGAAAAAACTAATTTCTTTCCTCACAAAAAAAGAAAAGAAAAAATAGAATAAATCAAAGAAGAAGAGAAAAATGAGGAAGAGAAAAATAAAGAAAAATCAGAACTTCAAATAAGAAAACAAACCTATTCCTTTTCCTTCTCTTACCCCATGAAAAGCCCAAAATCCAAATAGATTAAAATTAAGAGATTTCCCATCTCCAAACTCTAAAATGTATATTAGACCAACCTGTGGTTGAAAGACAAAATTCTTTAAATCCTCAAGAAAAAAAGAAGGTCTCAAGTCAAAGCCAATCTCAGAAAACATAACCATCAATCCTATATGTCCCATAAGCTCGTTTTCAGAGTGAGGAAAAGCATAATTTATCTTTTGAACTCCGGAAGTATTTGAATGTGAATCAGTAGATTGTGTATGCATATGATTATGCTCACCATTTTCAGAACTATCAGATTTTGTATGACTTCCTCCACCTAATTCAAAGCGTGAACCTAAAAATCCGTGAATATGAATGTGATAAGGATTATGAATATGGTATTCAAATGCAAAACCCGGCATAACAGCAAAATGTCCAGATGTTGCATAACTTTGTCCAGTTGGGAATTCCGAAATAAAAAGAAATGTAGGTTCAAAATCTTTGAAATTTCTTATCGTAAATTTCAAGGTAGTAGCAATATCGGAAAAGAGAAACTTTTGTTTTACGAAAGCAGATGGTAAATCTAATCTCAAAGAGAATCTATCTTCAAAAAATGAGTATTCACCAAATAAACTTATAAATAATGACCATTTTTCTCCTATATCTTCCAAGATTTTCGTTTGCGAAAATAAAGGAAAAATTCCGACTGCACTTTTTGCCCCATGCTCTATTGTCGCACCTTCATGATGAGAAATAAATAAATACAAAAAAAAAAGCCTGCATCAACATTTTTCTTCGAATTTATCCAAATATAGATAAAAAAATATAAATTTCAAAAAAATATCTAAATAGAGAAATAAGCTCAAAAGATGAAAAACATAAAAGAAAACAAACGAAAAACTAAAAGGAAGAAAAAAGAAAAAAAGATAAAAATAAAAAAAGCAGAACAATTTAAATACAATTTAAATATGGTAATAGGGACAAAAAATAAGATCTAAAAAAGGGAAATAATAGAGTATAGCAAAAGAAAATATAAGATAAAATAAAATAAAGTATATTTTTATCATGGCGGAAAATTTTATATTTGTTACAGGTGGAGTGATGTCATCACTCGGTAAAGGTATAGTTACTGCATCAATCGCAGCTATACTTGAAGATATGGGATTTTCAGTAAATGTAGTAAAGCTTGATCCATATATAAATGTTGACGCCGGAACTATGAACCCATTTCAACACGGCGAAGTGTATGTCACAGAGGACGGGGCAGAAACCGACCTTGATCTCGGACACTATGAAAGATTTTTATCTATCCAGATGTCAAGAATGAACAATGTAACTACTGGGAAAATTTATTATTCTGTGATAGAAAAAGAAAGAAGAGGAGAATTCCTAGGAAGCACGGTACAAGTGATACCACACATAACAGATGAGATAAAAGAGCACATAAAGAAAACAGGTGAAGGTAAAGATATAGTTGTAGTAGAGGTAGGCGGAACAGTTGGAGATATAGAGAGTCTTCCATTTCTTGAAGCGATAAGACAAATGAAAAAAGAAAAAAGAACTTGCTATATCCATGTCACATATGTTCCGATACTTGAAAAAACATCAGGGGAATTCAAAACTAAACCTACGCAGCACAGTGTTATGAAACTCAGAGAGATTGGTATCCAACCTGATATAATAATTTGCAGATCTGAAAAGTTCTTACCTAATGATATAATCAAGAAAATTTCTCTGTTCTGTGATGTGAGCGAAGATGCAGTTATATCTGATCCGGATATAGAAAATATCTACGAGCTTCCATTAATATTTAGAGATCAGAATTTACACAAAATAATATCAAAAAAATTGTTCGGAACAGAACCTGTTTCCCTATTTGATATGGTACCAAAAGAACCAAAAATGGAAAAATGGGAGAAAATAAAAAGTATCATAAACAACCCAAAAGGAGAACTAAAAATAGCCATAGTTGGCAAATATACATCCCATCAGGACGCATATCTCTCCTTAAAAGAAGCAATAAAGCATGGGGGGATAGCAAACAAACTGAAAATAAATATACAACTTATAGATTCAGAAGAAATAGAGAAGAAAAAAAATCCCGAAGAGATAATAAATGGATTTGATGGTGTAGTAATAGCGGGGGGTTTTGGTAAAAGAGGTATAGAGGGAAAAATCTTATCAATAAAGTTTTGCAGAGAAAATAATATTCCAATACTTGGCATATGTCTCGGAGCTCAGCTTATGGTTGTAGAATTCGCAAGAAATGTATGTGGTCTCAAAGGAGCACATTCAAGTGAATTCAATCCAGACACCGCATATCCTGTTGTAGATTTGTTGGAAGAACAAAGGAAAATAACAAAACTCGGAGGTACCATGCGTCTCGGTGCTTGGGAAGTAAAAATACTAGGAGGTAAAGCACTACAAATTTACAAAACAGATAAAATATACGAAAGACACAGACATAGATATGAAATATCTCATAAATTCATAAAAATCTTTGAAGAAAAAGGTATTCTTTTCTCCGGTATATCATCAATAGGAGATGTTCCGATACCAGAAATAATCGAAATTACAAACCACAGATGGTTCATAGGGACTCAATTTCATCCAGAGTTCAAATCAAAACCTTTCGCTCCTCATCCGCTTTTTGTTTCATTTATTGAAGCTTCATATAAATACAAGATGGAAAGAATAAACAACTAAAAAAACAAATAAAGAAAAATAGGTAGAAAAAAACAAAGAAATAAATAAATCCCAAATGAAGTTCTTCATATCTTGTGCTGATTTTTCTGCGGAGCTTTATATAACAAGGGTCTCTCCTTTTTTAGGTGGAGAAATATTCTCAACATCTCCCAAGATAAAGAATTCAAAATGCATAATAGATCTCACAAAGATGTCAATAATCGGAATTCCATCCTTCAAAAACCTTACAAAAATTTTCCTATATTTCATAAATATTGTAAGGTTCATCATAGAACAAAAAATAGATTTACTTATACTATGCGATGCCCCGGATTTCAACATACCACTCGGTTCAATAATAAAAGCAATAGCTCAAAATAAGATAAAAATCGTGTATTTCATACCTCCGACCGTATGGGCTTGGAGAGAATCTAGGAAAACCTTAGTTGAAGGCTTTTCAGACAAAGTTCTCTATATCTTCCCCTTTGAAAAAAGCATATGGAGGAAAAATGGAATATTCATCGGTCACCCTCTTTGCAAAATAATCAGGGATGAAGAGAAAATTTTCCAAAGAAACAAACCAGAATTTATAACAATACTCCCAGGTTCAAGAATATCGGAAATAAAAAGGCATCAAGACATTGTAATAGAACTTTCAGATATATTCTATAAAGAAGGAGAAAAAGTAATTATCCCAACAAATTTTCCAGAACTTTTCTCAAAAAAATCTAATCTGATACTAATTCCTTCCGAAGATTCAAGATGGGCTATGCGAAATTCAAAATTTATAATCACATCTTCTGGAACCGCTTCGTTAGAATCTGCTCTACTCGGTAAGCCAGCGGTAGTATTCTACAAAATAGATAGTTTCTCCTTTGAAATAGCAAAAAGAATCGTCAATATAAGATTTATTTCTCTTCCAAACATAATACTCAATAATACGATATATCCAGAACTAATACAAAATGACGCAACGCCGGAAAGAATATATTCTGAAGTAAAAAGGATTAAAGATAGAAAATTTGATATGATCAGACAAAAATTATTTTCAGAACTTGAAGGTCTTGAATTCAAAGAAATAGCTGAAATAATAAGGGAATAAAAATGGGAACAAATGTAAATGATAAGAACAAAAAAGAAGATGAAATAACAAACAAAACGAAATAAAATAAAACAAAATAAAACCAAAAAAGATAAACATTTTTACTCTTTTAATAAAATATAAATAAAATACAAAAATAGGAATTGAACATAAAAAGCAAAGGGGAACATGGAAAAACAAAAAACAAAAAATAATCAGGAAGAAAAGAAAAAGTCAGAAGCAAAAGATAAAACGATAAAAAGAAATAGCAAGGCAAAAGAGGATATTAAGCAAGAGGAAAATAAAAAAAATGACGATGAATCATATTACAAGGCTCAACATGAAAAAGGAAGAGAGCCAAAAATTATAAGATCAGGCTACATAGCTTGTGTTGGAAGACCAAATGTTGGCAAATCAACATTAATAAATAAGTTAGTCGGAGCTAAAATCTCAGCTGTGTCTCCAAAACCTCAAACCACAAGAAGAGCAATTATTGGAATAAAAACAATAAAGGATGATAAAAAAGGTGAATTAACACAAATGGCTTTCATAGATACTCCCGGTCTCCATAAACCACGCAACGAACTCGGTGCAGAAATGGTAAGAAACGCCATAGAATCACTAAAAATGGCTAACATAATATACCACCTTATAGATTCGTCCGAAGGAATTCAGGGAGAAGATATAGATGTAGCTGAAAACCTAAAATCTTTCATGAAGGAAGAAAAAATAAAAGTCCCTATCTTCTGTATACTTACAAAAATAGATCTCATAAGAAAAGAAAATTTACTCCCCATGATGAAGGAATTGGGAAAATGGGGATTATATGCAGAAATAATTCCTGTATCTGCTCTGAAAGGCGAAGGAATTGATGACCTAATAAAAACAACAGAAAGATATCTTCCGGAAACTCAGGAAATTCTGTTCCCGTATGAAATGGTATCTGGGCAACCCCTCAGAATAATAATTCAGGAAATAATAATGGAAAAAATCTACAACTATCTACATATGGAGATACCTTACTCCGTAGCCGTTGAAGTAGAAGAGATTGATGAGCGGGAAAATGGAGTACTCTATATAAAAGCAATAATATATGTTGAGAGGCAAAATCAGAAAAAGATAGTAATAGGTAAAGATGGAAGCAAAATAAAACAGATAGGAACACTTGCAAGAGAAGAAATTGAGTTTCTCACTGGAAGAAAAGTATATCTTGACCTTTGGGTAAGAGTTAAAGAAGATTGGAGAAAGAATGTTTATTTTGTAAAAAAAATTTACTTTTCAGAATAAAACCATCAGCTTTCTTGAACTTTAAGAAAAATAAAAAGTACGACATAAAAATTTATTATTTAGTGTTCGGTTTAGCAAGAAAAACTTACGAGTGGGTTACAAGTTGGGCAAACTCAAAATGGTCGCAAGTAGCATTAGCTTTAAACTCATTTTCTGAATCCATATTTTTCCCCATACCTCCCGATGTCTTACTTATGTCTTTGAGTTTGGGTAAGCCAAAAAGAGCCCTATATTTTGCTGCAATAACATCAATATTTTCTGTCGCTGGTGGAATAGGAGGATATATATTAGGAAAATTTTTCTGGGAAGCAACGAAAGATTTTTTTCTAAACTATGTCTTTTCTCTTGAAGCTTTCACAAAAGTATCAGAACTTTATAATGAGAACGCTTTTCTAGCAGTTTTTACAGCAGGCTTCACACCAATTCCATACAAAGTATTCACCATAACAGCAGGGGTATTCTCCATAAATTTACCTACATTCGTCATAGCTTCTGCTATATCAAGGTCGACAAGATTTTTTCTTATTTCAACCTTGATTTTCTTCTTCGGTGAAAAAGTAAAAGTTTTTATAGAAAAGTATTTTAACCTCTTGACAATAATTTTCACGGTATTACTCATTTTAGGTTTTATCCTTGTAAAGTATCTTTCAAGATAAGAATTTGAAGCAATATGATGAATCAACAAAATAAAGATAATCTACAAAAAGCAGAAGTAGAAACAAAAACAAAAACGAAAGAGTTTCTTTCTGATATTTTCAAACCTTTGGGAGTAGTATTTGGTGATATAGGAACAAGTCCAATTTACACTCTCACTGTAATAGCCTT